>LFIK01000190.1_pt1 | contig 43050 bp, 39 predicted proteins | sample 643401 | NCBI WGS metagenome assembly LFIK01 (sample SAMN03777447, study PRJNA286221) | soda lake metagenome | biome: soda lake; feature: Kulunda steppe; material: water; isolation source: sample T5-Br brine of Lake Tanatar-5 | place: Russia: Kulunda steppe | collected 2010-07
CTGAAGTTCGCAAATATGGGCTTAAAATCAGAGGCCTCGCAACCCCTTAATACTCGCAAATTAATTAATGTAATTATTTTGGGACCTCGCAAGATTAAGGAGTCGCAAGATCAAGCGAGCAGTACGGCATACTTGAAAGCTGGATGTGCAAGTGCAGGTGGTGGCATGCAGGGCCACAGCTCATGCACCTGAATAACATTTGAATGTATGGCAAAGGCGCGTGCTGCCCTGACAAGGAGCGCGTCAGTACCTGGTAAGCAATGAAGGCACATGTTGAAAGACACACCACCACAATGGTCTAGAGCTTGCTGCCTCTCTTAAAGACACATTGATGACCCAGTGCTCAAGCCAGCAGCAATCTCAGTGCGCAAGCCAGCAGGATGCGCATGGTATTCGCACCTGGGGGGGGATGAGGGTGAGGGGTGCTTTTTTTACGTGCAGCCTTCCGTACAATGCCAGGGCCTCTGGGATGAGGGAGGTGTCAAATTTAAAGAGGTTGTTGTCAAAAAGTGTGGTCCAATCACGCGAGATCTCGTCCCCTTCCTGTCGCACAATAAACACGATGAAATAAGTGCGAAGAGGCAAATCATGCTGAGCTGCAGGGGGTGGCAGCAGCCAAAGAGTGAGCAGCATGAATGGTGTGCTTAAGTCACATGAAGCCATGGCAAATATGAAGAGCCAGGCATCTGTTGTAAACAGGCTGTTGAGTGCACCCAACAGTACCCTTGCAATTGTTTGTCATGCTGTGCAATTTTTCCAGTGTGCTTTGTTCTTAGGACACCTTCTGCCTTACCAGGCAAGAAATTGCGACGAGCATTATTGACTGGCACAACTGAGCAACCTTGCTAACAGCCAAAGCAGCCTGTTCATGCAGCACGGACACGCACCTGTAGGCAGCCCTTGAACTTGTCTGCCAGCGAGGCAGTGTCTGGAAGCAGCTTGTTTTCGCTGATTTCGGGCCCATCCGCATCAATTTGGTTGAGAGGTATTTGCGATCCCTGATGCAGCAGCAATCACGCAACGTGCACAGCATCAGGATTGAGTCCTGAACGCCTTCGTGTTAGGAAGCGCTGCCTGAAACCTCAAGGCGCTGGAGGCTGTGCTGCCTTGGTCACCTCTCACTGGCTGCAGCTGTGCTAGCAGCACAGAGCAAATGGAAATATCGGCAGAAGGGTCCGGAATGTTAGCAGGGCCCTTTGTGACACACATTAGAATTGGAGCGATACAGAGAATGTAGAAGGTCAGCTGCTCTGGAGCAGGCCAGCAGCGACTTTGAGTATGGCTTGCAGCCATAATGGCCTGGCTGATACAATTCCTTGCGAACTGAACTTGTCCAGCTAGAAGCCCGTAAATGGCAGCAATGCAAGAGCGCAGATGCTCACCGGTCTTAACCACTTGAAAATGAAGTCCACTAACTTGGAGTTTTCTTCCTTGTCAATGTACTTGTCATCAAACAGCTGGACTGAGCCCAGCACAGCAATTCTCCCTGAACCTTCTTGATGCCAGAGGGCGCCTGCAGAGTGTGTGGCACAATGACTTGAAGGGCAGCCAAGGTTCTACAGCATGTCCACTGAGACCTGCATACTGCATGGCAAGCCGTAGAGCATGCTGAGGCTCTGTTGGGTATGCAATCAGGGCAAGAACAATTCTCAGGCTAACACATCTGACCAGGGTTCTCGATCAAGCTACCATTGGAGCGTGCGTGACTGGCATTTGCCCTTTCGCACCTAAAGGCCGGTTCATTGGGTAGGCAATCTTTCCGCTGCTGAGGATAGGCACCACACCCTTCTTTTGCTCCACTGAAAGGGTTGCTCCGTACGGGTACACAAAGTCCAGACCAGTGTTGTCAAAAGCTTGCTTGGCTTTGACTGCACGGAAGTCGTCATCTGGGTCTTGGGCATTTTTGTTCCCCACAACAGCCAGCACGCCACGATTGAGGATGCCGTCTGAAATGAAAACCTCCTTTGGATGCAGGTACCTGCACACAGCATCCCCGCACGACCACTGCTCAGGGCTCGCGGAAGAGTTCCAGATCGCTGGAGCAGGCGTCACTGAGCCAGACTCCGCACAAAAGAAGCTTGGTAAGCAGAATGGACAAGGCTCAGGGCGCATTCTTTACGCGCTACAGCTGATCCAGGCGCCATAACAGTCTGAGAGATGGTCAGGGACACTGGAAGGCCATCTAGGGTGTTCAGCCAGCCAGTGATCACCAGATCAGATCGTGTCAAGCTGCAAAATTCCCTGCTCGTTCCGCTACAGGCAGAAAAGGGCTCCTGCTGGAATTTCCAGTGCTACACCTGCATGCCAAGGACAGGAGACGGCAGCAGGATGGAACACTCACTTGTAATGGGTGGTGCGCACGACGGCGTCGCTGTTGATCGCAATCCCGTACTCCTCCAGCCAGTAGTTGATGTTAGTGCGGTTGCGCGCCTCCCCCCCCTCGGATAGCATCACGAGCACTGACCCTCCCGCCTTGACGTACCGCCTAAGCACCTCCACCTCGTGTGTTGTGTATTTCTCACGCGGGCATCCAAATACCAGTATTTGTGCATTCTTCAGATTGTCCAGCCGAAAGTCATCGAGCGATTCCAGGCGCTCCGGCTTGAACATGGTGCGCAAGCGCCTGAACAGCTGTTTGAAGCCCTGCTTGTGAGTATGGCTCTCCCCCTTGCACGCAAAGAAAAACACCTTGCCCCCATCCACGGAGCCCACATCCTCTGTCCTAGCCTGCAAGGACAGGGGGCAAGGGCAGGGTGGAATGTGGACAAAGCTAAGACTAAAGCTGGCCTGCATTCGTGTTGCTATTGCTCACAGGCTTGTCTTGGCAGGAGGAGGTGCGAAAGGCAGAATCCATGCATTTTACTAAATGTGGCATGCACAAAGTAGAGACCGGGGGCAACAATGGAAGGAGGACGCGGTACTCTCTAAGGTTGCATGCAGTAGCATTCACGCACGTCTTGGTCCATCCTGGGAATATGGCAGCCTCAAAGCTGCTACGAAGAGGACAAATCGTTGCAAGGATCAGTCTACGGTCTTTCTCTCCACTCGGGCTCTCTACTGCCCATGAGACAAGGCTACATTTTGCGGTCTGGAGACAGCACGCATACGATTGTCACGACATTATCATTTCCAAATCATTTTCCACTACCAGAGGCTGAATCTGCACGTTTGCGCGTTAATCATTGGCGTCAACGTTGCCGTGCTTTTTTACACAATGATTCAAGTTTCTGATTCCCAACCTTCTTCAATGAACGTCATCATATCCACATGCCCCTGAATTTCTTGCAACAAAAAGGCCCGAGGAGCAGCCTGAGGGCGAAGCTTGCAGCAGGGCGTGTGACCAAGCTTTTGAAGCTGAGAAGCCCGATAAGGAACCTAAGAGCAAACCATGGTGCTTCTGTAGTAGGGCTGCAGGTCAGTTCACCTGGACCTGGAGCCAGAAGTTTTGGGCACGCAGGCCATGGGAGTGAACTGGCCCTTGCCGCATGTGTAGATCATGATGAACAAGTGTATAGCAAGTATGCGTGTGTGCGTGGGCACTACTGGCGCAGAAGCTCACGGCAACAGTAGGAGTAGCATTAGTAGCATCTGCACAAGATGCACCAGCCCACCTTTCCCCACGCATAAGTATGAGAACATCAGCGCATGAGCGCATGCATGCAAGTACATTTACGCATTCACTTTTCTACATTGCGCTGTCACGCAGCACTTGGAATGAAAATCCTACGAATAGACTCAATGCATTTGCAATGTTTCATCATAATCTGACTGGGCCACACTGTGCACATCCTACAATGCAAAAAAAACGCAGGGCGCCGAGGAGGCCACATGGAACTTCGGAAATGAGCTGCCTGCTTTACAGGCATATCACAAGCAACAGCAGGGCTCCCAAACGCAATCAAGCCCAAGGCACCTCGTCATTCTCGTGAGTTCAGGATGTTGAGCGCAAACAGGACAGGCTACTTTGTGGGCCCGTAGTTTTTGCCAGTAATGACTTTTCCAAAGTAACTGCTGTGGGCTTGTACACATACACATTATGTACTACACAAGTTCCGTTGCCGGCGCACAGGCACACGCATGCATGGCCGCGAGCATGTGTGCAAACACATGCACACATGTGCACGGGCGCATGTGCACGCGCACACACACATGCATGCTTGTAAGCGCACACTTGCAGCACATGCGCATGCACACAGGTAGTTCTCATGCACAAGCATCTGAGTCTCTGACTGTTTTGATGTGTACTTGTGCGGAACAAACTCAGATGCGCACGTGCAACCTTTTTTGCGGCCACCCTGTGCTTGACCAAGCCCACACCTGCACAGCATTGAAGATGGGAGAGGCACATGTCCTGACAAAACTTTCAGGAAACTGACAAGCCTTTAACTCATCCTTCTGCTCCTGACGTACCCTGATGTTCAGGCGAATGGCCTGTTTGGTGCAAAGGAGAACTGGAATACAATCATGCTGTACATGCAAAAGCACCTAGACACAGACCAAGTTCTTGTCCACCCCAGCGACGCAAACAAAAGGACTGAAACATACGGTGAGCAAACACCTCTCACTCTTGTTTACTTGGCAGCTCATTCAAGCCGCCTGCTTCACAGTGCCATTAAGCGGCAGATACCCAGCTACCTACGAATGTTGCGCACACTGCCAGAAACAAAGGATGTCGATGTTGCTTCTCTTTCTAGGCCATTTGCATGTCTAGGTCTGTGAGGCTTGTGCTAAAACCCCTGAGGATGAGTTTACAAGGAGGAGCAGAGCCAGTGGAGACAGTCTTTGCCGTTGTCCTATGATCAGTTTTCTCTTTCATGGCTAAATTGAGCTCTGCTGCAGCCTTATCCCATTGGTCGTGTCGTGATTTGCTTCGCAATTGTCAATGCCTTCCAAGCAGCTCGGTTTCAGACCTGCATTGCCTCGTCATTTCCGTGTGGGCAATGTAATGCGAGAGCGTTGCCCAAAAGGTGTAATTTACATTGCAGAACAGCGCCACAAAACTGCTGCTCGCAGGCATGTTCAGTGATAGGAAACATACAACTTTAGAAGTCTACAAGGCGCAAGCATCCCTAAGCCTGACTTATCATACAGCTCTCCAATCCTTGCCAGTATGCTATCATTCATGGGCTGACACGAGATAAGCAGGAGTAGCAAATAAGAGTCAGACTCACTATTTGATCTCAGCAAGCTGCCATAGACTTACAAAAGACAACAGGAGTGGCAATCTATTGTAGGTTGTGTCATAGGAAGTTGAAAGATGATGAAGAGTGGTGAGGAGCATGTGCTTGGCAGAAGAGCATGATCCTGCTGGATCCGCTATGTGCTACCGTTATTGCTGATGCCCTGTAGATGGCATTGATGTGTGCGGCCAACGGCTGGCCCAGGAAATCAAGGGCGTCATTGCGGCTCACCCAAGCTTGACAAGGCTGACCGTCGTTGGACACAGCATGGGCGGGCTTTTGCTGCGATATGCCGTGGGAGGTGCGTTAGGGGCAGTAACCTCATGTGCAAAAAGAGGAGGCAGCAGAGCTTCTGGCACCATCTTCCTCTCCTGTTGTGTCCTCACAGTTTGAGGTGGCCTAGATTGGGGGCCACTTGGCAACCTTGCTCATGTTGATGCTTAAAATAGGGCATTGTGACTTGTTCTAAGGCAGGAAAATTGTGCCATTGCTTTGAAATATTGTCGCGTAGCATTCTAGCCTGGGGCAAATGTAGCCTGGGTCTGCTTATGGAAGCTCCTCAAACCGGAGCACAGGAAAAAGCTGGGTTTTGCCTTATTTTATCTATCCTTGTGCATTGCAGTGCTATATGACCCCAAGACATGCCAAATAGCTGGCTTGCAACCGTGCCACTTCATCACGATTGCCACTCCACACCTAGGATGTGACGCTGATGGTATAGCGCAGGTGCGTGCCTGCAGTTCTTGTTTGAAAGCATGCACCTCAGAAAATTGGCTAGAAAAACATTGGAAGTGCGTCGGATTGGCTTTGTGACCCATGGATCACAAATTTCTCACAGAGGAAAGCAACATTGTGAAGTAAACTACAGGAGAAGCTCCAATTAGGTCGCTGTTTGTAAGCATCTCAGGAATAAAGACTTGGCTTAGACATGCTGAACTCACCTTTCTGCCTCTTGTTCGACTTATTGAGCTGATATCGCAGCTTAATGTCATTTGTTACCCGTAATACAGAGAAAATAGCGCAGCTGGTTCTTGCAGAAACAATGCTACTTTATTTCACCAAAATGTCCACACGCGTGAGCTGCGTGGCACCTTCCCTTCTGTGCAGGTCCCTTTTATTGGCTGGTTCAATGTGACGCCTGGGATCCAGCGAATTTTCTCCTATGCATCCATTCCTGTGGCAAGCCTCCTGTAAGTGGTGTGCGTCGAGCAATGTGGCAAGCCTCCTTTGGGTGGTGTGCGTTAAGCAATCGTTAAGGCTGACTCTCATTAGCCATCCCCCGCAAAAATCCGGAACTCGCCCTTGCCCCTGCGCTACTTGTACCCCATGAAATAGCTGGAACTGTGTGTCAGCTTTTTCAACTCCCACATGTCGTTGTCCTGCAGGTTTAGGCGCACTGGCAGGCAGTTTTTCCTTGCGGATGAAGACATGGGAAAGCTTCCAGGTAAGTACTGCTCCTCTCAATCCTGCTTGCTGTCCGTGCTGGAGCGTCTTCTTGCTGTAGCCCCTGCCCTGCGTCGGACTGCAGCCTGAACTTGTGCCCCTGTGCTCTTGTAACATATGTTTTGACCTGCCCTAGCTCTTGAGCTTCTACTCGCTTGAAAGGCAGTTGAGCGCGCAATGTTGCAGCTAGATGGCTCAAATACAGTCTTGGTTTGTCTGCCCGACGTTGCTAGCAGGAAACCAGGGGCTGCCTCTGCTCGCACGTATGACCCTAGATGTGCCTGAGCGCGGCGAGTTCTTTTGGTCTGCCTTGCAGTCTTTTGCCAGCCGGACATGCTACGCAAATACTTGTAGGTCATGATAACATAGTTATCAGAAGTGCTTACTGAATGGAGCCTTCCTTTGATTCGTACGGAGCTGCTCTGTTTTTCTGAGGCACTGCCACACCTCAGTCATGATTTCAATGGCGATCTTTGGAGGTTTCAACTTATCAATTGCTTCTTTTTACAACTTATTGCCTGGTTGTTACTGTCTTTCTAGGTTTTTGCTTGTCTGCCTACCAAGCTGAAAATGTCTAACTCCCTCAACAATTCATCTATGTCACAGTGTCACATATGGCACACCGTCTCAGTGTTATTGACACACAATGTCACACTGTCACTCATATGGCACCCACAGAGGCATGACACTCATATGGCACCCACAGAGGCATGGCACTCATATGGCACCCACAGAGGCATGGCACTCATATGGCACCCACAGAGGCATGGCACTCATATGGCACCCACAGAGGCATGACACTCATATGGCACCCACAGAGGCATGGCACTCATATGGCACCCACAGAGGCATGACACTGCTGCTTAGCTAGCTCACACAAAGGATGGCGTGATTGATTCAAATCATGAGCTCTGCCACCTCACCTCTGTTGCCCTTTGGTCATAAGAGCATCAAGCTTTTGTACCATTTGAATAAACGCCTGCATGCTTTTGGACATCAATAATGCTCTGCAGCATTTTGTGCTGCACACTTGCAGCTCCTCAATACTCCCCCACAAGACACAGTGCATGCCAGCCTCTGCGCGGTCAGCACGCATGCTTGCAACCACTGCAGTGTGTGCCTGTGCGCTGCGCCCATGCAGCTCGCGACCACCTTGTCGGCTGGGCCAACAGCAGCTTGAGGTTTCTGCACTCACTACCAAGCCTTCCGCCAGAGCACCGCTGGGCCAAGGGTGTGGTTGTGGAGGACTCCCTGTTTGCTGCATTTGATGTTAGGTGGGTTTTGGAGTTCGTGCCAGCAGGGAAAGCAGGCCTCCATGCTGCAGGCCGGCACACGCATTCGGGAAGGTGTTCCAGCCTTTGACACACTTCCCAAAGTGGTGGTGCAGCATGCAAAATACTCACTTGTGCAGTCTGTGTGCGCATATGCGTGTGTGGGTGTGCATGCGCTTATACGTGTGGGTGTAACTCCTGATCCAAAGATGTTTCGAGCTCTGATGCTTGCTCCTAAATGTTTGTACGTTGTCCAAAGAGGCGTCTTCGTATGCTTTATGTTTCTCAAGTTTTCCATTTCTTCAATGATTGTATCATTCGCAAGCATGCCTGGTTTGCTCTGAGCATGCTCTGCAACCAGGCTTTCACGGTCCAATTTTCTGCCTTAACTTGGTCCATACCCAGGAACTCGTGCTCGTGATACACTGCAGGTTCATGCCTCAAGCAGAACCCCAGCAGGCTTTGAGTCAGAGTGACGTGCCGATCGACACACTAGGTGCAAGCGCCAGCGCAAGGGATTCTGCCACATCTGCAGCCAGGTTGGGCGCCTCCTTCAACAGCCCTTTGACGGCTTCACGTGCCGCAGACAGCAGAGCCGCAGGGCCTCCGCAGTGTGCCAGTGGCGCTCGGCCCTGGTCAAGTCCTGCAAGCAGCACCCCAGCTGCAGCTGAGCTGCAGCCCTGGTCAAGCCCTGTCAGTGGTTATGTAGATTCAGCTGGCCCAGGCAGAGCGGAGGCAGGCAACCCATTCCCGATCCTGGGCTACAATGACCCCATGTGGCGGAACAGACAGGTGCAGCAGAGCTTAACTGCTGCATAGTTATAGTTGGGCATGTGGCTTTGGGTCCTTGATCCAAAGCAGGTCCATGCGTGTAAAGGCAGCACGCCTGAACAAACCCGCCCTTTGCGTCATTTCAAGCAACTTGTTTGCTTGGGATCCATCTACTCTGGCAAGTCCACGTCCTCAGGTGATGGGGTTAGGTTTTAGGGTTTAGGAGACTTTTATGACTCATCATCCTATGGTATGCAAGGCTTGTGTCCCTGTTGTGGCGATACAGGTGGAATCCATGCTGCAGAGGCTACAACAATTGTCGTGGCGGCGGATTGATGTGTCATTCCAAGGGTCCCTGCTTCCTTTTGCACACAACCACATACAGGTAAGCTGTTTGCAGTATACACCTTTTAAGGTCCTCACTCAAGTCTATCCTGCTGCATATGCAATTGATGGGCTGATCAAGCTCCTTAGGCCAGTGGTTGGAGTCAATTGGTGTCCCCTTTTCCCCTCCTCCCCAAACGCGCCTCAGGCCAACGTTCGGTCATCACTGGATGCATTTCAATTTCCAGGTTGAGCACTCCGAATAGAAATGGCCACGCACTCATCCCTGCTTAAAAGTATATGAAATGCTTGCTGAAAGGAGTTCCCCCAGGCTCCTAAATTTCTGACACCTCTGAGCCCTGCTGAGACGGCTTTGCTTGAGAAGGGGTCATACTTGCCACCAATATAAATTATTGAATTGATTCAAGGGCCTGAAGCTCAAGGGAAAACAGCATTTTTGGTCGCTTTGAGGCAGGGGGGAAATAAGACAAAAAATTCAGGGGGGAGGAATAAATGTGCGTTTTGGATTGGCCACCAACGCCACATCAGATGTCTGGAGTATTGTAAGCATGATTTGCTTGAGCACGGGTGCACTGAGGCTGGTGTTGCTAAACATGCTTCCATGAGTAGTAGAAGTAATATAAGTTGCAGGGGGTGTGATACATTCATCTCCCCTAAGTTCACAAGCTCTTAGAAGATAGGCTACCGGAAGGGAGGCTGGGAACCTCAATGGAAAATAAGTTGTTTATTATTTGCGGCTCGTGGTAGCCTGCTGAAGTTCCAGGGCACGTATTTAAGCTAGAAGAATATTGTTTTTGATATTCCTTTCAACCGAATTCCTCCCATTTGGAGAGATCAAAGCCCCCGCCCAAGCAGCCCACTTTTGTTGACAATTTGTTTTGTTGACAAATAGATCTGCGCAAGGAAAGGTCTACTAACGAGTCTTCTATGCAGCCTCCTCTCAATGACGGCCTGAGCTACAGGGTCTTAACCAAAGTACTGTGTCTTTGCCATGGGGCACTCATTAGGTAGATGACACAATGGCAAACTTTTCCTCAATGTGCTGCTTGTTGTTTGGGACCACTACCTAAGCTTTCCCTGATGACACACATGGCCATCACAAGAATACGCGGTGCGCATGACGTACACTTGCAGCATTCAAGAACAACTCCCTTTAGAAGTCAAATCATCCATAAGCATGTTTTGCATGTTCTCACACCAGCACACATGCCAAATAATGCAGGTGACAAGGAGATGGCTTAATTGGGAAGGAGACTCAGTTGCTATGCACCTAGCCCAGCTCTTGCGCACTACCGATCAGGCATACTTGGAATTGCTACAGAAGTCAGCAGCACCCCCTTCACAAGATGCAGAAGCTGCCTCAGAGGCATCTTCAGAGTCCCAAGAGCTTCACACTGCTACTTCTATGCCCAGTGCACGAGCAAGTCTTGAGCAGACCTTTCCCGAGGTAGCACAAGAAGAGAAGGGGAGGAAGCAAAAGGTCCTGTAAAGAAAGCAAACCCTCTCCCTTCTTCATACAGACGCATCTCGTTCCTGCCCATCAGAACGTCATTTGTTAACCCCGGTCATTGTGGCAGTCATTTCTACTCACCAAAAAATGGCCGTGCACAAGGCACCTGTTGCATTTTTCGTTTCTTCCAATGACAGCCCCGCTTGCAGCTTTATTGGCTTCTGGCAAGCTGGAGCCCTTCTACACATCATGTGCCATACATGAAAAACCTGCAAGGAATCTTTCAGGGATGATCCCTGCTGACATATTATTTTTTACGTTTTTGCCTACTACTTTACTAGCTATTGTTGTTCACTAACTTGTTTATTTGGCACTACGTTATCTGAACCATATCCCTTAATTCATGAACCATCCATGTGCACCACCAAGAGGCAGGCTGCTAGATGTTGCTGTTATTACCCCTGTATTACGACAGAAGTCTAAAGGTTTCTGGTAGGAAATGATGGTGTTGCTTAGATGTCATGCCAGATCACTGTTATTGACTGATCATCAATTTGACTTACACACACAAGAACTGGCCCTCCAGTACTCTGGGCTCGTAAAATATCTCCAACCAACAACTGTCTGATCTCAAACACACAGTCTCAGACACCAATTTGGCAAAGACACAATTTGGCGTGAAGTCAATTTTTGCACAATGATACATACATACATCATGGATGCCGCATCCATGCAGCATGTAAGTTACAAGTTAGGGTTAACTGCCAGCCAGGTCCTTAGGCTGATTGGTATGTTGCTGGTCTTCGCCAATAGTCCATAATGTCGGGAATGATATGGCAGAGTTTGTTGTGCCGTTGAAAAAGAAAATCAAAGACAGTTTGACTAGGCAAGGCACGTAATGCTTCTGGGACATGCACAATGAAAGATCTATTGACTTGGATCATACCAGGTAAGGTTGCTTAGCTGTACTTGCCGGACATGGTCAGCTTAGCTGAAGCCAATCGGGCCTGCTACCGAAGCCAACATAAGAAAGCACGGCTCGGGGCACGTGAAGCAAGGTGGTGTTCTGAAACCTTAGGCACAGCTATTCAGGCACTCACGCCGGTACAAAGAAAGCCAGTCCTTTACCGAAGGCCTTGGCTTATGAACTCTCTCAGCCTGCTAGAGCCACTCCAGAGGTTGCATAGAGATGTCGGTGCTTGGTGTGTAATTCTGCCACTGGCAGGTCTGGACTCAGACAGTCTAGGAGGGTATGCTCTTCATCTTGCACACAGCGCCAATTGCATTAGGAACATATTTTGAGCTTACACTTAATGGTAGGGGACTCTGTATTGTTGCTGACGTGAAAAAAGCTCAACATATAAAGTGTGACTGGAGAACTTGGGGCTCGAAAGGCAGATATATCTAGATGGTCGGGGATGTTATCATATATTATTGGGATATTATGTGGTACTACTAGTGCTATTAGTCGGTCACCTACAACATGACATCTCATGGTGAGAGGGAGTCGGTTTACCTACACATTTCTTAGCATCCCGCCCACTGGCCCTTGCGGCGTGCAACACAAGGTAATTTATCACTTCTGGGCTCGGGGCTCCCCTGGTGGTTCGTGATACGGAAGAGGCATGTGTCTGGTGCGCTGAACCGATCAACTTCACCAGTTGCTTGGTGAGCAGCTGACCCTCTTTCAGTTTAGAATTTTAGGGTTTCCCACCAGTCTGGTCGTTTGGTTGATTGGTTCTGTCACAAAGGCCACGGTGGCTGGCCATCCAGTCCATGATGTATGAGATAGAATGACAAAGCTGTTGTTGTGCTGCTGCCCAGCTATCCTGGGAATAGGAATTTGAAATACAGTCTAATAGGTAATGCATGCAAAAATGGAGGCGCATCCATTAACCTCTTCCATAAATGTTACATGGGATTAACTTGAAAAAAAGCTTTCCTCCTGATTAACCCTATTCTTGTGATCTGCGACTGTAGCACAGCCTGCTGGGGCTGAAGCCCCATAAGAGAAGTATTGGAGAAGCAAGTCAGCTAGCAAACAAGACTGCTTGGCGCGCCAGACCTAGGAGAGCATCACGGTCGTGTGCAGTTTGGAAAATGCAGTTGTCCAGCATACTGATGTCCAGGGGGCCCCCAGGTGCAGATCGGCGGAGCTTCCAAAACATGGGGGGCATCCAGAAGAGGCACACAAGGACCATAAAGAATAGATTGGTCGCCACTATGGTCAGCCACCTGAGAGCAACGTATGGTTCAAGGTGTAGAAGGTGACTTCATCGAGGGCCTGCATCATTGATTATTGCTCTGCCATGCAAGCACACTAAGCTGAATGAGGGGGTGCTTCTTCATGCGCAACACCACGGCAAGGGCGGTGCACACACAAATCTAGGTGTGAGCACAATGGCCTGTACCGTGGTATGTTGATGCTCTTGCTGTTTGCCCATCTTGACAGCTTGCCCTCGACCACAATCGCGGGTGCCTGCATGGTGTCAAGCCCATCAATAGCAAGTGCAATGCCCGTCATGGCTGCTGTTCACGCTTACTTGCTAAGATAGCAATCAAGGACTGGATCCCTGCCAGGTCTGCTTTGGGCTACTTACGACTTTTAGAAAGAGCATTCAGCAAAGGGCTCGTGAGCAACACACATGGAGCTGTAAGGCTTCAGGCCACACCTGAATCAAAAAGAACACCGTCCAAAGTCCTTTTGTGGTACGCATATTTGCCCACAGTCCTGGCAAGCTTGCTGGTGTCTCAGCAGGATCGAGAGCAATCTGCAGGCATAAAGTTCGGGCCATGACTATGTGATCTTCAATTAGCAATAGGGCCAGACTGTAAGTCGAAATTGGACGAGCCAGGTTTCTGGTGCATAAAGCATCATGCTTTTTATACAGGCCAACTCTCAAAAGCTTAGTGCATGTTTAGCCTATTGCACAGGCAGGCGGAGGTCTCTAGAGGCTTTAAGCATACCGAGGCAAAGCACATATCAATTTGCAGGGCATGCTGCTCTCAGGGACGCAGAAGCCATCAAGATCCTCCAAACATATACATGTTGAAAGCATGAATAGGGCATCTCAAGAAGCTCATGCACAAGTGAATTTTACTTTTTTGTGAATCACCTGCGCAAACACAAGCTCATGCCAAAGGCCACTGAAGAGGAAGGTGAGAGAGGAGGCCAGCATCCTGCACACACAACCACCCAGCAGCAGCAATGACCAACAGGCTGTGATGCAAGGTTAGTGAGGCTGGCAGATTTGAGGTGAGCTGCCCTGCGCACTGAGATCCATGTGCCGGACTCTCATAGGACCCCTCCTACTCCCTCTGCTCCTGTGAAGCTTCCATGTATGTTTAGATGGATTGAAATGTTTGACCTTTGCAGTCCTCAAAACGCTGCCTGTCGCTGACAGAGCCTTTTAGCACCCAGAGCAAGGCAGTAAACATGGCCCCCTTCAACTCCCACAACGCCCACGCACTTAACATATGCAACAGGCTTTGCATCACAGCCACTGCAGCCACCCTCACTTGCGTGCATGGGAGACGCCTGCTCCCTTTGCTCTGCTGCCTCCGTTTGCTTGTTCCATTTGCGTGCCCTGCTCATTCTGCGGCCTCAGGTCCTCTTCCTGCAAGTCGGCCTTTGTGCTGCCTTTGGCGGGCACACCCTGGCAAGCGCCTTCAAAGCTGCTCGCGCTGTCGTGCCGTGCACTTCCAGTGCATGCTGGGTGAGGAGCGTCACTGGCTGGTGCTGATGCAGCTGCTGCTTCACTATGGCCTGGCTGGGAGCTCGTAGCATGCATGACAGGCGTGAGGCTGCCCTCCATCACAGGAAGGTACACCTGGGATGGGCATAAACCACAGCGGACCGTGTAGATGAAGAGCACAGAGCCTTATGATCATTAAATGCACGCCCCTGGACCCTTTGCCAGATCCCTTTGTCAACGCCCCTGGAGCCTTTGACAGATCCTTGCAACAAGCCTTTTGCCTCACGATCTTATAGCGCACACCCCTTGACACCTCACCAGATCCTTGCGGCAGGAAGCCATGGATCATGTGCCCCCACCACAAAGCAGGGTGGGGCCAAATCCCTCACCACACTAATCCGTCATGGCTTACCAGATCTCTGAGCAGGGAGCTGATGGTTAGATTCCACCGACGAGCCCACAGATCTGCCAGACCTGTGGCCTACAGAGTGAGGTGCCAATGAGAATTTCAGCCTTCATTGCTAGCCCTTGCAGCACTGGCTTGTGCATATGCCGTCTCAGAGCCATTCTATGAAGATATGAGTGGCCACCGCCTATTGAGGCCACATGATTTGACCAGTGCAAAGCATGCCCTCTGACATAACTAGCGGTTGCCCATGTCAGAGTCAGCCAGATGGCCTGGTCCTTCACCTCCAACTGCAGAGCCAAGGCTAAGCAAAGGCCCATGTATAGTGTGAGGCAGAGGAGCAACTCATGTGGCTGCTGTGCCATTTGCTTCTTTCCAATGCCAATAGTAAGTAGTATCAAGTATGCTGGCCCTCGCGATTATATCGGCCAATATACATGTGCATGCAAGGCTGCATGTCAGAGGGGTCGGGATTTGTAGACAGCAATGGCACTTAATAGCCCTCATAAGCACGAAGGAGTTTGTCTCACCAAGGGTGGGTAGTTGAAATGGGGCTCAGGCTCAATCCCGAACAATGCAGAGGCAAGCGAGTCCAGCAAATCACCAGCGCCATCAACCTCCAGCCACAGAGTCAAGCCTGAATGTAGGCACAGCACAGTTTAAGGGCCATGAGGCCCCGGTACGCGTCCGCAGGAAACCTTGCGGAAGCAAGATACAGCCAGACGAGTACCCTGGTTGCACGTGCACAGTTGCCCAGTGCAGCTTTAAGTGCAACCCAACAACCCATTAAGCGCGGGACCATTCCCGGCAGCAACAATTTAACATCGTTCTCTGTGATTAAGCCCTGAGGTCTGATGGAAAGGCTGGCCGGCAGACATCGACTTCAGTCCGCGTGGGAGATTGCACCACCACCTTTGCACCCCGTCAACAGCACAAGCCCCCCCATATTCCCACAGGGCCTGATGTTGATGCCTGCTGGCGTTGGTTGACTCACCGAATGCATAGTACACGGCAGGCCACAGGAGGATGTGCTCCTCTGCCAGATTCAGGGCCGGGACTAGGCACGTGGACATTAAAAATGTGAATGCTGTGATCTTGATCAGACCACATGCCATGCGCGAGAGGAGTGTGCGCTGTGAACTCGAGTCCACCTTTGGTCTGGTATGGGCGGGGACGACAGGCAACAGGAGCGCACCTGTTGCACGCACAGGCAATCACAAGCAAGTCAGCCGCGGGCCTGACGTTCTGAGAAGTGCATGCACAGGAGAGGCACTATCCTTATCCCTGGAAATAAGTTTAATTATTTGCAGCAGCATGCGTTGGCACAGATCCAGCTCTACGTGAAGCCGTCATAAGATCGGATTGAAGCATGCAACAACTTCCAACCTGCAAACCTCCATAGGCTAGCTCCATTGTCAAGTTCCCGCTGCAGCACGCCACGCTTAAAGGCCAGGGAGGCTACCTCTGCACCGCAGCATGTGCACACACAGCTGCAGTGGCGCCACTGGCGGCAGCATTATGAGCCATGTATGACTCTTTTGCCAGCGCTGGCACTTTCAAGAGGTCCCCTAACCCTACGATCTGACTGGGGCAGGCGTGAGGTGCTGCCCTGTCTGTACGCCAATGCCCTCACTCACTGAAGGCACAGGCTGAACCGCAGCAGGCGGCGACCTGGACCAGTAAAGTGTTGCTACCCCTTGGCAGGAGGAAGGGTGAGAAAAGAAGAAGGTAGAGGGACAAAAACAAAAGAAGGCCACGGTGCGTGCTGTTGTAAAAAGTAAGGACAGGCACCGCTGCAGCTGAGGATGTAAGTGAGGAGTAGCCAGTCACTGCCGATGAAATGAATGGTGCCGATGAGATGACATGGTGCAGCAGGAGAGACATTCTTGCCTTCTTGTCGAAAACTTAAACTTTTCTGGCATAACCGAGCCGAGCTCGTGCTCGATCGCAGGTAAGGTTTTTTGTTATCGTGTTCACCCCAGAGCTTGCTTTTTCAGATATTTTTGTTACGACATTTATTTGTAAGGTAGTAGCTTACCTCCTGATGTAGCTTAACACGACGGAGCGCCAAGCCCAGTGCTCGAACGTCGTGTCGACACAGATAGACCGACTAGCGATCATCCAGAAGTTCGATTGCAGGCCTGACAGGCTTGAGCCAAATTGCCGGAAAGGCGCAATCTGTAGACAGGTGTAGATTCTTTGGCTGGCGAAGACCAGCAACACACCAATCAGCCTAACGACCAGGCTGGCGGTTAACCCTTACTCGTAAATCCCAAGTATAGCTGTGTAACCTTACACACAGCAAAGGCTGTGCTGCTGTGCCTAAGGTTTTAGTTGCCACCTTGCTTATTGTGTCCTCGCCTTGCTTATTGTGTCCTCGCCTTTCGAGTTGGTTTGGTTGTAGGCCAGATTGGCTTTAGCTAAGCTGCCCTCATGTGGCAGGTATAGCCATGTAAGCTTACCTTTCCTCAACCAGAGCCACAACCCTCCTTAGATCACGAATTTGTGTCATACATGATGCCATGAGTAAAGTGAATCTATGCAGGTATCCTGGCAGACTGAGCAAGAGAATCCAAATTCACCTAAGATCCGCTGCTTGCCCCCTCAAATAGCGAGCAGGATAGTGCTTGCCTATGCCCAACATATCGAACACTCGAATGGCCTGCAAGACACGTCTTCATCTTTTGTTCTACATCAACTTGAATGGCAATAAGGGCTCACTCAAACTGGCTCAGCAAAGAGATTAAGCCTACCGCCTAAATCTTTGCTCCTTTGCTGTCGAGATGGCTGGCCTCTTCTCAGTGATGAAGCGCATCCGCTTGTTGTTCTCCTCTGCCAGCTCCCGGTCCACATCAGGGTCACCACGCTGCCTGGCTTGCTTGCCAAACGATGGCACAAATTCTTTGCGCCTGACTGCTGAGGCCTTAGCTTCAGCCACAGGGTCTCGCTCAGGTGCCCTGCGCAGGCACCAACCCCAAGTACATACTTGGTACGTCGCCTGCAGTGGTGCAAGGCAGGCTGCAGCTCCTATCACCTGAAGCAGCAAAGGCCAGACAGAGCCCCCACGCGGCTAGGACCACCATGCTGCTTAATTACAACCTATCAGCTGACAAAGACAGGAAGCTGAGGGAAAAGGCTAAGATTGTGCTCGCGTTCTAGTCAGGCAAGAGAGGGCCGGAAGTGCTGAACACAGAGCAGTGCTTGAGTGAGACTTGGATTAGATCCCTAAGTATCCAAAAGCCTTTGAGTCTGACAATTAGACTCGGCATTGCGCTTCTGAGTCATCCAGGGCACTTGCGGTCAAGTATTGCAAGGCCCTGCATCTTGGGGCGCATGCTAGCATGCCTGTCTGTCAAATTTGCAACCGCAATTTGTCAGTGGCTGGAATGCTATGCCTTGGTGCCAGATAAAACCTTGCATATTGATTCAACATGCGTCTCCCTACAGCTCCAAAAAATCCATTGTTTCAGGTGCTGGCAGGCCAGAGGATTGATCTCGAAATCAACCAGACATGCACACGTACATGCACAGGGGTATGCATGAGAGGGGTCCCATCCCTATCCATAACCCAACCACGCTCACCCGCCAAGCATGCTACGCTTCATGGCCTCGGTCTCTTCAATGTTGCGTATCCGTACAGAGGCGGAAGTGGGCACTTCCGTGATGACCATGTTCATGCCTGGGATGACGACATCCTTGCTGCCCATGTCAGTCTGCGTTCAGGCGCATGCAGCATGGCAGAGAGGAATAGCAGGATGTCAAGTGTGTTTGTAAGCGTGTGTGTGAGTGTGAGGCCAAGGACAGATCAGCACCTCAGCACAATAGGAACGGCATAGCGTCTTTTGTGCGCGCGCGTGAGAGGCTGATGGCAGACCAGCAATCCAGCATGAGAGGGATGGCGGCAAGCCCTGGACGGCCAGACTCTGCTTTGCTAAGTTGCAACAAGGCATGCCAGGGCTAACGAGCCCAGCATAGAAACAGCATGCCCATGCAAATTGGCAGTTTTATCCAACTACGAGCATTGGATACAAAAGGACAGAGGGTAAGGAATGTGTGCCAGGAAGGATCAATGGAAGCAGCCTGCGCTGACCCTCTCTGAAATGTCTTGACCTGTGTCAAGCAAGCTTCTTGGCAGAACAACTCTCATTCAGCAGTTTCTAAAAACAGCTGGATGCTTTAAACTGCCAAGCGCTTGCCTGTCAGCACCTTGGACCAACATTGCTGCTGCGCCCACCTCTCATGCGGCAGTGTAGACGACCAATAGCAGCATCAATGAGAAAACAAAGTGATGCGTGGCATGAGCTGCTGCATGCAATCTGCGCTTCTTGAAGCTGCCTCAAAATGAGCTCAGCAAACCTGTAACTCAGCGGGAACTTGATAAAGCTCCGCCTCCAACCGTTTCCGCTTGGCCTCTGCGCCCTCAGGTCCGGATGCATGGCTACCATCTTCTCTGCTACGCCCCAGCCGTCTAGCTAGCTCCGCCTCGATAAAGCTCTTCCTGCAAGCTCAACACAAGCTGCCTTGTAAGGAATCATGGGCTTGCCTGCCTTGTTATGTGTCATACCAACTGAGCAGCTTCCTCGTCTCCAGCAAAGTGATCAGGGGACTCGCAAACCCAGGAATAAGAGTGGCTACGAAGCTCTCCAAAAACTACCGGGCAAAGCCACTTTCATTCACCAATGGGATGAGAGGCACGCATGCTAGGAGATGTTTCACGAAGGTTTGCACTCCCTGCATGCCAACAAACACGTCCTTGGGCAAGCGGGAGCATGTCTAAGTCCATCCTTGTGTGCCTGGATTTATGGTCTTGCATGTGAATGCACAAGTGAGCACACCCACAATAAGCAAGCTCAAATCCTCGCAATCAATGCGCCTACATGTTGGGGTCTTCCTCTGTGGTCTCCTTCATCTCTGCCTTTGAGAACGTGCCAAGCAGCTCGTTGCGTTCCTCATCCTTGTTTGGTTCTAGCACAGGCTGCAGCTCATGCAAATTATCCCGGCCCCCCGCCATTAGCGTTTGCGCGTTGGTGCCCCCCGCCTTCCTCCGCAACTTGTGCAATAGCTTGATTTCCTCCATTTTGTTCCTGCAGGGGCGTGGGGGTGTTAAAATGAGAATGGCAAGTCGCTGATTACATTCACTTGCCCTTTAAAGGGCTTGTGCGTGCCAGTGCATGGCTACAAGGACTGGTGTGCGAGCACCCTAAGGTGCATGACAATGTTACCTCTGGACTTCCGCAGAGTCCTGCAGTAGTTCCCCTTCCCCAGCCCCTGAGGTACTTGGTCCATCTTCCTCTTCTGGTGTCGTTGCACGCTTGGTGCGGATACCGACACGAGTACCAGATCGCTTTGGCTTAAATTCCATTTTATTTTAATATTATGCAGCAAACAAGTCACGGAAAAAATATTTCACCAACTTTCTAGTAATCTTTGTTGTTTACTATCGTAAACGTCCCAGATTTTTCATGTCATTTCAACAATTTCGTGCATAAATTCATTTGTTGCAATTTCGTCAGCTAAACCATAAGCAATTGTTTCAGGTGCATTTAGATAGAAATCGCGATCTAAATCGCGTAAAATTTTATGACGTGGATGATACGTTGATAATGAATAAATGTTGGAGGTTTTGACGCCGATTGGCGCCAAGCTCTGGGCTTGCTTGAGTCCAGGTTCAAGAAGTTATCAATAGCACATGCAGCTGACCCCCACTAACTGACTTTCATGTTTGCATGCTGCCGGCACAGCTGCTTTACCCAACAAGCTGTGGCTAGGCTGATTCGCGCCTGCCTGAGTTCCAAGATCATCTCTCTAGAGGCAAAGATCAGTGACGGTAATACTAGGATATCGTCGTTGCATCTCACATCTTCCTATACATAGCTGCATTCTGGTCCCACAGCAGATTGGCTCCGATCCAAACCCAGATTGCATTCGAATGCACAGATCTGCTGTAAAGGTGCCAAATCAGATCTAGGCTTCCTCCAGGTCCCGCAGGACCCTCAGTACGCGGCTGCACCATTGGTGATCTTTGGTCTTATGATGAACAAATACTGTAAGTAGTTTGGAGCGAAAGGACCCAGTGGTTGATGGGGAATGCAATACCTTTAAGAGAAATTAGTAATGACTTTTTCATAAGCGGGGAGGGTGATGAGCAGTGCCCCATTCCTCACCTTGGTGATAAGCAGTGTCACAAGATATCTCAAGAGCGCGTCTGCTTTTGATGAGTCTATACACGTACTATTGAATGAGCGTTAAGCTTAATAGCAAGTTTAGTGGTTTTCTTTAAATCAAGAGGCTCCAAAGTATAAGGGCTGTAGACACACTCTAGAAGGATATTGTGGAGGCTGACTGCAGCTGCAGCATGTGTAAGGTGCCGACAAAGCACGCTGTGTTGTCTTTCAGCTGCTTTGAGCTGGATCCAGGGCCAGTATCCTTGCAATACTTGACAAATGCAAGGTGGATGTACCGCTGGCTGGGAGTGGGCTGACTGGAGTCCCGGAATCTAGGCATAAGATGGTCGGCTGGCACTGACGCGGGGGGCCCTTCATCCACTCTGCAACGTGCCCTACTTCTTAAAGCATATCAAGTGTAAGTAAGAGGTAAATTTCTACTTGTATAAGGCAAAGAGAATAGCAAATGAATGAATAGCAATTTCGTAATGCCAAGCAGTCTTTGCTGCCAATATCTATTTGGACAAAGCATCTTGCTAGGGAGCCTGCTAGAAAAGCTTCCATGATCAGTCTACAGGCAATGCTGTGGCGCTCGGTTCTCATACCGAAGATGGTCTGGCTTTGACAACCTGACAGTCACTGTCTTAGGCACTGTTTGATGGCGCAAGGGGCATTGAAGGCTGTTGGGGGTTTTAAAACAGAGATACCTGTGCGGTAGTTCAAAAATGTTTAATCTTTTGAAGAACTGGACTTTGTGATTGGGACAATGTCCAGGAAGCTGATATTCTGAGGACAAAGGAAAGTAGACTAGTGATGTGAGAAATTTGTAGGTTGAGAGGTTGAGAGTTTGACCAAGCTTTTGTTTAAAATACAAATGTACCTTCAAAGCATCCTTCAAATTTGAAAGGTGTTCATTTTGGAGAAGGCAGGTTTGGTGGTCTTAACGTTGTGGAGCTGCAGGAGGCATCAACTCAGAGGCAAGCCAGGTCATGAACATGGATTACCACCACTGCCAGCACATAGCAACCCTGTGTCTGCATGACTTGCACCAACTGTTGCTACAGGAAACCAATGTCCTTAATAATAAAATACTACGCTCGACAATTTGATCAGAGGTACAGCAGGCCTCCCAAAAGCAATTGTCATCTTTGTCAGCATCCCAATAACCAGGTTCACTCGCTCTCTGGCTGCCACCACCTGACCATGTGTACTGTCATGACAGGGACACAATTTTGCATCTAGGCATAATTAACAACAAATCTATCAGCAGGAGGGTAAATTATGAATAAGTGGGATTGAATCCAGAATGGCCGAGCAAATTTTCATGGTTCTTCCTTACTTGTTGGACAGAGTAGTTCCTTGCTAGCCACCTTGGCTCCTGCCAAATCTCCTGGCAAATGCTTTGTACGCTGGCCTGTCGGGCCAAATGCGCGTGGTGGGGTCAAAAAGAAGATGAGTCAGGCGCACGCCAGGGGGGGGAGGAGGGAGAGGGCAAAGGGGCGCAAATCCCCTCTGTGATGCAAGCACGGCACATTGCCAGACGTCCGTGTGTGCTTGCATACGTGCATTCAGCCCCTTGACCGCACCCTCACCCGCCACCACCGGCATCCCGCCCCCTCCCCTGCAATTGGCTCCAACTCCCCAGCAATTGGGATGCCCTCATTGTGAAGGCCCGTCTCAAAAGCGGGAAGCCCAGCCGCCTTTCTCTCACCACCTTTGGCAGAGCTTTTGGGACGTCAGGCGAAGCTCTCAGCAAGCTTGTGTTCTTAAGGGAAATGCCTTTTGAGAGCATGCAGGAGATCCAGCGCCTGTCAGCCAACACTGTGGACGGTGACAGAAGGGGAAGGTGTGGAGGGATCCCATCTGCCCTCTTGCCCCCTCCCCTGGGCTGTGCACATCATGGCCAGACAGGCTGTGTGGGCTCATCGCCTGATACATCCCCTCGCGGCCCCTCCCCAAGCCCCTAGAGTGGATGCAAACAGCCCTTTGCAAGCTTGGCTCTTAAGCCCCAAGCATCCTTCAGCAGCCTCGACAACACACCCCGCACCCCCAGCAGCTGCATCCCCAGCAGCGCGCCCATGCTGCCTCCCCCCTCCACCCCAAAACCTCCCACCAGACCTCCTTGCAGTTGCTAGCGGAGCAGCAGCAGCAGCAACAGCAGCACCCCACCCCCCGCCCCTTTCAGCCACACCACCAGCAGCCCGCCATTGCCCTTCCTTCTCTCCAGTCCAGCATCTCCCGCCAGCCCACCGCGTGCGGCCAAATGGAGCAGCAACAGCAGTAGGAGCAACAGCGGCTGCAGCAGGACCCCATCCTCCACTCTCCTCAACTACAGCACCAGCAGCGTGCCCATACCCTCTTTTCCTCAAACCTCAACCAAGTCCACTAGCCCTCCACACTCTCCCAAACGCCACAGCAGCGGCAGCGGCAGCAGCAGCAGCAGCAGCAACCCATCTCCCATTCTCCTCAGCCACAACACCAACAGCGCGCCCTTGCCCTCTCTTCTCTCCACCCAAACCTCTCCAGCCAGCCTGCTACATGCCTCTAAATGGAGCAGCAATGACAGCAGCAGATTTCAAGCCTCAGCCTCAGGCTAACATTGTCACGCCAAGAGTATGCTGCAGACAAAGTAGTGTCATGGCAGCAGGATAGCACAATGACCGACTGTGCATGCAAATACAGCATAAATCTGGTGCTCCAATAATCTGGTGTGACAACATGTTGGGCTTCGGATATCTTCACGCCTTCGAGGGACTGTGGGGCTATGACAAACATAAATAAGCCTTCTTGCAGGGCAACCCTATTCGTTGCTCAGGTTTTACTGCTGACCTGAGGTTAAAATTGAGGTAAGTGTGGAGGGACACTGCTGAATTAAACCCTCAGGAATGCCACAGCTAACTAGCGTCTTATCAGTCTTGATTTGCCTCTCCCATCCTAGATCTAAAGGTTGAGTCACATGCTCATGTGCACCTTTGCTGCCACCTTCAAGTTGCTGTTTTTGCCTTGACCTTCCTAAAAACACATCATGAGAAATGTGAGCAGGTTTTGTTTGCATGCACGTTCGCAATCCTCTCTCTGGTACAGGAAAAATAGGCAACGTGACAAGTGCCCTTTTGCTGCTGTGCCAAATGAGGTGCGTATGCTCTTTTGAAGAAATATTCATTCCTATTTCTCCCTTTCTGGCAGGTTTTTGTTTGCGAGGCCTCTCATCTTTTGCTTGCCATGCCTATTGGACTGTTTTTGATTTCCTATTTCAGTGGCACAACATTGCTATTGCATTTTTGACATCATGGACTACTTATCGATGACCAGCCACAAAACAATCAGCCTAACGACCAGGCTGGCACTCACCCTACCTTGTGATCTGCAGCAGCTCTGGCTCTTTACTCATGGGCAAGATGGTGTTTATTTTGGTGACATCTGTGCTGAGGAGGTGTTCTTTCTTCCCTTAAAGCGCAAACAAGCAAGCTCGTTTTCTTTGCGTCGGATCATGGTCGGATCAAATTATAATGCCCAGCACATCCAGCAGTCAACCTGTCTGGTTGACGGACTACCACACATGTAAATCTGAACCCTGAAGTTGTAAAGGCTTTTAATCAACAACCTGTTTGCATGCCCAATGCCGGTGACTGATTTCTTAAAACATAAAATTAAGACTGCCTGTTGCAAATTGCCCACATGTGCTCACAACTCCATGGACATCATGCTACTGACGACCGTTCTCCCAAAGCATGCATGCTAGTTGTCTATTTACATACAAGGCATATTTACAACTCATTATTCAACACAAAATACCATCGCGAATAGAGAAGGGTTATGTGCAACACGGATAGAGAAGGGTTATGTGCAACACAGAACATATGTACAACACAGGACACTGTACAGCTGTATACATGATGCCTACCGCCTATCCATCAGAAGTCAGAGTTTTAAAGTATTCACATGCAGCACTTTTTTTCTTGAGCGATGCAAGAAAGCACTCACAGTGGTATGCTGGCTTCAAATAGCAATCACAGAACCACATTTTGCACACATCACTTCTTTTCCTTTGGGTGGTATGCCGGGTTCAAACAGCAATCAAGGAAGCAAATCATTGCATAAATCACTCTTTTTGTTTCGGGGTGCAAGAAAGCATTCACAGTGATATTCCGGGATATATAGGCAACCCTTGGGAACTGCCAAGCATGCCAACAACTAATTCGCTCAATAAAGATTCTTCACATGCCTCATAGTCATTGACGTAAGTACATTGTAAAAGGCATGACGTGTGCTGTTCTTTCAGATCAGAAGACTTTCATGGTATACTTGGCAATAAGACAGCTCATGGCGTGCTTTTAAATGACTCGATGCAATAAGATTAAGGCAATTAAGGTGCTCCAGGGCTGCTTGCACAAATAAGGAGGCAGACCTGGCTGGCACACTGGGTTCAGTTCCTGAACAAGCTATCATCAAACGTGAGGCAGGCCACCTAATTCCCAAGACGGTCAGCAGGACCTAGATCCAGATCATCACAGCCAGGGATGGGCCCATCACAGCCGTTGCACTCCAACTTTGTATTGTCCTGGAAGTCAGCAACATTGACTTTCCGACCCCGGATGGTAGGGTTGCTATAAATCGGACCTGCTCGGGCATTGCATTGCCAGGTGCCATCATCATTTGGTGTGTTGCCTGTGCTGAGGGCGCACTCACGAATTGTTGCCGCAGGTTCCTAAATGCAAAAAAGTTGTGCATGCACCTTTGGTTGCAAATCAATGTTCAAGTATTTAGGCAGTGCAGATGGCAGGTGGCGGGCACATGGAGCCGTGGACCAAAATAAGGGACACACGTAGAATTGTGGTTAGCACATCCTTGCAATAGGAAATAAAAGTAGGGATCATCCCTTCTTATGCATGATGCCCATTTTGAAATGTAGCCAAATGTAAGCTACTAGTCCCTGCCCCCTATTTACCACTTACAGTATTATGTGGAAAGTTATGCATTTTGCTGAGAGACAGTGGATGATTCGAAGTGCATTGAACATAGGAGCGTTATTTGCAAAATTTAACAACTTTGAGTACTAGCGCAAAGCATGGAAGCTATAAGCAGGCAGTCCACCCGCTATGAGCTCCTACAAGTTGGCATCACTGTTTGCATTCAGCGCCAAAACTTGCCGCTCAAGCTTAACCTAGTCAATTCAACCTGAGCCTGCAGCAAAAATCCCTAACAAATAACGGCCTGCATTCCTGAGCCCCAAAAGAAATGTTACTTACTGGTCTGCCTCACAGAAATGCTGGAGGAGCAGTGAAGCTCCTATACACTCTGAGGATCAATCACACAAATTCTGCCTAACAAACAGCATTTTGTTATACGCCAGAAAGACCAGTAGATGCATGCCTGTCAACCCGTATGATGCAGCAATCAAAGCAATCCCCCATCACTTGCCCTCCTTCTATCAACAACACCTACGCCAAGAAGGAGAAAGCAACAGTTAGGGTGGTCTTTAACAAGGGATCCCTTCCCTTGGGGGAACAGAATTTGACTGTTTGAGGAACCAACCAGGAGCGATAGAACCATACCGATACCCACATTGATGAAAGCCTCCGCGCCGGAACAGTTTCCGTCACAGTAGTTTGGAGGATGCGGCTCACACCACTCCATCTCCTCAGCTCTGCCAGGACCTCCGTTGGGCGAAACCCACTTCTTCTGATTCCCATCCCATCTTGGGCGCTTGCCACTGGGGGTGAGCACCATTGCGCGAATGAAGTTGACTTCATCCTGAGCAAGTAAGAGCAGAGAAAGGACTTCTGAAGAGCAGAAGCCTTGCCAAGCAGCGCCATAATGCGTTCAACATAAAAGCATGGGCAGGCAAGGGGACACATCGTCTGCACCTTCCAAGACCGCGCAGCGATCATGTGCACTGCATCCTAGGCAAGGCAAGAAGAGACAGGGTAAGGATCAGGTATAAAGAAACAACAGGGAGCATGAAAATTTGCATGTCCTATAACTATCATGTACACTCCTTAGATTGTGTGCTTCAAATCCATAAGTAGCGCCGCAATTTCCAGCATAGTTAAGCTATATCCTGAATTTATTGTCTTGCAGCATGGCACCAAGATACTCGTTCACACCACCACAGGCAAGTAGGCTAGTATTCATTTCCAAGACAAGGATACATCCACACGCAATTTATCTTGACCCTGACCAGAAAACACCATTCTCCAATTTTTCAGAAGGTTAAATAAAAGTGTGGTCGTGCCTTATCAGACTGGTGCTGTTTCAAGATGAAGTTGCAGGGAGACCAGGAGGTTGGTTGAATTGGTGACTGACCATTTTGTTTCTATTTTAGTACAGGAATACCTGCAATTGGGGCACGCTATTTTTTCTCTTATAGCAATGCCATTAATGTTTAGGGCGACCTCGTAAGGTGCACTTAGTGAGCATCTTGCCCGTGCACGCAATTCCTTTTTTCATTGCCATTTTCCCATTGCCTTTTTTCGCATGTTTTAGCATCAGCGGGCCATTCTGTCCCTGCTTTAGCAAGCACAACTGGAATCATAACGATTTTCGTGGGGTTTGCATGTTAAATCTTCCTGCCAAGCGTGATGCTGAGTATACGGCAATAAATCATGGCCCATGAGAATCCCAATTCCCATCAGCTGCCATCAAACTTTTGCCAAGTGGCATATGCTCTAAAAAGCAGTTAATTTTTGCAGGGATCAAAGCGAAAGGAACACACACTCTGACACAGTTAGCCCAATCCCCTAGTGTCACAAGTTTGATTGATTAAACATATCAAGTCAATAACATTTTGTACATCGCAATGCTTGACATAAGGGTTTGTCTGGTAATCCTCTGACCTAGCTCACAATCAATAAGTCTCACTTACTTGCACATTGGCTATGTCATTCTTGATCTCGCACTGTGTCTTCACAACAGCGGACAAGCTGCCTGCACGAGTGCGTGTTACTTGTGTATTTGTGTGTCATGATTATGTCTGCACACGTGTATGTATGTATGTATGTATGTATGTATGTATGTATGTATGTATGTATGTATGTATGTATGTATGTATGTATGGATGTATGTATGTATGTATGTGTGCATATGCATGTGTGTTTGTACTCAAAGCATAATGAAGACCAAATGCAGAAAAAGAGACTAAGAATTTAAGACTTCAAAGGAATTCACAACAAAAAATTGATCGCTTGCCCACCTCGAATCTCGTCCACAATAGTGGCTAACATGTCTTGAAGGATCTCTGTTATCTCCTTGGTCTGTGTTTGGGTGTTTTTGGATGCTAGGCACGCCATTGCTCGGACATCCCCTCTTATTGCCTCACTGGCTTGAAATTGATTGAAATTGGTCTCTTGCTGTTGTGCAAGTGCAAAATCGATGTTTGCCTTCTTGACCCACTGCGCAGTTAAGTCAAAACAACACACAACACGATGCAGCACTGTGATTCCATTAGTGAGTAGCAAAACAATAAGGTACAGGGCAAGATGGCACTTGCTTCAAACAACTAGTTTACTGATACATGTATGGCACCCTGTTGTTACAAAATGAAGGTTTTATCTCAAGTTCCGTTGCCCCAACAGCTTCTCAGTGCTAATGTGTAAGGGAGGAGTGTTATCTATTAGGCACATTCTACTTGTGCTGTCTTTTCTCGAACTAAGGAGGAACTTAAAGAACGCTTAGCATGACCCACCAATGTTTAACACTTTCTCACACCCCTAAGAAAGCTTGCTGTTTTGATCTATGTACCCGTGCATCCAGGCTTAGCAGTGTACAAACTTAAAAAAAAGATACTGACCTCCTTGTATGTCGAGTACACCATAAGCAGCTTCTCAGAAGCCGACATTGTCCCGATAAGGATCTTTTGTGCAATAAAGCAGCCGACTTTCCCAGGTTTTGTTATGACTCCTACGCCCAATGGAGCCTTAACAACGCCGAAGGCACTTAACGCTTCACACCCTGCTTTCTTCTTATTCTGCAAACAATATTTGAAGAGAAATAGAAACCAATGAGACAGAGTGTGTGATCACTTTGTTTTGAAAGCAAACAACTAGCATACAAGAGTGTGACACAACCTTGCGTGAGGATTGCCAGAAATCTTACCTAACTGCAGACCTAAAATCAACAAAAAATGATAACTGTTCAAAATAATATTGTTAGTTTACACACGCACATTGTGAATCCACAGCCATGCCAGCTGCTGCACACAGCATCATACCTGGCTGCGAGTGCAGCACTTCACAACACGATCTAAATACCTATGCATTCTCTTAGTCCTGCTGTGCGTGCTGTAGGTATGCCAGCTGGTGGCACATGCACAACAATATCTTGCATGCTTGTTTGATGTGTAAAGAGCAAGACATGGGCAACCTTGTATATAGTTGTTCACTTCTTGATTTATGTGGCAGCAATTGAATATTTGTGTGTGCTCAGACACAGCAGCCCAGACCACCAGGTGCTTAATCTAGATCGTCATTTCTGCTTTAAAATTGTGCATTGAGCTTGACTCACTGCAATAAGTTTTTGGATTCCGAGGGCAATCTTGAGGGAGTACTCAACTCCAGGGTTGACCACCTTCGCCAAGCCCGTGCTATCAAAGCGGAGAGGGCTGATTTTATCTGCAAGTGTCAAGCAAATCCATTCCGGGGCTCCTCCATTTTTATGAAGCTATCCCCTTTTTAGAGCCTACAGGATTACTACCAAGAGAACACCATGCCTGCTAGCACATCGGTAAAGTGTTTCCTCACTCCAGAAGAGGCCTTTATACAACACTCATTTGCACAAGAACAAAACAGTCCACGCCTTATATCGGGAAATAATCACGTCAAAAGGAGGCACGCAAGGGAAAGAGGGCAATCCCCAAAAATTTACCAAGGCCGCTATAGATAGGGACTCCGCCTGAGCATGACTCAGTTACTGGAGTGTCAAAAGTATGATTTCCTTGCCACTCCACAAGTTTTCCTGCATTTTACCAAACAAAGCGGGCACAAAGCACGCCTCGTGGTCACACATGTACAATAAGAGCATGAAGTAGTCCTGTATTTTACATTAAGTTTTAAGCATAATGTTTAAGCAAGTACAAGATTGTCAGGAGTAGTTTAACAACAAAAAAATCCTGACATTCTTGTACTTGTTTCATGGTGAAAATTCTTGCAGGTCAAACACGCTCATGAGTCATGACACATCCTTTCAGAATAACTTGTGTGAGCATGTGGGCTGCCATGAACATTTACAACATGATGATTCAAACTTCCATATTACCTGCAGAGTCTTTTGTGCACTTGAATTTGTGGCGACTCCTTCGTGCTCTAGATGCATCGTTGTCACCCAACAGGCGCCTACTTGGGTTGCCCTCGCCATCCTGAAATTGAGCGCATGTGCATGCATACGTGCATGCGTGTGCTCCAGCAGGAGCAATCTGGCCTTTAAATAAGGCCATCATGGAAGTAATGGGAAGAGCATGGTGAACACTTTCTTATGCGGGAATACCATTCTATTAAGGCCATTACCAATACAGAGCAACAAAAATTTGTCTTGCCACGCTTATTGACAAGCCAGAAAGGCAGTAAATGTCGTGTTTAGAATGAAGTTAAGTGTTATTCATCTGGTGGCGTGCTGCAACATTGTAGGTAAGAACACCTCAATTCCTGTATTGCAGGGTCTGAATAGTGGGCTTTGCATTCTTGGCGGACAATTCAAAGTGCAAACACTTCTGTTTAAGTTTGTTTGTAATGCCAAGCATGTTGCAGATGGATTACTTCAGCGAATTCCTTGCCTCTTATCTCACAGGCATGCTGTTACTCTTTTAACGTATCCCCTGGCTGGAACGACCATGTTGCTGCATGTGCTAGAGCCCATAAGCAAGTCTTGCTCTAATGCAGCACATCATGCCTTCCAAACAGCCAATAAAAGAAAGGCTTGGTGATTGGATTTGACTATAAAAAATCTGCATTGTACACAGCAAAATTCTAAAAAGAACACTTACAACTTCACCATCCTCGTCTTCAATATCTTCAAATTCATCCGCGTCCAGGTCACCTTAGGTAGGTACATGCACGAGGAAACGATTAAGTTCCTACATGCATGCCTGTGCATGCACATACATTTGTGCACGTTATGCATTTGCTAAGCCTTTCCAAGTGATCTTCAATCTTAACACAACAATATCTGCAATAATGTTAGGAACATCTTCAACATGATTTACGATTCATATCGTTGGCACGTAAAAAGTGACCTAATACCTATCCCTTGGCTTATTCACAAGAAAGGCAGCCATTAAACTTATGTAACATATATTTCTGAAGTACTACAAAAGGCTTAAACAAAAATAGACATGTTCAGAGCGGATGGATTGCTTCCATATCATTAGGGGAGAATAGCCATGAATTGAGTGTGCAAAAAATCCATAATCATTAAATTTATGGCTCACCAATAGTGCGTGGCTCTCTCTCTCTTGCTCTTGGAGTCTTGCAGATCTCATGACGGTGCACATTGCATCAACTTCTTCATCATCTGCATGCAGAAATTTTCAGTTGTGCACGGTTGTGCGGGAATTTGTGTGCGTATGTGAATTGTGTGCATGTGTGTGCGCATGACATGTGTGACGGGAAGCTGTGCATATGCAATTTCAGCCTGAGATGAGGCCGTGGTCGCGCACATACTTTTCACTTCTTCGACTAAATTCAATCAAAATTGAATTAAGGGAATTAAGGGCTCCCCATCACTCAAGAAGGTTTTTCTGCATACAGATAGTGTGATGAATTCTGCTGCAGCAACTGTATTACTGGCTGGTGATGGTCCTCCAGGCTGACAATGCACAGAGATAATGTTGTCTGTTGTATGTATTTTCCAGGCTTGTACATGTGAAGTGCCAAACATGGTGAAGAGTGGCTTACAGTCAGTAGACTGCCATGCAGGACCTTGAAGGCCATGACCAGAGTGCATAAACGTGGGCGCCTGCAGCATTTTAGGCCTTTTCTAAAAAGTGCACTTGTGTCATATTGCAAACCCAATTGCTGCATGAGGGCCTGCCAAAGGAAGCTTTAAGGATAATTTTGTTGGTCTCGGGAAGCTAGGAAACAGGAGTGCCACACAGTGTGTGGTTCCAATGGTCAGGCCAGGAGGAGAGGTGTGGTCATGAGGGCCACTTCGAGGGAAATTGCAGACAAAACAATTGTTATAAGCTCTAATGAGGGCGTGGAACTTTTTCATTTCCGATTGTGCAAAAGTGCAAATTTTGTGTGTGACTGCGGCCTAAGTCTCAAAACAATGATCTATCTACGATAAAAAAGTGCACACTGCTAAGTCCGACAGCCATCCTTTATTGTTGTCCTGAGCTTGGCAGTTGCTTGTGTTGCACAATTTGTGTAAAACAGCAGGCACGATGACCTGGTCCTCTCATTGTGAGCAAACCTATGCTGATAAGTGTGCACAAGCATGCCAATTATATCCAATTCATCACTTCACATACAAAAGATCAATAAATTTGTGTCTGCTTTGCCGCTTATACACCATTCATTTACCTAAGCCGTCGGCAAAATCTGCTGCAGCTTCCTCATCATCTTGTTCAACCTCTTGAAAAACGTCATCATCTTCTGCAAACATTGTATTGATACATCACAAGAATGAGAGGACACAGCCGATGACAAAGCAAAAAGGTTTCCAAGAGAAACTGGTTGAGCGTCAAACAATTTGCCATTTGCAGCGAAAAAAACATGCTTTCAGCTGTTTCAGATCAAAAATTCGAGCCTGCAATTGTTTGACCTGAACCATTATTGGTGTCTTCCACAAGCTAAACAGAATATTGGAGCAGAACTCAAACCCAACACTCAGCTTACCTTCCAATAGAGCTTCATCCCACTCTCTGAGCTCCTCATCCTCTTCATCAATCAGTTTATCCAAGCACTGACCACGCCCGCGGCCTCCTCCTGAGCCTTGTCCTGGGCCCTGAGGATCACCTGAGGCATCATCAGAGGGTGGGGAAGGGGGTGGCGGGCTTCCAGTGCTCTCAACGTCTTCCTCGAGAAGTCGGGCAAGAGAGCCGGCCACCAGCCTGTGATCATAATAACCAGATGTCAAATGTCAGCCATGCGGAGTGTGCATGCAGAATTACAAATACAGGAATTAAAGTGTTGTGATGTTCCTTGAGCACATAGCCAGATAGTAAGCTTTGCAAAGCATCAACCATAGTCACGGGAAGTGCCAGATAAAGCACAGCATCTTGTGCAAGCTTGACCAAAGAGAAAAAGGAACTTTGATTAAAATCAATCACCTCGAAGGTCAGACAGACCTTCTGGATGTCTAGCACAGGCATTTATAATGATACTACAACTATGAGGTGACTTTTTTACTTCCTCAATGGTATTGGAAATATTTTGCATCTACACAAATTGCATGATGCATTGCAGAAGCTTTATTAAAATGACACTTGCAAAAGGGCATCTATGCTTAAATTGTATTGCTCCTTTTGTAGCAGTAGCGCGATTTTATTATCCTTTATCATAAAAAGATTTCAAAGGAAAGTCAGAAAGGGTTTCATGCCCAAAATATCGTATGGTAAATTTGTCAAAGAGCCCCCAAACCCGTGCAACAAGTTACATCAGACATGCTTGCCTGCGGGCTGTGTAGAAGAGTAGTTTGCGACGCAAAGCTTCACTTGGATCCTCCTCGGTTTCTTCAGCAACTGAATATATCAATCCAAGAATAATGTAAGCCTCATCAAGAATATCATGAGGTAAGCACCTTTGTATTGGATAAGTGCATGCGGCTGTGGGTCTTTCTAAACAATTGCACCATACCACAGCTTAACCAACTCATCTCCAATGTATAACCACATGCATGCAAAGTGTACAGGCAAGTTGTACAAGCTTTATACCAAACAGATGGAGAACATGCTGTTTTCTTGATTGAGATACTATTGCTTGTTGGTTGCACTTTCACACATTTGACATGCTTTGTAAAGAAGACAATCACAAAAAAAGAAAGTTGCTCTTTTCAAAGGATGAAGGCAGCAAAGTGTCCTACGTGGGTGAAAGAATCACCTTCAGGGGGTGGAGGCGGAGGCGGAGCCATACCACCGTACACTGCATTGCAAGTATGACATCATTGCTTGCGTGAGTGCGGCAAATAAATGTGAAGGTAGTCAAGTCTATAAGAAATGTTGACACGGCATGCACAGTATCCTCATAGGTCGAAACCTTTTGAGCCTGAAGCCAAATAGTGATAAGTGATAATGGGAAAGCAATAAGGTGAGGCTACGAAGCTATACCTGCTGGTGCGAAGCTAAGCAAATACTTCTCAGGCCTGCAACCTAAACCTTAACTAAGGCACTAATATTGGCAAGGAAGTAGTATCTGAAGACAGGATTGAAGCTCCAACGAAGGCTGAAAAGCAGTGGTGGTTTTGGTAAATACAGTTTTAAATAGTTGGCAAATATATGTATTGAATGACTATCAGAGAAAAAGCATTGTGACTGGTGCTCAGGAAGAAGTTTGTGCAAGCATGAAAAAATCACAATTACTTAGGGTACCTCATCCAGATGATAGGGCCATAAGTTGAGTCAACCTCTTTCTTTGATACCTGGTCTTTATCATCCTTTCCAGCAGAAATCGTTTTGAAACACAGAGCTGGTGCTTGACGCTCAATCCCTGGTGTGTGTGAAACTGCTCCTCCAACCCCTTACCACCAAGTGACGCATGAATGGAGTGCTGATAGGCCCACTCCTTTTGGGAAACCGTTTCAAGGGGCTGACCAAGAGACTTGGGGTCCTAAGCTGCATTGCGATTTCACCCTTAGCCTTTGGGGCATGTATCCATACGCGCCCACAGTAGCACAGTCAACGTAGCACGTGCACCGCAGCATACGCACCAGTCTCAGGAACAATTTGATCAGAAGCTCTCTAGTGTAGCTTACCTGGCCTATCAGCTTGACCGCTGTTGCCTGCGAGCATTTGCAGTGGCAGTTGTACGGAATGTGTATGCACAGGCATGCGCTTTTCCCCAAAATGGTAAAGATTTCATTCAATAAAGTGCACCTGGCTTGTGCATTTGTCTGTGCAATGGCCAGTGTATGAGCAAGCAAAGGCATTATATTTGTTGTGCATGTGCTTAGTTAAGGAGCATGCAATTGCTCAAGGATGACAAGGAGCATAGAGCATACCTGGGCTACCAGCTTGCCCGCTGTTGCCTGCGTGCAGTTGCAGTTGTTTATGTGTTAACATGGGCATGAGCCCCCAAGAGAGATCATCATGGGGTTTATTCACTTTTGCATATGTGCAATTCAATTACCAGATTGTGAGGTTGAGAGCAGTGGTGTGAAAGGGTGTGCAATCTTGTGCGTGCGCATGCCAAAAATGCAGCATCTGGGGAAAGCACAGCATACCTGGACTTTCAGCTTGCCCGCTGTTGCCTGCATGCAACAGACGTGTATGTATACGTATGTGTGCATGTGTGTGTTGCTGGTGATGGGGGTGTCTAGCGGGAATGTGTGTCATGTGTGTAGGATATACGTATGTATGCACATGCATTAATCACGAGCTATTGGAGTCATTTATCAGATCAATGAAGTACCTTGGTTTCCACCTCGGTTGCCACCACGTCTTTTTGGGAGTGGCACAGTCTTTCTGAGGGGCCTGACATTTTCTGCGTTCAAACATTACGGGTGTGTGCAGCGCAAAATGTTCACCATATTTGTTGCAGTAATGGAATGCGGTGGGAATCTGCTGGAGGGAGGCATGAATACCAAAGAATACTTAACAAAAGTATGTGATTGGAGATGGAGGCAAGTAACAGGAGAATGGGCAGCACAAGAGATCTTGCAGGAACATGAGTACTGCAGAGCCAGCAAAAAAAATGCATTGTGCATGACCTCCTTTGATTAAACTTCTTAGTTTGGCAATCTGACTAGCGATTGGGGGATGTATGGAGGAAGGAGGCCGAGATTGCAGCTTAAATTCAGCAACGCAATGCAGACAGACCAGGCACATAGCCGAATAACTTGGTACTTTAACAATTGTGATGAATCATGCCCGGGGATCATAAGATGGTAGTGCCATTCCACTGGTACCTGATGGCGCGCATTGCTCTTCCTCGTTAGCGCTATCTTCAAAAATATCTTCAGAATCCGTAGCATTCCTCCCATCACTGGCATTTCTTTGCAGCAGTCCATCTCTTAATGCTTTTATCTCCTTCCTCCTTTCCCTTCTTTCATCATCAAACATTGCTTTTGTGCCTGACCGTGACCGCCTGTTGGCTTCAATGATCTGTTGGTTGATTACACCTTTGCTCTGCGCAAAGAGACAAAGAGATTGGCACAACACTGTTCAGACAATACTTCAGAGTGCATGTAAGAAAAAATATATCTCCTTCCACAGATTTGCGGCTGCCTTTTGTTTCTGCCCGACTGTGGCAAAGTCTGGACAATGTCCGGTTAACATGCTCATTTTGACTGGTTATTTAACCCACAGGGGTACGAACAAGTATTATTAACAAGCAGTGGTATGCAACTGCAGGACACAAGGCAGGATTCAATGGCCGCCTTTCCTTTCGTGCAGCCTCACAGTCCCAATTCAATATCCCACCTTATCATCTGAACAATAAATGATTTCCCCTCCCCAAAGGAAACTGGAACCCAGAATGAACATGCTTTTGGATGCTTCCAGTAAGCGGTCTTCTCAATCAACAATTTTTATATCATATTTACAGGTATGTATGTGACACAAAAATAATTCAACCCAATTTGGGAGAAAATAGGCCACAGCACGAACACGTCTTTTTTATGATTTGACCATTCTGAATTACCCAGGTCAACAATGAGCTATAACTCATGAAACATGAATGAATGGATCATTAGAGTGTAGAATCCAAGCAAATTCAAAAATCTGGCAACTGGGTGCCAAAGAGGCAGGGGGGGGGAGGGGGGAGGGAACCAGCTGAGCAAGAGTTGGCCATGACTTCAAAAATACAGATTTGACATGCAGTCACTGAGTGAAGGCACAGGAAATTGCGCCAAAATAAGAAGCCATAATGTCTTGATCATGAAGTAGAACCTTTTTGTAAGCCATTCAAGTTCCAAGAGTTCTGGGTTTTATCCCAAAATATTCTGCCTACTGGTCTCTCTTTGAAAACATATTTACCATTTTGTATCCAGCTAAGCTTAAGAGTAGTCTCTAATTCAGCAAGCACCATAGTCATGAACCTGGGATTGCTGACACTGGAGGTACCTACTATACTTGTGGGCAATGACTGCTGGACAAAGGAAAACGCTGGGCCAGTGGCTGATCAAACCACAGCAACTACATCTGGCAACTCAAAATTCAGCCTTTATGAGCAGATCAGTCGACATGTCCGAACCAACAACAATTTCACGCATAGAAATTGAGCAGTGCAGAACATAGTGCTAGCAACAGGAACCACCTGTCTGAAAAATGATAATAATTAGGCACTCGGTAAATTGGGCCTATCGCTGATAGTATCAGACAAAACCATGTGCGAGGGACTTATCTCGACCATATGCCATGAGCATGTATCTACGTGGAAGCATGCAACACTGTCAGAAGCTCGCAGGGAAGGCAAATTGGGAAATTTGCAGATGTCACATGAGAGGTTCCGGCATGGCTTTTTCCACCCTCTGGCATGGCTTCTTCCACCCTCAGACAGGCCCTTGCATTCTAGACACCAGAGCCATCTGGATGCTATATTTATCCTACATGGGCAGCCTGCCTTTTAAAGGGGAATGCAATTGCATGCCCAAGTCCTATCAAGGGACAAATTCTTTGCTGACACTCATCTTAAGGACAGCCACTTGGAAGCATCACTTCAGCATATTGACACCATGTGCAGATAATGTAACTGGAATCCTAGAAGTAGCAATTCGTATGGCAGAGCAGGAAAATTTCTGGTCGATTGCTTCACTATTGCAGCATGAAAAGATGGCTGAAAGTTACTTCACCTTCATGCAGTTCACAAATTGTGGGGGAAGGGATGAGGACTTTTGGTAGTGGTTGTGGTATGGGTACGGAGGCTGAAGCCAGATAAGGAGGCCATCACAAGCTTTCAGGCGCATGGCAAATAATCCACCAGACCCCCATTTGTCATTGATAAATCATATTTGGTCTTATTAAAGTTTGCGGTGGAGCCTAATGTACTGTGTTGGCTGCTAGATGTTGCAAATATTATCTGCAGAAGGGGCCCATTATGGGTACACAATTTGTATGCCTCCTGGGTCTGCGCATTGAAACCTTTTCTGTACCAATACCAAGTCTGTACCAATAGGTAGCTTACTTAGTAAGCAATACTTGCCAGAAGGGGGAAATATCAAACGAACAAATTCCATAAATGACAGTCCACAGAATGGCAAATTAGATTGAAAACCAATCCCCTCCAAATTGGGATCCCAGCATTTGGGATTGATTCTTAACATAATTTTAGAATTACAGGCACAGTTTTTTGGGGAGGTGATTTGGCTATTCGTGGGTGACAAAGACTCAACCCAGAATTGATGAATACCTAGTGAGGCTAAAAATAAGGCTGCACACCCTTCCAGGCTCACTGGGTCATGCATTTTTCCCGCATTGATGTCATGTGTCTTAAGCTTCTTTCTGAAATGAATTGTTTAAACAACTAGATATTCAAAATTTTAATGGTAATCGTGACCCTTGTGAACCAAGCGGGTGGGTGGCCTTGCACTAATGAGGAGCCATCCCTGCCCATCTCATACCAAATCATCCAATTTAGCCAGCATGCCTCCCTGTATGGCTATGGTATGGCTATGGATTACCTTTTTACATTCTATTGGTGTTTTATAGACATTAGCATGTTCTAAATAATGACTCGAGCGGACCCTGTTATCTATCTTTCGCGACAAGCTTGCTTTGTATGCCCCAAACAGTCACCTACATGTATGCATGCTAATCCACACTACCTTCTAGGCTGCTTGTGTGAGTACGGCACAACTCACTGAATATGCCATGCTGCCTGTTGGTTTTTGTGAGAGCTCATGCACCAATGGCTTGAAGCGACCTCTTTTCATGGGTCTTTTCTTGCACTTCCTTTGCAGGCACCAATTTACCGCACTAACCTTCCGGTCCAGCTTTTCTTCATCAACTCTTGTGATCTTCTCTTTCTTACGGCCAGTCTTCTCATTGTACTCCACAAAGCATCCTCCAAGTTTATTTGCACGCTTCTCTTCCTGCAAGAAGGCAAAGTGATTGACATCATGAATAAGCATCAGGGAGTGCACAGGCATTATTATACACCACTGTGTACTAAGAGCTGCATTTGCTAGCTTTCTGCTTGCAGACTGGAGCTTGGCACAGACATTGGCCACTGTGCTCATTGACCGCTTGCCGATCTTAGCACATAATTCTGCATTAGATATGGGGCTTACATAAGCCTTTATGCGGCACCATTTTTACAGTTTGCCCAGTGGGACGGACGTGCCAAGAGGGACAACATCTGTATTGTTATCTATCCAAGTTACTGCCTTTAGACCTTTAATGACTTTGCCCTACCATGCATGACACAAGGCTACATAATTCTATGATGCTTGTGCATTTGTGACATACCTGGCCGTGGCGTACATTGGTAACACTGTTGCAAAGGCTGGTCTGCCCAGCAGACTAGCTCTGTGATCTGTTGATTTAGTAAGCTGCCAAGTGCACCTAGCTTGTGGGCGCAGGTGGGTGCTGTTGTAGCTTTCATGAGCAATAACCTGCCTATCAGCATACAATATTATAATGGCTTGGTATGTCATGAGCTCCCCCGCTTGCTGACATCGCCAGATCACCGCCAACTACGCAACCAACCATCAGGCTCAGGCTCGGGCTAGACTGGACTGGGGAATGGCCATTTTGTTTACCAGGATCGCTCACCAGCAAGCTCATTTAAAGACTTTTACTGATTGCGTTCCTTACACAAGGTCTTGTGGGAGAGTATGAGGACATGGTTTGTAATAAAACCAGGCTTCCCTATATCACCATATCACCTCCAACTACCTAACCAACCACTAGGCTCAGGCTTCGGGCTGGACTGGAGTTAGGCCAGTTCATTAAACGGGACTATTCTCTAGCCATCCCGCAACAATAGACATAATAAGATCAAGATAGGTATAATGTATACAAAATTCAAGGTATGACCTGTTTGCATTCGCAGCTCTTTAAACGCAAGTGCACACCCTCTGGCCAGTTTCCCTGGGTTTAGTGCAGAGGCACCCCAGGGTAATGCCCTAGGCTTCCTCCTGCTGCGGGCCATGGGTATCCCCCAACCCCCAAAATGTAGCTAGCTGGGCACATACCTCTTCCGTGAGCAGCTTTCGCCGACCCAGCAGCTTCCGCAGTGGCAAGCGTCCAGGCTTGCGAGCGCTTGCATTGCCATCAACTTCGTCGATTGGACTTGCATCTATGGCAAGCAGGAGTGCGCTGGCCAGCAGCAGGATCAAGGAGGTCCTCATGGCCTACAGGGTGGACAATGTGCACAGTCTTGAATAAGAGAGCCACCCTTGCGACAAGTCATGACTCTGATTAGAGCTCTCGATATCGGGATGCAAGATGCCAATTGCAAGTCGTGCATAGTTCCTCGTTTCTTGAGTTTGCAGCACGACGGTGCCGCGGCCGGGCGATACGTAGCATACAAGGCATCAGGTCGAACGGAGACTCCAGCGTCCCATATAGGATAGCTGGGATATATCCCAGCTGCCAATTTGATGGCACCAAAATTGATCAAGCCCGTACGGGACACGCGTGGACATCGATCGACTGGGCCACTGGGTTATGTGCGTGTCCGATAAACGTATGCCTGGTGCACAAGCCGCGATCGATTTCTTGCATCATACATCGCGCATGAATTGGGTCACGCATCACGCAGTGTACTGAGCTGCGTAGCCTATTGCGCAAGCTTGCTATAGGTAGCTACGCAGCATATATATGTATGTGTTCACCCGACCGAGCTTGAGGCAAGGCTTGGTGGAGGTAGGCACTCACCCGGCCAGAGAATGACAGGAGCACTCGAACAAGCTGGGAAGGTCAGGCGAACCCAGCAGGTGAAGGCCAGGTGAAGCCAGCAAGGGAGAAACTCACCCGAGATGTGAGTTTATTGAATTAAGCGATCGCTTTACTCGCGAGAAACTAAGAAACATTTGGCAAAGTTGGTTGAAGAAGTCAGGTGGAAGCCCAAACTGATCTTCCGGTTCGCTTCCACTTCCACACATGGTCAACTTGACCTTCAAGGGCGCTCCGGGACCTGGAAGTTCCGGAAAAGCCAGCTGACAATCGTGCAAGCTCGGAGGCTTGGAGCAGCAGCAGCAGCAGCGGCAACAACTACTTAAGACGACATGGAGCTTTCTGCAAAGAAAGCCCCACAAGTCCAGCAGTATGGCAGACAGCAGATCCTAGATGAGCACTGCATCTGGCCAGCATCAGTGGCCGGCAACATCAGCAGCCGGCAGCTGCATGCCAATTCTGTGGCATGAATCTGGTGCATGTGCAAATAAGTCAATCCATCATCCTGGTGAGGAAGAATTGCGGATCGTGGGGACCTGCTGATGAAATGCAATTCTTGAACCACATGACTATGTGCCTGGTCGACTGATGTCTCTGGCCTTTGATTAGCAACTTGGAACTTCACATGGGAAAGAAAGACTGCGCCCTTAAGGATCCCCTGGTGGAATCATTCAGAGAGTACCCACTGCAAGCAATGACAACTACTAGACGCGCTCTTGAAGAATCCAGATGCTCTCAAGGTCTTGGTCTGGAGCAGGGGGCGGCTTGTCACCCTCCAGATCCTCAAGGAGTGAGCTCACTAGTTCTTCCTTCTCCCTGGTGGAGGAGACTCACGGCCCTATGGGCCAATGTCTCTCCTTTTCCTTAACTGATGTAGGGAGTGGTTTCACTGCCTACTTAGTTTTTCTTTTCTTTCCTTCTTGCAAGCACTCTGAAGAGGGGACGCGGGAGCTCAACTTGATCCGGGGGATCCAATAAAAAAACCGCCACCTGCCCTCCTGCAGCTGTATTCTTGGTTAGAAACAGGTCTTTTTAGCGGTGATTTTAAGTAGGCGAAGAGACTTCATAAGCCAGGCAGACACCTAAGGCCTAGCCTTGTACGTGCATGAGTGCCTAGATCGCTGTGCTTAGATCCCAGAACACAACCTAGCTTACCTTTATTGGTTACTGATGCAGGCCCATTTGGCTTCAGCTAAGCTGCCCTCGTTCGGCAGGTGCAGTAATGTAACCTAACCTGACCTAATCTGATCTTTAATAGCATAAAAAAAAATAAAAAAAAATAAAAAAATAATAGCATAAAAAAAAAATAAAAAAAATAAAAAAAACTTAAACTTGTAAACTTTTAATAGCATATGATGATGGCCACCAGCTCTGATGGAGAGGAAGGTTAGGTTAGGATAGGTTGCATAGCTGTATCCGCCGAACGAGGGCAGCTTAGCTGAAACCAAGAAGGCCTGCAACCTGGGCCTAATCTAAAAAGGCGCAAACTCAAGAAGAAAGGTAGTGTCTGGAAAACTAGAAGTTTTGGTGAAAACACGAAACTCAGAAAGACAAACTAGCAAGGACAGTCTGATGGAGAGTAAGCATGTTCGTGGGCTCAGGGAGAAGAAAAGCTACACAGGCTGAGAAAACACTCCCTCCATTGATTAGGTTATAAGGGAAACTATGGCCAAGGCACTTAGTGACCCCTTTTAACAGAAAAAGTATTTGGGATCAGGAGGGTGACTAGCTGTGCCGCGCTCTTGACCTTGATGGTGAGAATTGGCAAAAGTTACTTTATGTCTATTTCTAACAAACTTATAAGCAAACTTAACAGAATAAGCATGAAGCTTCAGAGCAGGCTTGGTGGCCTTCTGAGGATTGAGACCAAGTGTCTTCAAGGCTCCAAACTGTAAATTAAGGCTATGTAGCGGTACCTGCTGATAGAGGGCACATAAGCTGAAGACCCCAAAGCGAAAGATGAAAAGTGCAAATTGGGGACTTGAATTAAGAAGTGAAAATATTGGGGGGTTGGAAAATTTCTTGTGTGTGACCTGGACCCGTAATAGTGAAAAAACTGATAAAATAAGTGTGACTGCGGCCTAAGGAAAGCGGGCACCTGGCGCTCTTTGCTACACCGACAAAATTAGCCAGTCTATAGGGATGGGTCTCATGACAGGTATGGCTGATGTCCTATTTAGCAACTCTGCACAACGCTCAAAAACTTGGTGGTCAAAAGTAAGCTTGTTGGTCCTTAAAAGGTAACATTTCTATGCTCTCTCTCTCTCTCTCTCTCTCACCCTCTCTCTCTCCTTCTCTCTCTCTCTCTCTCTCTCTCTCTCTCTCTCTCTCTCTCTCTCTC
>LFIK01000191.1_pt1 | contig 42885 bp, 43 predicted proteins | sample 643401 | NCBI WGS metagenome assembly LFIK01 (sample SAMN03777447, study PRJNA286221) | soda lake metagenome | biome: soda lake; feature: Kulunda steppe; material: water; isolation source: sample T5-Br brine of Lake Tanatar-5 | place: Russia: Kulunda steppe | collected 2010-07
ATACACACACACACTCTCTCTCTCTCTCTCTCTCTCTCTCTCTCTCTCTCTCCACCTCTCTTTCTCTGTCTGTCTGTCTCTCTCAATCTGTCTGTCTGTCTGCCTGTACGACTGTCTGTCTGTCTGCATCCTTCTCACAGGCATGTCTATCCATACATGCGCACGCATGTGCACGCACAAAACTAGGTTAAGGCATTGATCACGTTTTGCAACCTTGATAAAACAACGCATGAACAACGGCATTCCTAAACCTAGGCCTCTAAGTAGGTGATGGATCTTCTCACCCGCATCTGCAACTGAAATCTCTGCTCACACTGAAAGATTGCATTCCCGGTGAGATGGAGCCGTCAAAAACACAGTAACAATCAAACAGGATTCTGCGTGGACTACTGCTGTCTATGAGACTGCCTGACCCAAGGGGGTGCTAGGTACTTTGCCGCTCATGCCTGCGCGCATGCAAGCTGCTGGAGCCAGGGCCTGTCTCGCAACTTGTCCAAGGTAACATCCTCCAAGGACCCCCAGTTTGGACCCACACTCAGCTTCACGGGCGTCGGCACCCGCAGCAGCATTGCACGCTCCATTTCAAGCTTGACCAGCGCCGCAAGGTCGGCCGCCCTGTCGTGCTGGACCTCATACACCAACTCATCGTGCACCTGCAAGCGCGCAGGCATCAATAGTCGAGCAGCCTGAGGGGCGGAACACTGGGGGAAGGAACTCAGCTGAGGCATCCAAGGTGGCCTGCTCCTGGCCCCGCTTGGCCATGGTGCTCCATCATGGTATTCAAGACCATGTCTGCCTGCGCTCCAGCAATGGGGTGCAAGCTCATCGCAAGCACCCAGCCTCATGATCCATGACTCATGCACCACACCCGCACCGGCAAACCCACGACATCCTGCATGCACGGCCCAGGTCCTTACCAAGCCTGGCCCATAGAGTGCATCGCATTGTTCAATAAGCCTAGTTCTCTCGTTAATTGCTCTAGATGTCTGGTTCAGTCATCTAATGCGCCTGATTTGTTGGGAGCCCTCACCATGAGAACCAGGTTTGCCACGCCTTGCCACTCAGGGCTGTCCAGGATGGCATGCAGCCGCACCATCGCCGTCTTCATCATATCAGCAGCAGACCCTGCAGCGCATGGCGCATGCAGTGTACGGCACCGATTGAGCGAACCCGGGCTGGCAAAGCCATAGGTTTGAGAGCGCCAAAACCTGCCGCGCAAAGCACATGCCCGTCAGTAGGGCAGCTAGAGCGGGTGGAGGGGGAGGCATCCCTGCAGACAGGTCCTTGAAAACGCCCAGAACGGAGGCACTCCCTAACATGACACTGGGCAGCTCCCAAACGCTGTTGGTGTGGAAGGGAATGGAGCGCTTTTGGTCAACGCTGCAAGACAATGGTCCACAATGCTGCCAGGTCGCACACGGCAGACACACTGCACGCCTTTGGCACAACCCACCTTGAGCCACGGTGTTAACCGCTGCACGCTCAGCAGAGCCCCGTAACTGCAGCAGAAAGATCAAACAGGCAGGAGCTCAGACACTGAGATGCAGTTATCTCCCAGCCAGATACTTGTAATGTGCAGCATGAATCTCTGCCTGTGATCTTGTGGCACAGCACCGTCTGCAACACTTCCCGTCCAACATCCATTTCTTTGTCCTGTCATCAACACTCAGCTTATTGCAAATGCTTGGTGCAAAGAGATGATCTGTGTACCAGATACCAAAAGCGATCAGTGGCTTTTCTAACCTCATGCGTTTTGTGGTTAATATGCGGCAAGTAGCGCCGCCGTCCAGCTATGGTCCTCACACACTCAGTTTGCTTGCAGTCCTCTTTGACCCTGTTGAGACAAGCAGCATGTGAGTGCCACAGGATGAGGTATGCTGGGCAGATAACTATGAAGTGCAAGGGCTGAGCCCACACAGCGGACACTAAGTGCTCATGAAGATGTGTGGAAAGCAGTCTTGTATGCAATAAATGACTGGCCAAATCACAGAAATTTCCAGCCAAAACTGAAGATCAGGCAGTTTGGTTATCTGTTATGTCAGGACATGGTCTCCATGCTTATTCCTGGCACACTGTGTCTGTCATGGCACTTGGAGCTCTGCAACACCTACCTCTTTATCCAATCTTGCACGCCCGGCATCGAGTTTAGAAAAGACTCTTGCCACTCAGCAGCCAGGCGTACGTCTTTGATGTTCAAAGCCCCTGCCATAGCACAGATAGACGGATTGCCATCATTGCGTTGCCCTTGCAAGCCATGCGAGAGCATGAAGCAGAACTCAGAGGAATTAATACCATGGAGGGAGTTGGAAAATGGTACAAAGCTACCAGGATGTGACACATCTAGCAATGTTGCTTTGATCTGATGCTCATCTTGGAGGCCTCCCCTCAAGTACCTGCCAGGGCATTCGGGCCCATGCCATATAACAGGCCATACGCTAGGTGTTTGGCTTGATTCCGTCGCTCAGGGGTCACCTGCACAGACAGCCATAAACAATGCAGCACGTACAAGTTTGGAAAGACTTCACCGAAGTTATCTTCAAAGTGCAAGAAGGGGGGCGGAGGCCGTAACTGTTTCAGTTCTGCCTCGAGCTTTGCATTGATTCAAGGGCTTGAGGGTACTGTCAAGCCTTGAGCAGGGGGAAGGACTCATGACCAGACTCACCATCGCAGTCTCCATGCTTGCTCAGATGTACCCCTGCCAACCTCCCTACCTGATTCTTCCCAAAAAGCCCGTACTTCCTCTTCTGCTTCCTTCCTCTGGCCCCTCCCCTCCCCTATTTCAAGGACTCCGTCCCCTCCCGCTTTTGCTTCACGCACCTCATCTATGCTGCACTTCTGCCACATGCACGCCATGGCTGTGAAGGGGTCCTGGCCCTCCTTGGACAGCGTGCGGCACAGCACCTCATCCTCACTAAGGTGGGCAATCAGGCGCAGCTCAACCTGCAGCACACCCAAGAATGCCATCGGCAGCATCAGCAGCGGCGACAGCCATGCAGACCAAGCAACGTGAAGCCTGCAGCAGGAAGAGTGTCCGGCACTATCCAAGACGGCTCACGCCTTCTTTACACGCACACCATTATCAAAGCAGGTGGCACAGAGCGCTGGGCTTCAGCATATATACCGCCTGGCAATACTGTGAGCATGCCAGGAGCACAAGGGCATGTTCATATGCATGCGCAGACAAATATGCACTCTCACATGTGCAAGAGCATATCACACACACATACCTGAGAGTAATCGATGCTTAGGATGACACAGCCAGGAGGGGCGACAAATGCAGCACGGATGTTGAGGCTAACAGGAGGCAGAGGGGGAGCTGCGTTCTCTGACTCCTCCAGCTGGAATTGCTGGGACCCGTTAACGTCAAACTCGATCGGCTTGGGCACGGTCTGCGTGCACACAAGCATGTGTGCAGTGCTCACTGGCCTGAGAAACAGCAGGCCAGCACTGGTACTGGTTGCATGTTGCCTGGACCATACAGGAGACTGTCTTGTTGGGAAAGAGATTTGAGGGGTGTTGGCGCTTGTCCAATCCATCTGCGCATCTCATGCCAAAGTGGCGTTTGGCGCCAGCAACAGAGCATACGCAGGCAAATTGAATTGGGGCTGGCCTTTGCTGCCTATTGCGCATTCAAAGGAGGAGCCTGTGCTGTGCTGGAGGACCAGGATTTTGCCTCCAGGGCATTGGCATAAAGTTCTGGGAACACTTGCCAACGAGGCATGGGCGTGGGCTGGATGCGTGTTTGGGCTGTGGTCTCTCACACCTATGCCTGCAAACCTGCTCGCCTGTGGACCTGCTCACCTGCAGGTTGGGGTCGTTCATTGCCAGGCGGCCTGTGCAGGTGGCAGTCTGCTGGAAGCAGCCGCGCAGGCGCACCACGTACTCCTGTGGGTAGGAGGGCCTCGCCTTCACGCCACGCACGATGGCAGCTGCACAGGCATTTGTGCACGGCTGAGATTGCCCCTGCCAATTGCTCTGACAGGGGTGCATGCAGCACGTACTGCTGCAGCACACGCTGCAACTCATGCCCAAGGGCAAGGCGGTACAGGTAAGGAGGTGTCCCACACCAGACCCTCAGCCAATTTATAAGACCGAGGTGCTGATGTGGGCAGCAGCTTGATGCGCAACTCGGCGTTTTTCCATCCAAACCTGCATGCTGAGGTCAGCATGCTTCCCACAGGTTGTGGCAAGGCTACCCTCAAGCAGAGCATGAAACACAAGCAGGTGAGGTTGAGGTAGCATGGAAAGTTGCATGGTGATGGTAATGAAGTGCCGACTGCGCGCCTATGCCTACACAAGTTCAACCTAGCTGAATCCAGTGCCGAAAGCAACTTGATACTGTTTAGGCATGCGCTTCAAAGCACCAATTCCCCCCACTCATCCATCCACACGCAAATTTAACCACTCACCCGCTTATCACAAATACACATATACATGCATGCGCCCCCTGCGTGATTGCATGCACACATGCACACACACACTGCAGAGGTGCATGCAGCTCCTTGCGCTGCTGGACACTCAATAAGCCCCTCTCCGCCCTTCTCTGCCCCTCGCTGCACAGCCACGCACCTGCCAGCATGGCGGAGCACGCCTCCGCCGTGGCACGCGCGTGCGCGTCCACCTGGCACACTTGCTCCAGCAGGCCCTGCAGCTGGCTGAGCTGCTTGCTGATGCGGCGGTGCTCCTGGATGATGGGCACCACAGGGTGGGCGTCCTTGATCTCCTGCAGGCCAAGGGAAGGGAGGGCACACACGCATTTGTCTTGCGTCTGTTCGGAGGGTGAGCTTGTGCAGGGCCGTCATGCTCGCACAAAGCGGTGGCCCGCTTGCCAGCGCACTGCTCAGGCCCAGAGGCAGAGGGCGTGGGCAGTCTGCTGCCAAGCAGGCAGCTTGGCCTGGCCTGGCTGCACCCCTTAGGTGGGGCGGACAGGCCGTCTGTGCTTGCTGTCTGCGCTTGCTGCCTTGCGGCCACCATATGTGCGCTTCAGCTCTGATGCTCGCAGCAGGCATGAGCGGGGTCAACAAGGCGAGCGGCTCCGTGCTGAAGGGGGCAAGAACGAGCCCTCCATGTCACCCAAGCTCTGGCCAAGCCTACCTCAAGGTCGTCCTTGCTGACACTGAAGTCCCCGCTCTTGTACTTGTTGGCAATGGTGGGCACCGGGACCTTGAGGTGCTTGTACAGCAGCTGGGACACCTGCTGCGCTGACCCCAGCTGGAATTGCATGCCAGCATACTGCGCGAGAAGCAGTGTTTGTGTTTGTGTTTGTGTGAATTTCCAGCAGAGCACCTGAGGGAGCAGCTTGTGGAGTCCCAAGGTCTACCACCTTTAAAGGTTCCAGGCCCGCTTCATTGCCCAGCCTGTGGCACATTCCCTATGCTAGTGCTGGATCAAAATGATGGGCATCCAGGGCGCAGGCTGCCCAAGTCTGCCCCAGGGGCACCCATCATTGTCAACAGAGCAGGCACACACGCAATGATGGGTTCCTGTGCAGGGTGTGAATGCACGGGTGCTGCAGCAGGCTGCAGCCTATGTGCCCAAGGGAATGCGCTATGGCGAGGTGCAGCCTCCTTAAATTTTGAGGCGCAGGCGGGTGCGCCCAAGTTGCCGCCACTACACAGCACAGCAGGAAGGATGGCAGCACAGCCGTGCGCCCACACCTTGTAGGCCCTGGCCTCGAGTTTTGCTAGCCACGCCTTCAGGGGCAGCTTCTGCATCAGCAGGGAGTGGAGGTCCAGGCCCATGCCCACGGCCTCCATGCGGGCCAGCACATGCACCTGCGCAGGAGCCAGCAACGCCAGCGCTTGTTTGTGCATGCACGGGACAGGGAGTGGATGCCCATACCCATGCCAATAGGCTTGATGCGGGCCAGCACATACACCTGCCGAGGGCCAGCGGCGCCATCGCTTGTATGTGAACAAGCAGCGCACAGTGGAACAAGCGTGGCTAAGTGTCATGTCATGCGCGGCGACAAGATGCGGGTGCTGCTGTGCGCACGAGGCGACATGCCTGCACCACGCCTCTGCTTGCAGGACTGAGCTGCAGGCAGAGCAACGTCCTTTGAGATGCCTGGAGCACTCTCGCCTTGCCCCCAAAATGGGCACACTATCTTTGCCAGCCATTACTGCGCCTGCCCCTGACAACCCACACACCAACACGCAGTCCGCTACCCACCAGCGGTATCTCTATGTCCCTTAACGGGGGAAGCAGCCCGTAGCTCTGCAGCTCGATTTGCACGCGGTCGTACAGCTTGCACGTGATCGCGACCTGCTTCAGCACCTCCAGCTGGCGCATGCCGCACCAGGCTGGCATGCTGCTACTCATGGTGCTGCTGCCGGCGGCTCTGGTAGAAGAGGTGCAGCCTGCACGTTGAGCAAAGTTGAGGCCGACACATTGGGTATGGGCGTCAAATGTACGTAACAAAGGCAGTGTCTCAAGCTGCAGCGCAGCAGCACCTGGCTTCCAAGACAGCTGCTTCAGAAACACAAGCTGGTGACCTGCTAAGTTGCACCGCACGACATGCCTGCACGCCCGTGCCTGCTCGTGACGCGCTGCAGGCAGGGATGATCATCAGAATCATCAGGAGCACGTGTCCCACCTTTCAAAGGAATGGCCACCTGCAACGGCTGTACAGGGGCGCTGGAGGGTGCTGCAGACTGCAGCACATCCTTGACAACAGCCTTGCCTGCGCGCTGCTGCAGCAGCTCCTCCAGGACCTGCCAGGCACGCACAAGCAGAGGGGCCAAGGGTGTGTGATCACTGATCACTTGTGCACGAGTGCACAGACGGTGAGATCAACTCGAGGATCAATTGTGCACGAGTGCACAGATGGTGATACCAACTTGAGGTAGCGCACCTGGGTGGCGTTCACAGAAAGCAAAATAGCTGCTGGCTGTTGTAATTCCATGTGCGGACCATCAATCAGTCCACAATGCATCAGGGTGAAACCAATTGCATGCTCCAAATGCACGCATGCGCTGAGAGCATGCTGTGACTCAGAATAGCCCTCTGCTACCTCGCCGACATGTTTGCGTGCGCAATTGACACAGAAATTTAACGGTTGCCATCACAGGCACGCCTGCTCCTCCCAGGCAGCAGTAGCAGCAAGGGCTGGAGGCACAGCTTTGTTTGGGCATTGGGCATCGTAGCAGATCAGGGGCACAACTTGCTCGGCCATTGGATAGAACGCGAGCCATCAAGTGGTGTGTGCACAGAATTGCTTGAGTCAAACATAGCTCGCTGCATGTGCCACACCTTTGAGCTGGCTTTCTTGCCGGTCCGCCCCTCACTGCTGAACTCGGACACCAGTCTGTTGTCAGGTTCCTGGCAGCACGAGAGAGGGCGGAATGGGAGCAGGGGACGTGGGGCTAAAGCGGGCGCAGGGAGTGGGGGGGCAGCATATTAGGGCAGCACGGAGCAGCGCACGGAGAGCATGTTAGGGCAGCAACAAGGCAGCACATGGAGACAGGTGTAAGGGCAGCACAGATGCAGCGCATGGAGAGGGTGCAGGTGGGCAAGGCGGTGACATGCGTGCTCACCAAGCAGTTGCAAGCAGCACATGGGCTTGGTGACGCAAGTGCATGCTGATGTGAGGGCAGGTAGAAGGTGGGCACGCAGATGGGCTAACAGCAACAAGGGCAGCGTGGAGGCGGAGGTGGCCAAAGTGGCTGCTGCCATACTCATGCTCACCAGGATCCACACGGCCAGCAGGACGTCAACCACAGGGCCCTTCACGTCCCAATTGGCAGCCAGCGCTCTATCCAAGCCGCCCCTGACACCCTCTACCACCCCATCTGAGGCAATCGCAGGCTGTGGTGGGTGAGCAGCGGGCGCTGCCGCAGCGCCTGGGCCTTCGCCGGCAGCAGGGGCCAGCATGCGCAGGTGCTGCACGTTCATCTCTAGCGCAGTCAACTGCTCCTTCAGCCTGAACGTGATCTGCGCGCGCAGTGCACGAGACAGCAGGAAGGCGCGATGGACAGCTCACACCCAGGACCAGCTGGTGGGGTGGGGAGCAGGCGGTGGGCAGGGCAAAGTGGGTTTTCCCCTTGCTGATCCAACTGTGTTGCAATTATATGTGCGAATGAGCGCTTCAAGCACAAGCATGACGGGCAGGGGGAGCGCCACATGCCGCCCAAGTCACAGTCACTCTGGACGCCTTGCACGCAGGGGCCCCACCCAGGACAGGCATGGAGCACATGCATGGGCGTGCTTGAGCACGCACCTTCAAGGTGTCTGCATCCATGAGCACAGCCCGCACCAGCGCCGCCATCTCCTGCTGCTGCTGCTGCTGCTGGTGCTGGTGCAGCTCAGCTGCGGCCGCCCCAGCTGGCCCCTGCCCCGCGCACCCTGACGCCTTACCCGCAGAGCCACCAGGCTGCAGCTCCACGTAATAGCACTGCCCGCCAGGTACACACAGCGCCACCCCCTCCACCAGCGTGGCCAGCGGCCCGAACAGCGGCCCGCCACAGCTGCTGCCATTGCAATCGCCATCTGTGGCACCCTGCACGCCCCTGCTGCCGCTGCATGAGCCATGGCAGGCTCTGCTGCTGGCCCTGCTGCCACCCTCACCATCTGTAACCCCGCTGCCCGCGCCAGCCTTGCCTGCACCGCTGCCACTGGTGCCAGAGCCCTTGCTGGAACCCTTGTGCGGGTGGGGCAGGGTCACCTGGGCGGCGCCCTTAATAGGGGCCAGCAGCAGCTGGTAGCTGAAGCGACCAGCCTGCCTCAGGCTTTTGTGCAGCGCGCGCAAGTCGGCAGGTGTGCGCACGAGCAAGGCCCCCTGCTGCTGCGGCTGCTGCTCAGAGGCCACTAGGGGCGCCTGACCCATCCCTATCTTGGACAACTGGTGTTTTTTGGCTGAGGGGTGGGCGCTTTGCTGCTGCTGCTGCTGCTGCTGCTGCTGCTGCGCCAGCATGAGCTGTGGCTGCGGTGGCTGCGCATGTTGCTGTGGAGGCTGCCAGGGTGGGTTTTGCTGCAAAATCTGTGGCAGACCTGGTTGCCAAGGCGGCGGCGGCTGCTGCTGCTGCTGCTGCTGCTGTACATTCAATGCTTGCACGCCTGTGGGCTGGCAGTGTTCTACAGGAGCCTCCTGTCTGTGATGGACTGACGAGGAGCACACAGCGTGGTGCTGGTCTCTGTGGTGCTGCTGCTGCTGCTGCTGCTGCTGCTGTGGATGATACATTGTGTCACTCCCATCCACCCCTCTTTTCTTGCTGGGCGGCATGCCTAGGCCCCCATCAGCATTTGCATGGTCAGCTCCTTGCTCTTCCCTGGGCCTGCGCTGGGGAAGAGCACCAAGATACTGCTGTGGGTGCTGCTGTGGGTGCTGCTGCTGCAAGTGCTGCTGCTGCTGCGGGTGTTGCAAGTGCGCATGCTGGTGCTGCGGGTGCGGCAAGTGTGAGTGCTGCTGCCGCAGATACTGTTGCTGCGGGTGCTGCTGTTGAGGGTGCTGCTGCTGAGGGTGCTGCTGCCCCAGATGCTGTTGCTGTTGCTGTTGCTGCTGCTGCTGTCGCTGCTGCTGCTGCTGCTGTTGAGGGTGCTGCTGCTTGGGGTGCTGATGTTGAGGGTGCTGCTGCTGCTGCTGCTGTGGGTGCTGCTGCAGGTGCTGGTATGGTGTAGGGACCGTGTGTGGTCCTCGGTGATGGTGTACTTGGGGAGGGAGCACATAAGGCACTTGCTGAGGGGCTGGGTGCTGCTGGGGGGGCGGGGGCACATTCGTCCCTTGCTGGGCATGCAGGGCTGGCATGGACTGCAGCTGCTGGTGGCCTAGATGCCGGATTGCTGGCCCTGGCTGTGGTGGTGGTTGAAGTGGCATGGCCATGGAAGCAGCAGCAGCAGCAGCATGCTGCTGCAGAGGCTGCGGCTGCTGCTGCTGCTGCTGCGCAGCGGGTGGATGCAGGGCATAGTGCTCTAATGCCTGCTGGGGCTGCTGCAGAGGCTGCGGCTGCTGCTGCTGCTGCTGCTGCGCAGCAGGTGGATGCAGGGCATAGTGCTCTAATGCCTGCTGGGGCTGAGGCTGTTGGTGGGGCTGCAGCTGCTGCTGGGCCTGATGCTGCTGGGGCTGCTGCGCTGCCAGCCCTTGCCCTGTACTCCCAGCTTCCGCACTCACCCCCGCATCCGCATCCGCAGTGCTGGGCATCGGGCCTCCTGCCTCCCCAACCGGATGCTTCCCCGCACCTTCCCTGCCCTCAAGTTCCATTTGCAGCCGCTTAGCTGCCTGCGGGTTCCGGACAGCCTGGCCTCCCCTGCCCCGCTTCTTTGTGCTGCTGCCTGGCCCCTCAGCTCGGAACACCTTAGCCACTGACCTTGGCGTCTGCTGCAAACGGCCCTTGCTGCTAGCTGGAGACGACAGCTTGCTGCCCTGCAGCCGCTGCGGGGTGCGGGGTGCGTGGGCCTTGCTGTGGGGGGTCTGTCCTTTCTTGGGGCTGGTGCTGGGACTGGACTTTGACGCTGGTGAGCCCCCTGGGTCTGAGTGTGACGTGCCCAAGGAGTCGCGCAGGCGCGCGTTTGCCTGCGGCAATGCAGCAGCAAAGCAGAGGTGCTACGACACGGGCGGATTCGGGAGGGAAGAGTGCGGCCTGCCTGGGCTGGGCTGGGGTCAAGGCCCAGGGCGTGCATGTCTCTTAGGGCGCGAGCAGACATGCATGCAAGCGCACATGGACGCAAGCATGGCACTCATGGACATGCAAGCACACTGTTGGTGAGCCAACCTACAGGCGCACAAGCGCCCGAGCACGGTCCCAAAATTACGCATCCAAGCTTGGACATGCGCACCTTGCACAGGATGTGGTGTCTGGTGCAGGGCTCTACGCAAGAGACCATGGCAATGCCAAGCATGCACCCTTGTCCCAATTTGGACAGAGCAGCTTTTGCAGTGCGCGGCTATGCATCAGCATGGCCTGCTTGGACCCAAGAGCACTGCACGCACTGCAAGGCAAAATTTTAGGGGGCACAGTGGCAAACCTTACCAGCTGATTCCGTCGCTGTATTTCCAGCAGCTCCATGGCTTCAGCTTGGAGGCTGTTTGCCTTGGCATTGCAGTACTCGATGGCCCCCTGTCCAAGGATGTGGCCGTCACGGATGAACAATCAAGACGTGAGACTGCTCTGCTTACTTTCTTTGGTGAGCATCACAAAACAGGAGGCACCCATTTCAGCAACTCGTCATGATCAATTCAAGACAAACTACTAGGTCGACTAGGTACAAACTTGGCAGCAATAACTCCTGCATGCCCTGGACAATCAACAAACATGCTTTTCACATGCATCTACCTCACCTGGTGGATCATGCGCGCTGCCCGCTTCTCATTGTTGCGCTTTTGTTGTTCATTCAGGTTCTTGGATCCCAAGGACGCTGCGTTAAAGGGGAAAATTCCTGGGAAAATTCACTTGTGTTGGGGTGGAGTCTTAATACAATCAGCAAGCTTTTCAGTCTCCGGGGTATTCAAGGACTGTACCAAGGCTTTGAAGGGTTGAGCATTCAATAATTGATGAAACGTGACACACCCCAAGGCTGAGGCGACAAGGGCTGATCATCAACCTCATGCGGACAAAGAGTCCAATATTCGTCAGTCGCCCGCCATCATCTGGTCACCTGGCCCCAAGGGAGTAAGAGAAGCTTGCATCTGCTGCACAAAATGATGCTCACCTGCCAGCAGAATGTCTGTCAGGCGGTCAACCGTACAGTTAGCCACATCTTCAGGTGTCTTGAGCCTGAAGCATTGGTAAGTAGAGCATAGTAATTGAATGACGGGTGCTTGGGTAACAATGTAAGGTTGCAAAGGGAAAGCGACAACCAAGGAAGGATTTGCAAGATTCACTTTTTTGCGATCAGGCGGAAATTTGCATGACAGTGAGATGCTTGCCTGCACTCACCCTGCCTTGTACAGCACGCGCGCACGGTAGCCTTTGACTCCTGGGATGCCTGTTAGCTCCACAATATCACTCCGCACAGCAGTGCTGATGCGGCCTGCAAAGCCGGCATGCCAGCACAAAATATAAATCAAGACTGTATTGAAACGTTCCATAAAAGCAACATGCGATCACTTGATATGGCGTGGCATGGTGCTCATGTGGCTCGTGCACTTAACATGCTAGCCTATTGCTTTTGCACAGCTCTGCCTCATGCTGAAGCCACTTCCATAACGTAGGCAATCGCTAATGCCATTGCCAAAGGACCTTGTTGGCCGTTGCTTATCAAACATTAGCTTCAAATATGCCATTGCTTTAGCGCAACTCTGCAGAGTTGATGTGCTTTTTCATCCTGCACGAACATCGGCCGGAGAAATGAAGGCAGAATGTTGCTTTGCTGATCCTTATTGATACATCTGCGCGTGCACTTGCTTCTTGATCGCATAACCATATCATGGCCGTTTTGCCGTTTTGCAGGCGTTCTTGGCAAATTCTGGGATGTGGGTATTGCAAAAGTGCACCTGCCTTTTATCTAGTCACTGACACCCACACACTCGCGCGTGATTTTTAAATCTATGCAATGCGCTGTCTCAGGAGGCATCTGTTCTTACTTCCATCCCATTGGAACTTGACACAACGTTGCAGGCACGACTTGATCTGTGTCCTCACCTTGGAACTTGGCCACCAGGTGCTCCAGGTCTGACCATCCCATTTGGCTGCAAAAGGACGAGACCATGCCCGCCGCCTTGGTGGCATTTTCCTGGGCAGGAGCAGACATAAAGGGACTTAAGCCTTAAGCACCTTAAAGGAAAAAAAGAAATAAAGGGATGGGGCTGAGGCCATGGGTATGGTAGACTGCCTGCACATCACTGTTTTTGGGCCCAGCCTTGGTTGGGCTTCTGTCTTGTCCATATGGCAACATGGCCTTGACGGTCAGGAGCATCCCTGCCAGCCCCCGCAGCCCAAGTCAAAATCAGGCACTAAATTGGACCGGAGCGCCGGAGAAGACACGGATTCACCTGCAATCTGGCAATCATGCTCCTGTTGATCTTGTATTTTGCGGCAACCGTGTCCATGGGCACCTCATTGATGACCTCATGCAGCACAAGCGCCACAAATAACTTCCTGGAGAGCCGCTCGTCCTCCTGGCATCATTGAGCATGGAAAAGGAGAGCCACATGCAAGCAGTATGAGGGCGACGTCCGCAAAAGCACAACACAGCAACAGATGTCCAGGAATTGCTCAGGAGGAAATGCGCGGTGAACTTGCATTTTTCAGGCTTGGTTTAACATAGAAAGTTGTTTTGTTCAACACAATTTGATTCCTGGGTAAACAATAGGTTTGAAAAGCAAACCCTGAGCTTGAGCAAGGTACATCTGCTATAACTAAGCTCAGCTCAGCCATGTGCTTCAAGGGACATATACTTCACTTCCTCTCATCAAATGTGCATGAAATCATGAGGTGGTGCCGGATGCAAAGCCTGTAAGTGAGGGCAAATGAGGTTCATGTCTCCATGAGATGCATCTTAATTCAAGATTCTTAAATGATGAACTTTCTTCCACATACCTTTTTGTCACTTTCCAGCGCGCGCTTGTTGACCTTGCCTTGCATCCGGTTGTTCACGTACCCCTCTTTGACGCCCACCAGGGTCATGACCCGCTTCTCGGGGCCCTTGAGGCAAAAAAGTATGTCTTGATACCTGCACGCCAAATTTGCTGTGTAGCTAAGCTAGCTGATGGAGCAATCTGGATACACCTTGCACAGCGTCATTAGCGCCAAGAGCACCCTCAAACAGCTAGGGCTCAGGCATGCCCTTGGCGAGCCAGTGCTTTGCAGGCCGTGTAATCAACCCGCCCCCGTCCCCTCCACCCACGTCTTCCAGTCGGGGGTGATGTCATGGTTGTTGGCGGGCACCACCAGGAAGGTGAGGTGCAGCTCTGTGGACATCACAAATTGCTCCCGTGCCTTCTGCAGGTCTGTCCGGATGAGCAGCGCATCCGCAGGGTCCATGGTGGATGCCAGTGTGGCCTTGCCCAGGGGTGTTGCCAGCCAGCTGCCCTCGCTACCTGCAGCCTTGTCCAAGCTGGGGTGCATGGCAGGCAAGAGGAGGGTGCACCAGAAGGGGGAGTTAGTGGAGGGGCAAGGCAGGCAAAAGGGGAGGGCCCCAGGTTAGCAAAATTCTGAAGGCAGGTGAGCTCAAGGCGCAGACCCACATGGCAGAGGACCATGTCCAAGTAGAGGAGCACGCAAATCTTCTTGCAAGCTTGCGGCTTGCTTGTGTGTGGCCTCTTAACAAGAGCATCAATACGTGAACCAAGGTGATGAATGCATAAGAAGGACAGCAGCCAGCTGGCTCTAGGCCACTCACATGATGAAGCCAGAGTCTTTGAGCCACCTCAAGGCGGCCATTGTGGCCTTGGCAGCAACCTCGTAGCCCTCCACACAGAAGAGCAAGGTGGACTGGATTGCAAACAGGGCAGAATGTATGTTAAAATTAATTATGTCCAGGTTTGCAAAAAAGAAGTTGTGGAAAGTTACATGACTCTCGCTGCACATGCTCTTGCTTGACAAAAGCAGCGCGTAGCTGCACTTTCAGGTTGAGAGCCCATGCTTCAACCAAACATGTCACTGAACTTAGGACAGCGCTGCGCACTTGTCATTGTCCCAAAATGTTCAGCAAGGGGCTGCCGCAGCGCTTACCCCAATGAACATTTGTATGTCGCCACCGCTTGAGACGGCCCCACTGGCAACGGCCTGCAGAAGCAAAAGCACCAGAAAGCAGCACATATTGAGAACACAGAAAGAGACAAGTCTGCTAGCTCGAAGTGCCCACCTTAACCCCATAAAGATTGCGTATGCAACAACACAGCCAGGACCTGCATGGTCCTGCATGAGTGTTGACAGCTACATTGCTGAACAGCAGCAAGTGCGCCTCGTCTAAATCTTATGGTTTGTTACACAGCACTCTCAGCACATGCACACATGCACAGGCACTCCTAGCACAAATGTAAACATGCTGCACAGCAACAGTGCAGCGTCAGTACGAGCTCCTATTTCTGATCATCTTGCCATTTCTGTGAAAGGCAACACACCTCCAGCAGCGCCCTCTTCATTCCGCGCTTATGCTCCACAAGGCAGGTGGTAATGGGTGCAGCGGGTTCCAGGATTAGCTTGGCCAGAGATGCTGCTGAGTAGGGCCCGTGGCTGGCATGCGCAATGATGATGCTCTCTCCTGTGGTTGTGACCATTGCATCAATTGAACGCCGACCAATGTATTTTTGAAAAGGTCAGGTTGGGGGCTCGTGCATCGGTCCTCTTGAGGGGAGTGTCGACTTAAAATTCAAAGTTGTTCTGTTTAGTAAGGCATTAAGCCTGCAAAGCAGGAGGATCTGTTTGCATGGCCACGTGAGGGTGGGGAACAACATCATGTGACACAGCAGGCAGGTGCCAATTTCACCCACCTGCTTCATCAATGCCTGCTCGCCCAGCCCGCCCTGCCATCTGCCGGTACCTACAGCAAAAGGTCACAATTGGCTTACGGTTGTCGTGCTGCCCGTATGTTGTTGCTGGCTTGCTGCTGTCACTTAAGGCCATTTTTCAGAATGTTGTCAAAGACCCAAGTTTTGCTGACTGCTGGGGAAAAGGAATCTTGCAAAAGCACAGGGCAGTTGGCATATGTGTTCATGCAGGGCCTCAAGGGCCCCAGGCACTGGACAGTGCAGTTGGCGCATGTGCAAGCCAGGCCTCCAGGAACCTTGGGCATGCACAGCCTTGATGACACTTGCGCAGGCAAGGCCTGTTGCAGCGGGCACATGCTGTGCTGGCAAGGCCTTCAAAAACATTTGGCTTCCCACTCACTGGGCAACGTTGAGCCGGTTCTCCTGTATGCCAACGAAGGGCTTGTAAAAGACCACCCTGCGTGCAGGCAGGTTCACGCCCACGGCCATGGTGGAGGTGCAGCAGAGCACGCTCACGGCGCAGCTGTTGTAGGCGGACTCCACCAGCTGACGCTCCTCGGTGGACAGGCCTGTGAGTCGAGCGGCATACATGCGTGCCATGTCCGTCAGCCTTGCTTACTTTGCGTGGATTTGTGTGCAGGGAAGGTGAGGGTCAGTGGCAAGAAGTTGGCTCAGGCCCCAGGAAGGAACGGGAGGCTGCAAAGGGTTCTGCAGTCCACTTCGTTTCACCTTACACACCATTGCCACATGTGACATGTCGCAACATGGCACGCCTTGGACTGTAACATATAGGCATTGTTGCGCCTGCTGCTAGGGCTGCATGTGGCTTCAGCAAGCATCACAGGCACGGGCAGCTGAGCACTGGTCCAGAAGCATGCACTGCCCCACACCCTCCCACGCAACCCACCCATAACCTCAAATACCTGCATGATGGAACGCAACACCCTTGGGCACGACATCGAGCAGCACGGGGTGCACTCCTATAATCTGGCTCAGGGCATTCAGCGTGGCGGTGCGTGACCCAGGGGCGTGTGCTTGCGGCTTTTGGTGTGCAGCTGTTGAGCCAGACACACCCAGCAGCATGGAGGCCTGCAAGCCTGCAGGTAGTGATGCACGGGAGCAGGGGCATGGGGTGCTGTGGAGTGTGCTTGGACAGGCTTCGGGGCCCTAAGCAGAAGCAGGTCAGAGGTGCTCCTAGGATGGCCTGTGCCACCTCAAGCTCGTTTGGTTGAGAGATGGTGCTCTGTCAAGCATTGTAGTGGCTGCCTGTTTGCAAGCCAAGGTCCCAAGCATGTCAATTTGGAGGATTTGGAGGACCGTACTTACACCGCTCAGCAGAAAGCATAGTTGGCAGCAGGCAAAGATGTTGTGTCCTCAGGCGTGCAAGCTATTGACGCAGGCTAGAAGCTGGACTTGCTCCAAAATCCAGAACGGAATGCACACTTGCTCCAGTATAGATGGGTCCTAAATCTATCAAATGAACTCAGCAAGTTGAGGGCAAAAGTGAGTGGCCAGACAAACCTCTCATTTAAAACCGTAAACACTCACCCGCGGGCGAAACGACACTTCCTTTTCCAGGGGTGCCAGATTTCTCTGCCACTTGCCCCAAGAGGTTTGCCACCATCATGCTAGCATGCTCACATATCCTTTTGTTGGGGCAGAACACCAGGATACTGTGGCCTGCAGGAACAGGCATGAGCCACACCAGGTTTAAACAATAAACATAGGAAATGCAGCACTTTGCCGCAGCTTTCACTCCAAGGTGGAGAAGCTGTGCTCCAATTGCAGCAAAGCCCGTGACCGAGGCACAACAAGGCACAGGTTGACGGGGGAAAAGAATCACTAGTGTGAAAGCAAGGTTGCAGTCAACGGTGAAGTTGAGGCAATACAAGCTTGTGTATACAATGCCAGTGCTTCATATGCCTGAGAGCCCCGCTTGCAACATGTTCCATGTATGTCACTCAATTATTGTCACAAATTCTTGCCTGCATCTGTGGTCTCTTTGGCAAGGAGTGCCACTAGATCTGGATCACTCTTTGCCCATGTCTCGTAAGGTGGTTCTAGGACGCGCACACATGCATCTTTGCGGGGGTCCCATATGTTGCGTCCGTCCTACAAGGCCGTGTGTCACAGATCAAAAGCAAAGTGCAAACAAAGAGCATGAAAGGTGGAAAGAGCCTGGCATTCAAACATATTAACATATTAAACAGGCATTCAAACATCTCTCACTCCAGGCTTCTTACCACTAACATACTGAACAGGCAAGACAAGTCTGCTTTGTTTGCCTCCATGCTGGCCAATCGTAGCCCTTCACTAAAGATACATGAGCTACGAACATTTATCCCTGCAGCCAACATAGTTTGATGTACCTTGACAAACTCTGCAAGAGGCACTGGTCGAAAATCAGTAATGTAGAGCCTTGCCCCCAGCCACTGAGCCACCTGAAAGCACCGGCAAATTTAAGAAAAATCAGCGTAGTTCCCATACATGTCCTCAGGACAAGAGGCTGTTCCAATAACTAGCAGCCATCATTTACAGTGTGCACAAGTGAGGCATGTTGAAAAGCAGGAAGGTCAGAGCTTGTATACCAAGGCAAAGAACGTTAGATGTTTTTTTTTACTAAGGCTGCACAGGCACCTCACCTGAGCAACATTTGGCATTGTGGCAGACATGCCAATGACTTGAACATCATCCCTCAATGAAAAATCCTCTTCACCATCATCCTCATTTGGGTCTGTACAGGTCAGTGTCATAAATTGCATATTTTGGAACGACAAATGGGTTGGGAACTATTTCATAGCAAATTTTATTGACCTTCAGAAAAATGAAGGATTGGCCTACTAGCAGAGTTTGCGCATGCGCTGCAGCGCCCCATCCACAATGTATGTTTACCAGTGGATGTCTCCATTGTAGCTGTTGAGAAGCGCAACTTGGTGAGCAGTAGCTCTAGGAGGTAGCCTCTGCAGACAGACAAGGGCGCAAAATTTGAGCCGCCTAAATTCTGGTGCTGCTGTGGTCTTAGTATGGACCAATCACTCTCAATGCTCGTCTTGTGCATCCTTGCTCCAGTGCAACATAAAGTAGCAATCCATAGGCGCATGCATATGCATACTGCCAGTGCATGCGCACGCGACTCATAACTTCTAGCACTACACACCGGTCATCATCTGCCACCATGTGCAGCTCATCCACAACCAGTGCCCCTAGCTCCCCGAGGCTCTGCTCTTCCATCATGCGCCCCACTAGTTGGTTGGCTTTTTCTATGGTACACACAAGGGCTCCAGTGTCCTTCTCAATGTATGCCCCCCTGCAACAATGGGAGCAAGACTGGGCAGTGCTTTGACATTTAATTGGAAAGTACATTTTGAGCGTTGCTGCAAAGCTTGCACAGCCTGTGCATGTTGCTGCAAGTCCATGTATTGCTAAAGTAATTCTAGGAAATATCTCAGTTACCTGCTGTTCACACCACCAAAAAACCGTTTGACCTTCTTATTGATTGACTCGGAGGCCAAAAGGACATCAAGTGTCTCTGCCTGAAAATTCACAAGTATGCCATTGTGGGTTGCGATTAGGCATTATGGCAAATCGACCAGCAGTGAGGCATGCAGATTGACACTTAAACTGTGCTTATTGCCTCCAATGAAAGATGGTCCAGAGCAGCCGTCCTCTCATAAAACAAAGCACACATTGTAAGCAGAAGATTGCACTTCAAATGACTGCGCAATGCCTGACAGATAGCACGGCAAAAACATCTGCCAACTTGCTCCAATGAGGATATCATAGAGTGAGTACATGCAAATAAATCGATCATTGAGTGGGTATGTGCATATGTTTGCTTTACTTGTCCGGCATCATGTTGACAGAGGGGCATCAACAATGGCTTTATCATCTCACAGAGTCATTCACACTCAAGCCCATAAAGAAGAGCAGTACATCTGGGTTTCTTCAAGATACTCACAATCAAGAAAGCAAACGACCAACGTGGAAGGGAAAATGTACTACTTACGCACCTTCTGCTGGCACAACACCACTGTTGGCAGCACTAGCATGAACGGCTTGTTTGTGCTGATCAGCCGCCTTAGTGCAAGGATTTCATAAACAATTGTTTTACCCGCACTGCGTACAGACAGGTGGGCACCAGCTGAATAAAAAAGTATTGAGTAAATAGCAAAGCTAACACTCAAGAATACTGATCCCAAGAGTACGACGCGAGAGTCAATCCACTGTGTTTACACCCATTCACTAAGCGATGTCAGTTGTCCGCCAAAAAATCCAGGTACGAGCGCAAATGCAAGCATGCGCCATTCCATGGCCTAATAATTCATAAGCACACCTGGTTGGGGCAGAGAACACAAAGTTACAGCCTTGCAGGACTTTTGGCTTCTCGAGGTGTGCCCCCAGAGCTTCCACCTGAGTGTTGAATGAGGAAAGAGTGCATTTCTTACTACACCATGCGGTTCAGGCAAGGGTAAAATCAAATAAAGAGAATGAATGCTGGACCTTGCATGGTTACCTTTGCTTTAAACTGTTATTGAAAAGTTAGTTGATACTGTGCATATGAATAAGCATGGACCTAAAACCAAGTGTTAAGTTCCTCTCAAGGTTTGGAACATTGATAAAATGTAGGATGGGAGAATGCTCAAATGCATACCCAGGGCTTGATCTTTAGACCCACCTGCCAGTTGTACAGGTCACGAGTTATACCAAACTGCTCCCGGTACACTTGCACGACGTCAGCAGGGAGGTAGTCGTCTAAGCGGTAATACTGCAAAGAAGCGCAAGCACCAGCAGGTCGGCAGGGCAGGCCAGACAGCTGTAATAGTAAGCACTGAATCAAAGCTGGTAACCTCCTGCTGTGACTGCAACCTTCTCAAAAGCCACAAAAGCCCCACCCCTAATCCCACCCGGCGCGTGCTTGAGTTGCCTGATCCATCCAAGCTGCCCAGTGTGTGGGAGGCCGAAGACAAGGGGCGGGGAGTCATGCTGCTTCTATTGTGCGGTAGGCTACCTTGCGGCTGCTGTTGGGAGTGACCCACTGCAGCGGCTGGCATGCTACGGCTGCCTGCGCCTGCCCCAAACTGGGAGCATGAGGCCAGAAGGTTCAGGCGGGCCTGCGCATCGCAACACAGGCAAACGCGCTGATAAGGCGATCAGAGGCACTTGCACACTTAAACCTCGTCAAGCAGGCTTTTGACGTGAATGCAGCCCAAGGGCTGGGCAGCATGCATCCTGTCACATGAAAATATCATCCAAAGGTGTTGCAAACATTTAGGAGTTGTTCTGACAGTGAGCCTGAGCACCACCAAACCACCAAAATGAGCGCAGGCAAGGGTCCTGTGCTAGCAGTGCTTGTGCAAGGCATGGCGATAGTGCACTGGCGGCCATGATGGTCACAGACAAGAGTGGCATTGTTTGACATTTGTCGAACAAGTTTGCTCCTGACACAGATCTTCTGGAAAGCGTACCTGGTGGGCATGCTGGGACTGTCCCCCCAAAGGTTCCCCACCGGCCATCATTGCCAGATCATCTTCATCATCATGCGGGTCTTCTGCAGGCAGGCAGGGGGCCTGAGGAGCCTGCTCCTGCACCTGTTGGTAAAGGGCAGCTGAACCAGCATGCACACCTGGCTGCTGGTGGCTGTGGCAGGTGGATCCAGGCGGCTCTGCCTTTGGAGGCTGAGGTAATGCTGCTGGAAGCCCTTGTTGGCAGTCCAGCAAGGGAGGCAGTGGCTGCGCTGACTCACCTGCAGATGCTGCAGCCAAGGACCCCACCACTGCCACTGCTGCTGCCGCAGGGCCTGCTGCTGTCCCGTGTTCAGCATTACCAACCGGCAGCAGTGCTACAGCTGGTGCGACCGCTGCTGCTTCCTGCTGGCCGACCGCGTTGGCGCCCCTTATCCTGCCTGATACGCTGCCGGCTCCATCCACAAGGGGTTCACCACTGGCGCCCTGCTCCAGTTTGCCATGCGCACAGGCTGCATCCACGCACACACTGACTGCAGCAGTGCGTGCCCCAGCTGCTCTGGCGTGCTGAGGGGGCGCTAGAAGCCCGGCACGTGCGCCTTGAGGGATAGATGGGCCCAGGAGCTGAGGTTGCTGGCAGAGCTGCAATTGTGGCTGTTGCTGGCAGGTAGACTGCTTGCCTTCATGTGGCTGGCCTGCTTGGAAGGCCTGCACACCTTGAGGGCCAGCTGGGCCAGGACTGGTCTCGGGCAGCTGGCGCGCCCGGCTGTCTAGGGGTGTGAATGTGAGGTGCTTGACAGGGAGGGGGGAGGGGCCGGTGGTCAGCTTGATGGGGGCAGTGGCGTCACCCTCGTGCTCTCCAGAGTGTGTGGTCCCAGGCTGGAGGGCTTCCTTCAGCTGGTCAGCCTGTACCATCCCAGCAGGGAAGAGCGTTCTGCTTAATTCTCCTTCATGGTGCAGCAGCTGCTGCTGCTGCTGAAGAGGAGCACCTTGCCCTGTCTGCGCAGCGCTGGCGGGAGGGGGCGGAGCCACACCTGCAAGCACGTTTTTGGGGCATTACCAGGGTACTAGCCTACTCTGGCTGTTGAGGCAAGTGTGCCAATGCAGGCTCTCATCAGGTAGGTGAAGCAAGGCGTGGCGGGGTCACGCATGCAGCCATGCTGCTGCCTAGGTGCTCCGCAGGCATGTGCCTGTAGAATAGTACGCTTGGCTTATCGTCTCAAGCTCCAAGTCAAATCAGAAGCCGAAGATCGCCCTCAAACCCTAACTCTCATACACCCTTTTTTTTTCCCTTTGCTTCCCTTCCACCTCCTCATCCCTGCCACAATCTAGCAGCCCTGCTGCAGCACGCACCCTTCATGGCTGCCCCAAAGGGGTCTTCCAATACGGCCTCCAGCGCATTCCAGTAACCAGCAGACATGGGTGTGCTCTTGTTGCTGGGCGGCACTGAGGTGCGGTGCACTGTGCGCTGCTCTGAGGATGGCCAGGTTCCTGCATTGAGTGCGTGGGACAGCAGGAAACAGGTGCGTACACTGCCTGCTTGTGAAGCGCATGAGGCTGGTTAATAAGGCGCGGCACTTTTCAAGCAGCTAGGAGCTCTGACGGACCATGGAAGGCTGATGGCGCTGGGCAAGGTCACCAGAGAGACCCTTTCATTTGCTGGCCATGCACACCGCAAGTGAGGCAGGTTGCGGGATCTGCAGGCGACGTGCATGACGCGCACAGTCTCACCCGTCATGGTGACAGCAGCACAAGGCCAGACCAGATCCATTGGATTCGCAGGATAAAGAAAGAAAGCAGTGTGCCTGGGGATGCTAAGTGCTCGGTTGCTCCCTCTGACTTGTGCGTGCAGCTTGCACGACATGGGTGCAAGCACATACCTGGAGGGGGCTGCGGGAGCGCCGACAGCCCTTGCTCAAGCTGCGCAGGCTGTGCCAGCAATGACAGGCTTGGACGGCGCTCGCCCACCAGTTGGCTAAGCTGAGCCTGACATGGCCTGAACACTGCTGCACCGGGGGGTACGCCAGAGGGCTGAGAATGCTGCAGTGCCAGAGCTGCGGCGGACGTGCCAAGGAGGGCAGGCTCCCTGGGATAGGGGGCCAGCGCTGGCACAGGGAACTGAAACGGGGCAGTTACTGAGGGGGGAGGTTCAGGACGGACATGAGTCGCCCCGGCCAGCGTCAGGCCTGCTGCTGGGGCAGCTGCGGGTAGAGAGGCTTGGGTGGAGGGCCGTGGCTGCGGCAGGCAGGGTGTGGGTGCAGCATGCCCAGGGCAGCCTGCATCTGTGTCCCCTGGAGCACTGGTGGGGGAAGGGCAGGCTGGCAGCACGGGCGCGTTAGTGCCTAGCCATTGAGCAGCCACGCGCACGCGCTGCTGCAGCTGCTGCTCGTGCTGGTTGTGGCTGTGCTGCAGCGGCGGTGGGTACATCACAGCAGGCTGCTGGATGCTGGGCAGCTTGGGGAACTGCTGGCACGGTGGCATGGGCTGTATCATGGTCTGCTGTTGCAGCTGGCAGGGGGAGGGCGGCAGCAAGATAGGCTGCTGAATCTCCGGTGGGTGCGTCATCTCCCCAGCTTGAGCCCTGCCTTGTTCCATGTGGTACCTCTGCTCTATAGCGTCAAGTGCGTTGAACATGGAATCGTCAAAAGGGGTGCCGCTGACGCTTGTGGGGGCTTTTGAGCCCGATCTGTGCAGCTCCGCCTCTGGGGTGGTGCCAATGGTGACGGGCGCGCGGGAATCAGGCGCATACGCGCGGGCTTTCTCAGGCGCAGCCGCGTCTCCGTGGCTGCCTGGATCTTGAACAGCAGGGGGCATAGCAGAAGCTGGGATATGGGAGTCAAACAGAGCAGCTTGGAAGTGGTGGGTGGGTGTCATGCCCCCAGAGCCGGGTGAGATGCCTGTTTTGCTGGCGTCCCACAGGTGCATCTTGTCCTCCACTGTCATAGACATGTGCTGCCTGAGCTGCGCTGCTTGCAAGCCCTTGGGGGACACAAGGTGTACAGCTTCCCTGTGCATCCCAGGCTGCTGCGCTGCCAGCGCTGCAGGCGCAGCAGGCAGGCGCAGGGGGTGCTGGATTGGGGCAGCTGCCAGCACCTGTGCTGACGCCCCATTCAAGGCCTCGTGCTTGGGCGAAGGGCTCCTTGTGAGGGGAAGCGCCCCCTTGACACCCCAGCTGGTAGCATTAGCAGGAACAGCGTTCAAGTCCTGCGCTGGGCTGCTTGTGAGGGGCAGGGCGCCTCGCTCGGCAGGCTTTGGGGTGTTGGATGCAAACACTCTGCCCGGCTGCCGCACCAGTGAACTGCTCAATGCCTCTGTGCCGCCATGGTGATTGATGATTGGGTCAAAATCGGGAAGGGGAAGAGGCCTGGCTGGCTGCTCCACAGGGCTGGTTGTGCTTGGGTGGAGGCTGAGTGGGGGAGTGGGGGAGCGAGCAGGGCCACCCTGTCGTGCTTGCCGGCTGCCGAGCCTAAGGCCTTGTGAGGACCTGGGAAGCTTGGAGGGGGAGAAGCTGACAGGTGCCAGGCTACCGGATAGCGGTGCTGCTGGCTTTGCAGCATCCAAGCCACGCGGGTCAAGCTGCCGAGCTTGCAGGCCGGTCACAACAGGCAGGGGGATAGTTGGGAGGAGGGCTTTTGACGCTGCTACCAGATCTATTTGAGCTGGATCATCGTTTTCTGGACCTGGAGGTCGCAGAGGCATATCCATTGGCGTGCCTGGCACACGCTCCACATCTGCAAGCGCACAAGCACAGATGCAGCACAGCCGTGAGCCAATGTGGTCATGCTGTTCAGTAAAGAGGCTTTTTTGGATCAAACTAACATTATAGGTGTCAAAATGTGGGCTACCTGGGGCACTCAGTTGCCATTCTTTGGCAAAGCGTGCGCAGCAGCGCGCGCATTGACTGCGTCTCACCTTGCTCCTCAGATGATGCTATAACACCAGGAGGTTCAGCATCATGGGAATATTCCTCATCCTCTGGCTCCTCAGAGGCTTCGGAGGAGGAACCGAGGGCCTCAGAAATGCGGGACTGATTCTGCAAAGAGCGGTACTTGGAGGTGCTCATGCATTTATCGCCACATTTTTAAACCAAATAATAAATTTGTTATTGGATTGTCTAGGCAGAATGGATGATGCGGCTTTGCAGCTTGGATGGGCTTCTCAGCAGTAAGCTCGCTGCAAGCCTTGTCACTGCAGCTGCAACAGTCGCAGCAAGTTATGTGAGTAACTCTGCATCTTAGATACCTCATCCGCACGTCCGCCCATGCATGTCAAGGAAGGTGACTTCTCTCGTCTGCCGGGGAGGACCTCCCTGGCACTGACTGCCACAGCCATGCCCCTAATTTCACAGGTGTTCCTGAGCTGTAGGCATGTGCCTTTCACAAAGACTCTTAAACGCAGCCTTGGATGGCCGGCTAGCAACACCAAAAGACGAGAGCATGGCACTCATTGCGGCATTCTGGAGCTCATTGGCGACACACCCCTTGTCCGCATTGATAGCCTCTCCAGGGAGACTGGATGTGAGGTAAAAGATCCTCTTGAGTGGCACATGGGCTAGGCACATAGCAAGGCATTTGTGGTTGATCTGGCATGGTGCCAAGTGGTTGAGCACATGCTTATGTATCATTACGTGCATCCGAGCACGCATTGGGCTCGCTCGTCCAACATTTAGGCCACTCTTCACTATGTTAAAATTTTGTGAATAGATAAGTGCTTATGCCAAAGGCCACAGAGGACCTGTCTCTCTCCATCACTTAGACCCTACGCTTGAGCTGCTCCGGACAAAGCAGCACCACCAAGCTGTGTCAGCAAATGCGTGCTCTGGTGTGACCATGCACATGTGTAAACATGTGTTTTCTCATGTGAACATGCCATGTTTGCTCCTGCACCTCCCCACCTCAGTCTCTTCCAATACCTCGCCATGCGCGCACACGCACACACACACACACACCTACCTTTGCTCTGCCAGATCCTGGGCAAAGCGGAATTTCTAAATCCTGGAGGGAGCGTGAAGGACCGCGTGGCGCTTCGCATAGTGCAGGAGGCTCTGCAGGCTGGGCAGTTGAGGCCGAACGGCTTGATCACGGAGGGCACAGCAGGCAGTACAGGCGTCAGCCTGGCCATGGTGGCATCCGCATATAATTGCAGGTGCTTTCCTGCATGCTACTGGAGGTGGTAGTGTTGGCGTTTGTGCACGGTATTGTTAACCATATTTGGGACTATGCATGTTGACAGCGTGCCAGGCCTCATTCGCGTTAAGTCTTAATTTGGCAGGTAGTTGCATACTTTTTGTACCAGGAAAAATATTCACATGTTCACTTGTACTTCTGTCCCAGTGCATGCGTTTGTTAAAGGATCACTAGGAAAGAAATGAGTAAGTTGAAAGACACAAGTGCTACACTAGGAGATTAGGAAAAAAGGGGGAAAAGATAGAAAGAAAAATCCGGCCTCAGTGATCAAGCCAAAGGCAATGCATTCATCCAGCATGCAGCTCATCGTCTGAAACTGGTGTCCTTGCAGGTGCTTCATTGCTATGCCAGATGATGCAGCGCGTGAAAAAGTGGATATTCTTCGAGCAATGGGTGCGTACCCTAGCCTCAGCTTGGTCCTGGGCCCATGGACTTTTCACTGAAAATTTTAAACATTGACTTTATGAAAGTTGCAAAATTTTTGAAAACCTGAATGCACTATCCCCTGGGGAGCACATGCTGCTGAGCGCATGCTGCCACTTGGATGGTTTCCTTAGGTAGAGTTACAAGCCTCACTTGCCATAGCCCACATGGCTTGCTCTGCAGGAGCTGAGGTGCAGCGCGTCAGACCCGTCTCAATCACCCACCCTGATCACCATGTCAACGTTGCACGCCGTAGGGCGGCCGAGGAACAAGGAGCAGTGTTTGCAGACCAGTTTGAGAACGCAGCAAACTTGAGGTCCGGCCTTCCTTGCTCCTGCCGTCCTCCTGACGTTCATCTTGTGCGTGACATTTATGATGGAGTTTTGAGGGCGCAAGCTTTGTTCCCCTAATGCAGTCATGACAGAGGTCCATCATTTCAAGTCAGCCTCGACGAGGTGCCATGAGTTGCATAAATACAGCACCCATATTGTTGCAAGTGCACCATCTACTGAACAGGGGGTAAAGCATGTTTTCTGAGAAAGCGCCCCTCCAACTTTCTTGTGCAGCGCAGCTGGTAATGCACTGCTTGCCTAGCGCCATAATGCACGGTTGTAGCTCCTCTATATCGTGCTGTGTGCGCCATGTGCATTTCTGTGCACCCATGCAGGGCCCACCTTGACACTGGCCGCGAAATTTGGGAGCAGTCTGGGGGCAAGCTGCATGCATTTGTTTCTGGAGCAGGGACTGGTGGTACAATCGCTGGTGTGTCCCAGTACCTCAAGGTCAGTCACAGTTTGGATTTTCTTTGGGGTGGTGCTTCACGCTCGGGCCAAACTTAGCTCATAAGTTAAGAAGCAACACAATAGTGACACATTAGCAATAAAGCTTTATCGTGCAGCCATTATGACATGGGTATCATCTGAGCATGATGCTATTTGCCTATCTGATACATCAATGAATCCATCGCCCAATCAAATTGCTCACATATCACAGGCCAAGGATAAACGCATTCAAATAGCCCTCATTGATCCTCCAGGTTCTGGGCTGTACAATAAGGTGAGCGTGGCCCTTCTCAGGCATGCCCATACAAATGCTGAATCACAGATTGCAGCCCTTCCCACTTAACTAAATCAGCAGATGAATGGGTGCATGGCATGGGCTACAGTATGAATAGCGTTGGCTTTAGAAGCAAGATCTCAAGAGTGAAATGTGCAGCATACGTGCGTAGGTAACACGGGGCGTAATGTACACAAGAGAGGAGGCCGAGGGTAAGAGGTTGCGCAACCCTTTTGACACCATAACTGAAGGGATTGGCATCAATCGTCTCACCCAGAACTTCGCCCAAGCAGCTGTAGATAGAGCATTTCGGGGTGAGGAAAAGCCTCAGAGGCATTTTTAATTTCTTGTAAGCTGATTAGTTTGCTCTCATCACACCTCTTTTGTTGGAGCGTAAATCAGTTCATGGCACGGGTAAGCTTCTTTGAGTGCAAAGATCTGCGTTCTGACATTTGGGCGGGCAAGCCTGCTGCGGTTCACTGGTATTTAACAAAATCATGGTGCTTAAATGGCTGAGATTTTAAAGGCCTTGTTTAGAGCATGTGTGCCACTGGCAACAGACCTGATGCCTGATGAATGTCAACAAGAGTACTTGAACATTTAAAAGCCTGACTTGCTTTCCTGCACAGGTACGGACAGGGAGGCTGTAGAGATGGCAGCATATTTGCTCAGGAATGACGGCTTGTTCATTGGCAGGTCAGTTCTTGCTTGCTTGCAATGCTTGTATAGCTTATGCTAAGCTTTTGTGCTCCACTCAGTACTTGTAACACGTACGGTCCAGCCTATCCTGCTTGTGTGTCAGCCAGCATTTCTTTAACCAGACCGTACCCATGAAAGCTAGCCATGTAAGGGATCAGTGGATTTGTGACCTTAAAAGGTATCAAAGCAAAGGGACCAATGGATTTATTTAATGTTAGGGAGGGCTGCATAAAGAGGATAGAATTAAGAGATGATGATGTAGAATTACTTGAGAGGGAAAGGGGATAAAGAGCGTTAAAATATTGCCACGGATTATTGGCATAGGTGGCCAGCAAGCCTGGGAAAGTTGTGATAACACTCCTCTGCTGATGCAGGGTATCTATCTTTTCACACATTTGTAAAAACTCTTAACAAAATGTGCATTGCATCTGCAGCTCGTCAGCAATGAACTGCGTCGGCGCTGTCAAAATGGCACGTGCTCTTGGCCCAGGCCATGTGATCGTTACCATCTTGTGTGATGGGGGCGCCCGCCATCTATCCAAGTTTCACAGTGCTGACTACCTAGCGGAGCATGACTTGTTGCCCACCGCACAAGGACGGGCAATTGATTTTGTTTCCTAGACTCTAGAGTTATTATTAAGCCATAGAAGTGACCGCCAAATTAGGACTAGTGCGCAGACAGCGCGCAGGCACGTAGCGGCGATTCCATTCAGTGTGGGTTCCTTGCTGATTGCTTTATCCTGGTTTGTCCTGTGCTTTCATTCATGGTTTGACTCCTGACGCATGCTTTATGTGTCTGCCACGCGAGGAGGTGTAGCTCTCTGGGCTTTGCTCATAAAATATCATCGAAGCTACTACCTAACAGCGCAATGCGTTTTAAATGACTTTAAAATGGTTTGCGGCAGATCCGTTTGATGTTTTAAATTTGAATTTAACGCGCACCAAGTCTGCTGCGATTAAGGTGCATAAATTTCTATGGGAGTCGAACAGTTATGCTCGCAACTTAGCGGCAAGGACGAGCGTCTGGCAGTTCAGCGGGCTAGCAGCGCCGGGGAGTCAAATGCTCAGCAAGCGCTTGTACTCAGAGCTTCGTCACATGTTGGCACTCCCTCGAAATCTGGACCTGCAGGGGCTTCGTGTTGTGTTGCTCCTGCCAGATGCCAGCTGCCGGTCTCCGTGTCGGATTTGGCATGCTTGCTTGCAGCACCAGATACCCCAGCTGCTATTTACGGCTCTACACCCTTTGCAGCAGCAGCATCTGCAACATCAGCACCAGCACCAGCACCAGCACAAGCGGCACCCAGCTCCAGATCCGCAAGCATTACTTTCATCACCGCAAGAGACCACTACCAATCTGAGTTAAAGCAGCTAGACGGCAACACTGCAGCTGCAGGTCCTCTAGGGCCACCCACAGGCCGCTCTTCTGCCGCACAAGACAGCCGTCCCTGCTTGCAGCATAACATGCCTCGGTGCCCTTTACCAGTTCTCGCACCTGCGCTCTGCACCCCCTTGACCCACCTACATCCCTTTTATCTGCTTTCACCCTCACCACCACCCCTGCCAGCACGGCAGCCAGCATCTGCGCCAGCTGCCCAAGCTGCACCTGGAACCAGTGCGCTAGTTGCCCAGCAAAGTCCCCGCCCAGTCTCCAGACCCTTGGCTGCAAAAAAAGCACTCAACTTCCTGCCTGGACAAGGACCTCAGCAACCAATTTTGCGCCAGACAGCACAGGCGCATCAAGTGCAGCAGCAGCAGCAGCAGCAGGAGCTCTGGCCAGAGCAACAGTGGCGGCCTTGGGGACACTTTCAGCTGCAAATTCAGCAGCAGCAGCAGCAGCAGCAGCAGCAACAGCAGCAACAGCAGAAACCGAAGCTGCAACCGCCACAGCAGCGGCAGCAAAGACAGCGGTGGCGATCGCAGGGGCCATTGCAGCTGCTGGACCTGCAGCTGCAGACACAGCGCTTGCGCGTGGCATCGCATTGGCTGCAAAACCGAGCCCCTGTGCTCCCATGCTGCCCGCCAGGCTCATCTGCGGCTGTACCAAATGCACTCACAATACCGCAATTACTTGATGGTCAGCAAATGACTCCCTGCTCAAAACTCCAACAGGATCAGCAGCACCAGCACCAACAGCAGCAAGTGCCAGAGGATGCTGAGGCAGACTCGGCCATTTTGGCTCTCCACATAGACCTTGATGACTCAGGCGGGGAAGAGGAACTGGAAAAGGAGCTGGCTTCAATGGATCTGGTCAATGGGCATGAAGGCAGTCAGGTAGTTTGTTGAAGTCTTTTCCTTTTTCCCCCGAACCTCTCACACGCGCGCGCACACACACACACACACAAATACACACACACATACGTATGCACGTACGAACGCACGCACGCACACATTAAATACATGGCATTGGCATCAAAGATGCACAAACTTGTACATGCACCAAGGTACATCGAGGCCATGTGTAGTGGTTGCTTACGCACAGAGATTGTCATGTGTACAAGCGTTGCTATCGCCTTGCCCTAAACTAGGATAGTCATGCTCAATTGTGTACTCTGTAGATGCTAGATGTGCGAAATTGTCTCCATCGTCTGCAGTTTTTGAGGCTTGAGGACTATTTGCCTGAAGAAGTATGTACCGCGTACAGGAAGGACCTCAATGTTGGATCAAGGCTGTTGTATCCATGGCAGGTGGGCAAGCATTCAAGGTCACTTGATCATGAGAGATCCAATGTTCTTCTAGCTCTGTCCCCTTCCTCTACTTGGCAAAACAGGCAAGCCAAGCCATGCCTGCCCCTGCTTGCGCTCAATTTCCCCTAAAACCGAAATTGAAGCCACTATTTGCAAGTGATGATTCAAGATTTTCCATTCTTTGGGCCCCTGAATTGGTATAGACAGTGTTCTCACTGCCTGCTGCGAATTTCTTTGTTTTCTTTTGATGAAGCCTCTCCTTTCTTTTTCAGGCCCAAGCTCTGAGCTATCCAGTTTTAAGGGGGTGCAACTTTGTGTTCTCTGCCCCAACCAGGTATACCTCGACAGCAGAAAGCAATCTGGTGTCACCATGCGATGCATGCTTAGCATGTTGGTACAGCTTAAAGGCTGCAGATCTCCTGGCTGGTGGCTCCTTCATGCATCTTCTCCTTGCACTGACTTAGATTACATCCTCATTTCATGTCTGCTGATGAAACGTTTTTACTTGCATCTTGCATACGGGTGCAAGCAAAGAACCCAGCTGCAACTTAATCATTGAATGCTTTCTGCTTATGCAGCGCGGGAAAGACAATTGTTTATGAGATCCTGGCACTCAGGCGGCTTATAAGCACAAACAAGCCATTCATGCTGGTGCTTCCAACAGTGGTGCTTTGCCAGCAGAAGGTAATAAGTGATTTGCCCTTGTAGGAGTATGACCAGCATGTCCTAGTTTTTGGCATCTGTTCGGTGTGTTATAAGAGAGAACACACCTAATTTGTATAATTAGTTTGCTTACATGAAAAAGTTTAAAGGATGTAAGAATGTGCACATCTCTTTGATCTTGATCATTGTACTAAAATTCCTTTATCTAACAAAATTGGCATTCACATTCTCAGGCAGATATGCTAGATAAGCTCCTCAAGCCACTGGGCAAAGAAGTGAAGCGTTTCTATGGAGGCACAAGGAGCAAAGGCACCCTCTTCGATAAAAACACAGGTCAGCACCTCACTGTAGCGTGTTTAAAATCATGCTTGTTGAGCTACGCATGGTAATAACCTTATGGCGCAAGACTTGTGCAAAACCCATGCAGAATGGCATGAACCAGGGTATACAAAATCTTAATACATATACGCCCAAGATTTATGCACCTGCCTCATTCGCATCTTGCCATCTATGCAGGAGTAATCGTTGCAACAATTGAGAAAGCTAATATGCTCTGCACCGGTGAGATTGATAAGAGGATGTTTCACCATCATGAGCATACTACAGATTTCACGCAATGCACTGTCAAAGTTTTATGAGGTAGAAGTTCCTGGCTTGATTTGCTAGCATGTAGTCAATTTTTAGCTTGGTCTTCTTTTATTAGCAAGCGCTCGTTTCTTCCAGAGCCTCAAAACGCTCATGCTTGCATCAACTGATGAATACACTGCCCTGTTCCTGGTTTCTTTCTAGTCATGATGGAGGAGCAGTCTCTCTGCAGGCTGGGCGCCCTTGTCATAGATGAGCTCCATATGCTAAGCGATCCAAACAGGTAGTCAGCTGAACCTTAATGTGTTCATGCCGTGATTTTCTGTTCTGGCTGTGCAGTCTTGATGCTGTTGTTGTTGTTGTTGTTGTTGTTGTTGTTGTTGTTGTTGTTGCTGCTGCTGCTGTTGCTGTTATTGTTGTGTTTGTTGTTGCTGCTGCTGCTGTTGTTGTTGCTGTTGTTGTTGTTGTTGTTGTTGTTGTTGTTGTTGTTGTTGCTGCTGTTGTTGTCCAGCTTCTGACCATTCGGGGTATGCTGCTTGCACTCTCAGCCAGAAGCAGTGCTTGTCTGCCTGGCATGTCCTCAATGCAGAGCACTATCATGCCTTTATCACGCTGCCAGGGCCTGTATCCACTCTTGCATGTTTGTGAGTGCCTGGTTTCCCAGGGGCTACTTGTTAGAGTTGCTGCTTACCAAGCTTCGCTTTGCTACAGCAACTGTCACACTTCAAGGTTAGTGATCCACACCTGTATAGCTATCTCTAACAAGCACACATTATTTTGCACATTGAATAGTGGAGGACACTTCATGATGTTTGGCAGGTGTTGGACTAACTTAAGATTACATTTGCTAATGGCACATCCTACTAACATCTTAATACTCAGTAGCACTCACAATGCAATGCAACCTAAAGCGCATCTGTCAAACTCTGGCATCAGTGCCGTGAAGCTAAAATGTGGATGGCTTCTCACTTGTGACCTGCATTGTCTAACACGTCAACCTCGTAACTGATAGCTCACAGACCTGACACCAGCCATCCTTTCTCAAATCATATGTCAATTCTCAAACAATATTTAAGACATTTATTTGCTTTCTGGTTTTGCCTCATATTCCCAATTGTCATATTCCCAATTGTCATATTCCCAATTGTCATATTCCCAATTGTCATATTCCACCTAACTCTTAAAACATGCAGATCTGGACAATCATCTTCCAGAGGTCCATGAGGGTGTGCAAATCATAGGTACTGTAATCGTGAATTGTTGGAAATTAGACAGAAGCACGTGACTGGCTTATACTTTCCACCTTATAGTCACCTTATCTTGGATGTTTGTGGGCCACATGTCTCCTCACTTTTTTATGTCTATGTACATCCATCTCACCTTTCTAACAAACAGTGAGAACCACACACTTCTCTTGCAAAAATACACAGTATCACATGCTCATTCTCATTGTGAGTTTCGTGTCTTACTTATCTTGTGTGCAGGCATGAGTGCAACATTGAGCAACATTGAAGAGGTACGCCACCTCTATCTTGAGCTGCGCAGCCCTGTAAGCAGCAATACCTGCATAACACACATGTGCATGTGCATGGCATTAGGTATTTACAAAGACCCATATCTCGGATTGCAGCCCAGAAAGCAGATGGCCCACATCCCACAGGCACTGCGATCATGCTCCCCTTGGCTGCACGGCAGGTGGCTGACTGGCTGGGGGCAAAATACTTCACCACACACTTCCGGCCTGTGCCCTTGACCGAGTTTATCCTGGTACGCAAGTCTCATGTTTGCACTTCATTCCCTCACTCAAGGGTGCGCATTCTAACGCAGCTTATGAGCACCTTTGTGGTTCGAGCAGGATGGCGCCCGCCTTTTGGACAGGCACCTGAACTGTGTGCGGGTGCTCCAGCCCCCTGATCCGTCTTGGGCACAAAGTGACCCAGAAGGGGTGGCATTGCTGGCAAAGGAGACCACCGATGCAGGTACACCACTCGTGTCAGGAGTGTTGACGGCTTTTCTTCCTCAGGCTCAGCTGGTCCTTGCTGCTGTGCAATGGATTTCATGGCATGCGCCTGGAAAAAAAGTCTGTGCATTTTTGGAAGACACCACTTGAGGGTGTCTTTGCAAAGGCATGCACACACACACACACATACGCAAGAACACAGGCTGTAGCACCTGAACATCCAGGTAAAGTGTGCACGCACCCAGTTGCATACTTAGAATAAGACCTTCTTTACTGTACACTCATACATGCACAAAAACGCACCTCCACTGCCCCAGGTCACAGCATCCTCATCTTTTGCCCAAGCCGCGCGGTTTGCGAGTGGGTGGCAGAGATGGTCAGCAAAAATCTGGTGCGTTTCCTCAGTTTTAGCCACTTGGCCGACCAACCTTGTGGTCTATGTGATTACGGCTGCCTGCCATTGCCTAAATCAATTGTTGGGTTGCTCCCGGAGCAGGCCACAGTGTTAAAGGGCCTTAAATTTTGAAGCCTAGTGACTGCTGAACCCAAGGTAGCATGGGGGCATTTGTGAGGCATTGAAGGCCTGCCTTGAAGGCATTACCTGTGGGCCTCTTGTGGCTGAAGGGAGTGCTCCCAGAGAGGACGAGCAAGGAGAGGGAAAAAGCTGCTGCAGCCGCAGCCGCAGCGGCAGCCCTAGCTGCTATTGAGGCTGATGAGCAAGGATTCCCCCCACCTCCACAGTATGTACCAGGCACACGAGCAGCTTTCATGGACCAGCTCTTGCAGGTGGGTACTTGGTTTGCTGCCCGTGAGAGAACTGCAAGCAAGCTTTCCCCAAGGCGCTTCCACATCCTCGTCCTGTGCAATACAGGTGCCTGGATCAGGCTCGAACTCTGGGCCACACAATGCCCTTGTGAGGCTCATGCCAAGGGGCTGTGCCTTCCATCATGCAGGTAATCTGATTGGTTTCGATTTGCAGAGGAACAGGAGAGCATGTCTGAAGACCTTTCTTTTTCACCTCCCTGTGACTGTGATGACACTGACTATGTGAGTACTTACAAAGCACTGTGATTGCCCCCCCCCCCTGTATTTGTGTCTTATGTTCTGCAATTACAAATCAGCTTATGCTGGGCTTTCTCACTAAGACTCGTCATTACATGGCTGGATGCCCCAGTCAACAAGCATGGGGTCTGGAATTTTGAGTACAGATCTGCAGATGATTTTTTTCCTGGTTTGCTGGCATGCTTTCTGACAGAATCCACCCAAGCATGAGTGGTCAGCATGAATAATCCAGCACATCCTTGCCACGCAAGAGGTCAATCAATGCAGATCTCCATTCTTTTGCTGTGCAGCAAGGACCGGTTAATGAAGAGTTAATCAAGCAAATGCCCAGTTGTTTCCAAACCTCGCCAAAGCTCTAGTCAATGTCTGCTTGCAGGTTTATCGTACGAGGAACGCCAGGTGGTTGAATCAGCCTACCTTGGAGGTGTCATCAGTTGCCTAGTACGTCCACATGCACAAGTTGTCCATCTAAGCATGCACTTTGATGCCTGGGCACACCTGCGACGCAATCACAGGATCCAGGCACTGCCATTGACTTATCCAAGCTGATATTTGTTCATGGGAAGTACCAAGACAATGCATAATTCTTAGAATGCCTCCTCTTTAACAGTGCCAATATTCTAAGGCCTATCTAAGGCCTATCAAGGTCTATCACGGTCTGAAATGGTCTTTCATGAACGCATACATTGCTCAAGTGGCACAAATTAATATGGTTGCGCAGGTGTGCACACCCACCATGGCGCAGGGCGTCAACCTGCCAGCACGCCGGGTGGTTTTTTACAGGCCGTTCATCCCATTCCCCAGCTCTCCCATAACACCAACCCAGTGGGTGGCACGCAGCAACAGGAGCATTTCAGGATTCTCTAGAGCTGTGCCTTGAATGCGAGTCTTGCTCAGTGCGCCATCACTGAGCATCAAAGCCCGTGGGTGGCGCATGGCACGTCGCAGTGCTGCTGCAACCACGGGTTGCATACCATTTGGCAGAGCTCGTTCTGTTGCTTTGCCAAGAAAGCAAACCATTGCCTGCATACCCGCAATGGCAAAGTCACAAGCCAACACTGGCGTGCCAAAGTCTCTGACGGTCACTAAGATCCACAGGGCCACACACGATGCCATAGCGCACTGTCTTGACGCGAGCACGTGACTATGAACCAAGAAAAAGATACATGCTTGTTGCTTGTTTAGCAGAAGGCTGTGGAGCGCCAGGTTTTTAGGCGTGTGCTGATCCTTGATGCATGGTGCAAACCAGCTTGCAAAGTTCGCTTTCTTTTTTTGGATTGAACTTGTGGGCTGGCTCAGTACCTCCTGAGTTATCTTAATAGCAAATATTCCTGAGATGAATGTGCTGTCACTGTTGGATGTTTCAGGTACCGCCAGATGGCAGGACGTGCTGGCAGAGCTGGGATCGACACTGCTGGTGAGGTCATATTAGTCAGCAGCCGTTCATGGAACGAGGGTATTGTAAGATGAGTGGGTGTTATGCTCTCACCGCAGCTCAAGCTCATACTACCTGCCATGGGCCTGCAACTGGCAATTTTAAAAAATAGTAGGTCTGGTGATGCGGCTGCGCACCACTCTCCTATCCATATGATGGAGTTACGGAGGATAGTAACTGACGAGCCGCGCATGCCCTCAAGCTGGCTGGTGTGGAGTGCTCACAAACTTAATGCGGGCTGGTGTCTGTGACATGCCCAAGTGAATGAGACACTTCAAATGCTTGTGCAGGTGAAAGCATCCTCATCTCAATGCCCAGGCAGCCTGCTTACACTGCCGCAGCCTTGGCCCGTCTCATTTCATCACCCATACCCCCTATCACCACGTGCCTGTCACTGGAGGGAGAGCGTGGTATGACACGAGCGCTCCTGGAGGTATGCATTCTCAGAAATGCTTTTTGATGGTGGGAGCTTACTGGTTAGGCATGTGCAAGCCTGCTATCTGGTGAAGCATGTGCAAGCCTGCTTGCTGACAGATTGTGTGCAAGTCTGCTTGCCAGAAGAACATGCGCAAGCTGCTTGCCAGAGAAACATGCATGAGCCAGCTCACCAGCTGTACATGGCTGAGCCTGCTTACAAAAGGAACATGTGCAAGATTGCTAGAGTGACACGGCATGCACAAGCCTGCTTCTTTGCAGAACATCTCTCATGCACAGCTAGAAGGAGGAATGGACAAGGCAAGATGAAGATCCCGTGCACTTATGACCTGACCTTAAGCGTTGACATGTGCTAGAGCATGCATACCATACCCAGGGTTGTGAGAGCATGGAATGCGCGTGCTATGATGTATGCATCTTTATGCATGTTTTTCCTTTGATCAGATCATCGTCTGATTACAATGGTGGTAGCTTCTGGGGCTGCACTATTGTGTATGCACGCAATTGTGTCTGGTAGCTGCTAAAAAGCCAACAGAAGCTCTTATGATGTCACCGTGCTTTAGCGGACCTGAGTTAGAGGCAGTGTGACAATCAAAACAATCCTCCTTCATCCAACAGGCTATTGCCACCAGGACAGTGAGCACATGTGAGCACATCCAGTCTTTTATTAAGGTACGGGGGTGCATTTCCACGCATCAGGCATACTTGCAGCCAGCTGGCAATGACAGCCTTGGCCCCAGAACTGAAGCAAGCCGCCTCGCAATAAACTTAGAGCTCAGGTACTTTTAGCTCACCACGCAATCTTATGCCTGAGCTTAGGGGCTACCTGCCATAATTTCTTCAAGCAACTCCATGAATGTTTACTATGTACCTGGACGCACAAGCCTGGAGTATCTAAGCTTTGCGGATGAAAATTGTGCGGTTCCACGGCAGAAACGTCTGTGCTAAGTTTATGCTTCCCTAAACTGCGCGCATGCAGTCCACACTTATGTGTGCCACAGACGGGCTTGAGGCTGCCAGCAAGGCAACATGCTCTGCAATTGACTGGCTCAACCGCTTAAACTTTATCACGTGGGTGATGGCACTTAAATTGAAAACATGTCACGCCGAGAGACTGCTGCACACCAAACAGACTCGTGGCATGACTGTAACTGACCTCCGGGTCACAATGCAGCATAAATCTGACACAGCACTAATCTGGCGTGGCAAACGTGCTCTGCAATTTACTGGCTCAGCCGCTCAAAGTTCATCATGTGAGTGATGGTGCCTCATATTTGTATCTTAAAGCACCTTAAGAGTCCCAGAAAAGGTCTCTCTGCCTGAAAACACAGCTGGGATAACAGCAGCCGGATCTGGAGTACCACCGGCATTGGCACAGCTTGCTCCTTCTCAGGGCTGGACCCTTCTGATGCCCTTCTTATAAGGCAAGTGTGTGTGTATGTGTGTGTGTGTGTGTGAGGGGGAGGGGGGTGGATATGAAAGGCTGAGCACATGTTCATGTCTGTCCATGTTTATGTGTCTGAACCATGTGCACTCACATGCACCAGAATGTGAAGGCAGTATGCTGCATAAATTTGCTAAGGGGTATGTAGAACATTTTCCTTGTTGGTTTTGTTGAGGGCGCTTGCATGGCCAGCCAAATTTATAGCTTTAGAAGCTGTGGAAATGAGTAGGAGCATGGCTGTGTAGAACACCTTGTTCTGCAAGTTTGCCCTTCAACCTCACCTTTGAGGCACCCTTGCGCATGCAGGGAGGACCTAAGGAAGGCGAGCCACTCTCTCGTCCTGCCTCATGTCACAGATCTGCATGTGTGCTACCTGTGTAGCCCACCCAGCAACAAGGACATACGGGTGGACTGGAAAACGTGAGTAGTAGCTTGCCTTGGGGATGCTGGTGAAAGGCTGTTGCAATCTTTGGCCCCATTTACGCCTGGTGAACCATTGATTTCTGACGTTTGTCCTTGTTTATTGAGCAGTGTAATCCAATTTATGTGCTCAACTTGGCTGGTACTGAATTTAGTTGCTGATTTGTGGCTTCTCTTCTCCTCACTCCCTCTTTGTTCTTTCATGCGAAATAGGCTCTGACCCCTGCATAATTCTTGCTTTTGCCCCGCAGCTACCAGTTCATCTTACTTAATCTCAGAGGCCCCCAAGCTCGGGTGACTGAGCTTGTGGGAGTGAAGGCTGGCTATGTTCAAAAGAGGTGGCTGGGCAACTTGACGGAGGGCCTCATTGCGAGCAAACATCAGGTCGCCGGACTGGGCAGTGAGCCAAACTAGGTTTAACGATGGGTCCACGTAACTGCTCCCTGGCATGCAAGCAGTAAAAGCTTGCAGCGCAGTGTCATCCCTGTGATGTTAAGGGGCCATCTCACCTGCGACTGGCTTGTTTGCCTGACTGCCATTTTGCTGCACAGATAAGGCACACCAAGAGTGCTTACTGCTTGCAGACGTCAGCCTTTGTGCTGCCACAGTGCACCCCATGATGGTCTGTGGGCAATCTGGAAAGCATGGCCAGGGCATTAGCCTGACATGACTGCTAAAAGGAGTCACATCAACCACTTCACCTAAACGCTTTGAAGGGATGAGACCTTGTGTGTGTCTGCGCCTTTGCTGCGCAGGAGGATGAAAGGGTAGCACGAAAGCTGTTTGTTGCCCTCATTCTGCAAGATCTGATCAATGAGGTGTGTGTAAATCATGTGCAGAGTACACTGCCTGGATTGACAGCTTTGTATTAGATTTGTGTGAAGTGGGCGGTCTCTTTCAGCGCTTTTTAAGTGCTTTGCAAGAAGCTTGCAGCTGGGGTGCCTAGGATCCTTATGTGTAAAAATGATATTGATGGAGGCAGCCGTTCCATAGAAGAACTGCAAGATAATTGCCAGAGTTTAGATACAAGACAAATTCCAGCAAATTGATGATTCATGAGGAACACAAACACTGGGTTTTGGCTGTGTGAGACGACAATGTGGCATTCGGGCTTTGTGGTGTTTGGGCTTAACCACCCGCTTTGTGGTGTTTGGGCTTTGTGACCACCCGCTGTATTACTAAATGACTCTATTGAAAGCGCGATTGGGGTCACCCACGCACCACCACATGCGTGCCTGCATGTACAAAACCTGAGCGCCAGGCTTGTCTCTGGCAAGGCTGAGGATGCTTTAGGGCAGCAGTACTGATTCATTGGCCAAGCCCTGCCCTTACCCCGCAGGTCCCACCTGCTGTTGTGCACGACAAGTTTAGAGTGGACCTGCCTGGAATCCGGGGCCTCCAGGTATGCTGGCCATGTGGTATCAGACTGGCAGTTCCTCATGTATGTATCTTTACCTGCCAGGCAGTGCTCATGCACACACCACCAGGAGAAACGCTGGTAAGGCATGCAGGAATCAGAGCCACGGCAAAAGCATGAAAATGCATCGAGGAGCTCCGAGTGCCCATGCTGCTTCTGACGTTCACCCATCAATGCTGCAGAACACATGTGCAAAAACACATCATTGCTGCAGGACACCTGTGCAAAAACTGCCGGTATGGTGTCAAGGTTCTGCAAGGAGATGGGGTGGGAAGACCTCTCCGGCCTGCTGGCAAGACTTCAAGGTACAGCTCTGTAGCTCTTCTCATGCCGAGAGAAGCTGACACTATAAGCATGATCAGGCTGCATGCAGGAGAATCATAAGAACCTTGTTGATGAGGCTTGTCATGCCAGGTAAGTGCTGTGCCACATTTATGCTGCGCTGGACCTGGGGGTCGGTTGAGTGAGCTTATGGAGCCTGTAACCTGGACTGCAATGCAGCTGCAGCTGTCATCAGAGCATATCTGAGTGCTGTAGTCACGCTAAGATTCTGATTGGCCTGCAGCCATCTCTCAGTGACGTGGTCTGCTGCAGCAGTGACACGGTCTCTTTGTGTGGCATGCTGTGGAGCTGAGTCTTGCTGTGGTCTGGTGGTCTTACCGTGGCTTGCTCTCACACACAAGCATTAGAAGCCAGGGCTACATGGGTTCTTACAAGCGCAAAAGCATTCAAAATGAGGCAAACGCCTATTCCTACCCCCAGGTCGTATCACGCTGGGGATCAAGTCCGAGCTGACTGAGGTAGGCGTTCACACATTGGTTGTCATTCTCTGGCTGAGGTAGGCATGACTGAGCTGTACGTGACTGAGGTGGGCTCACTTACTGAGGTAGGCATTCACACATTGGTTGTCATTCACTGACTAAGGTAGGCATGACTGAGGTCGGCTTACCGACCGAGGTAGGCAAACATTTGTTATCGTTCACTGACTGATGCATTGGTTGTCGTAGGCGTATGCTTTGTGCTGCCTGGTCATGGGTAACCTCCCTTTGCTCAAAGCCAGAATGGACTATCTGTACAGCAGAAAGCATCTTGCAGATATGTATAAGACAGAGCAAATCTTGATCTTACCTGACCCAACTTGTGCATGACTTGCTCAAACTGTTGAATGCTGCTGTTTCTTGAAAGCAGGCTTCTGTTCACCTATTGGGGTTGAATTCTTAAGGCCCATTCATGCGTATCTCACAATTGCTTAAATGCTCAATTGTGCCCTACACGTCTCCCTCTTGTAATAGCTGACCCAGCTTACCGGCGTCAAAGGGCACAGGGCACGCTTGCTGTTCAAGGCAGGGTGAGTCCAAATCTCCTCTACCTCAGTGTGCAGGTGTGTGATGTACTTGTTTTATGTGCGTGTGTGTCTTTGCGTGCGTGTGCATCTGTGTGTGTGTTTGTTTGCGTGCACGTATGTGTGTGCGGGCTTGTGCGCAGCGTGCTTGCTTCTATGTCATTTGTGATCAAGGCAATATTTTAAGTCCAAATCAGGTCGATGTTGCTGCCTGGAAGTCTTGGAGTACTGAAGTGAGTACTCACCGCTCAAAGCATTGCCTCAGTCAGACCTCTCTGATGATCCAGAGCAATTGTCCAATGCATCTTTTAATGGTTCTGTGGCTGCTGGTATTAGACATACAGGCAGCTAATCCTGCATGCTTCCCCTCAATTGGGATGCTTTTTTGCCTTGTTTTTTTCCAGAAGAGATGGTTGACAATGTTGCTGTGTTTGCAGTTTGAAGTCTCCTGAGGCAGTTGCTGGAGCTGGCGTTCAAAAACTGGCAGCCATTTTTACTGCAGCAGGTCAGTGAGACCAGCTCTTGGAACTTCATAGCGTGCGGCACTCCGATCAGCATGGCCTGAGCAGTTCCTTGCTCAAGACATACCCATTTGCTCTTTGCCTAAGGACATACATGCAATCCATGCATGAAAGCTACTTGCATGCTGACACTTGGCACATGCCCTGCTGAAACGGGTGCAGGCTCCGTGTACGGGAAAAGTGAAGAGGAGTGGAGGGACATCGAGTTCAAGGCAGCATGCATCGTCCACAAAGTGAGACCAGCTGGGCTGCCTAATTGGTGAACACTACCTCTGTGTTTACCCCTAAACTTTCAATGCTTCCCATAGGCTCCAGAAGGGCCCTCTGCCCTAATCTGCCCGTGAACACACATCACTCTCATGCAAATCATTGTCATACAGTACCTAGGCAGTAGATGACCCCATTTCCTTGATTGATGCACGGAGTAGTTTCCTCTGTGAAAATCATTGGCCATATGCCGAGAAACTGCTGCAGGCCATCAGACTCCTACACAATGTGGCCATCTACAGAGCCTGAATGTAGCTTAAATCGGACGTGGGCTCAAAACCTGGTTTGACAGACTATTTGTATGCAGAGCCCAGGGGCAAGATCCATCATTCCATCTTGGCTGCCACACCAGGGGTCACAATAAGGTCACACCAGGGGTCACAATAAGGTCACACCAGGGGTCACAATAAGGTCACACCAGGGGTCACAATAAGGTCACACCAGGGGTCACAATAAGGTC
>LFIK01000192.1_pt1 | contig 42850 bp, 36 predicted proteins | sample 643401 | NCBI WGS metagenome assembly LFIK01 (sample SAMN03777447, study PRJNA286221) | soda lake metagenome | biome: soda lake; feature: Kulunda steppe; material: water; isolation source: sample T5-Br brine of Lake Tanatar-5 | place: Russia: Kulunda steppe | collected 2010-07
CGAATCCCTTGGCATTCGCTGGGGGGGGGCTGGCGCGGCAACGTCGGTGGCAGCAATTTCCTGTCCATCGGCGGCGGGCTGGAGGCGGGTACCAGCAACGCCATTCCTGACGGCAGCGTGGTCAACCTGCCTGCGGGGCAGGCCACGTCCGCGTTTGCCATTGGCGTGACTGGCGAGGATTATCTGCTGGATCTGGAGCTGTCGGCGCTGGCCACTGACGGCCATGCCGAGGTGGTTGCCCGTCCCAAGGTGATCACCGCCGACAAGCAGACGGCAACAGTAGCCTCCGGCGTCGAGATTCCTTTCCAGGAGGCGGCCGCCAGCGGTGCTACGGCTACCCAGTTCAAGGAAGCAGTGCTGTCACTGGCGGTCACTCCGCAGATCACGCCGGATGATCGCATCATCATGGACCTGCAGGTGAATCAGGATTCTGTCGGCCAGGTGTTCGGCGGGATTCCCAGCATCAATACCAATGCGATCGACACCCAGGTGCTGGTGGATAATGGCCAGACGCTGGTACTAGGGGGTATCTTTAGCACCAGTACCAATCAGACCATCGACAAGACCCCTGTGCTGGGCGACCTGCCCCTGGTGGGTGGCCTGTTCCGGCGCAGTCTGAGAAACGAGGAGAAGCAGGAGCTCCTCATCTTCATCACGCCGCGCATCATTCAGGATACGCTGACGCGGCGCTAGCGATAGTCGGTCTCGGCCATTGCCGGCCCGCGCATCGAATCATGAAACTACAGCCTGTCGGGTCAGTCCGGCAGGGCAGCAGAACGTCAGCGAAGTGAGGGCATGGACAAACCGCGCAACGTATTTCTGGTAGGCCCCATGGGCGCAGGGAAGACGACCGTCGGCAAGCTGCTGGCGGACGAGCTCGGGCTCGAGTTCCTGGATACGGATCGCGAGATCGAGGCCCGCAGCGGTGCCGACATCGGCTGGATCTTCGACGTGGAGGGTGAAGAAGGCTTCCGACGTCGGGAAGAGGCCATGCTGGACGAGCTGACCGCGCGTCAGGGCGTGCTGGTAGCCACGGGCGGTGGTGCAATCCTGTCAGAGGAGAGCCGCAAGCGTCTGGTGGCCCGAGGTACGGTCATCTATCTGGATGCACCGCTGCAGCAGCAGGTCGAGCGCACGGCCAATGACCGCAATCGGCCCCTGCTGCAGGATGGCGATCCAGCAGCGATCCTGGAGCGTCTGCACGCGGAACGGGACCCGCTCTACCGCGAGATCGCAGACCATGTCTTCCCCGCCGATCGGCGTTCGGCCCGAGCCCTGGCTGGCGAGATTGCACGGGCCCTGCAGACGGGGCAGGACTGATCGATGACTGCTGAAGCCAGCTTGCGCGAACTGCGCGTGCCCCTGCCCGAAGGGCGTGATTATCCGCTGCTGATCGGACCCGGACTGCTCGATGATCCCGGGGTCCTTGCGCAATGGGCGACCGGTCAGGAGATCTTCATCGTCAGCAACGAAACCGTGGCGCCCCTTTATCTGGATCGGGTCAGGGCTGCGTTCCCGGGTCGGCGGGTGAACGAGCTGGTGCTGCCCGATGGGGAAACGCACAAGCATCTGGGGACGCTCGAGCGCATCTTCGATGCGCTGCTTGAGGCCCGGCACTCACGACGGACGACCCTGGTGGCCCTGGGGGGCGGGGTGATCGGCGACATGGTCGGTTTTGCCGCAGCCTGCTACCAGCGAGGCGTGGCGTTCCTGCAGGTTCCCACGACCCTGCTCGCCCAGGTGGATTCCTCCATCGGTGGCAAGACCGCGGTCAACCATCCGCGTGGCAAGAACATGATCGGTGCCTTTCACCAGCCGCGGGGCGTCTTGATCGATACCGGCGTGCTGGAGACGCTGCCGGAGCGCGAGCTTGCCGCCGGTCTGGCGGAAGTGATCAAGTACGGCTGCATTCAGGATGCCGAGTTCCTTGGCTGGCTGGAGGAGGCGATGCCTGCCCTGCTGGCCAGGGATCCGGCTGCTCTGACCCATGCCATTCACCGCAGCTGCGAGGTGAAGGCTGCCGTCGTGGCGGCGGACGAGCGCGAAGGCGGGGTGCGCGCCATTCTCAATTTCGGCCATACCTTCGGACATGCGATCGAGACGCATACTGGTTACAGCACCTGGCTTCATGGCGAGGCTGTTGCGGCCGGCATGGTGATGGCGGCCGACCTGTCGGCCCGAATAGGCACCCTGAGTCAGGAAGATGCCGCTCGCATTCGTGCGCTGGTGGCTGCGGCAGGACTGCCTCAGGTGCCGCCCGAAGACATGAACGAGGAGCGTTTCCTGGAGCTGATGGCGGTGGACAAGAAGGTCATCGACGGGCGTCTGCGCCTGATCCTGCTTCAGGGCCTGGGCAATGCGGTGATTCGCGATGACGTGCCCCCGCAGTTGCTGCGTGCCTCGCTGGGTGCCGGAACGCGGTTGTGCGCGAGCTGAGCTGCCCGCATCAGCGGAGGCTGCCAGGGTGACCCCGACCGGATCCGGGACTGCCTCGCTCGACCCGCTCGCCGTGCCGGTATTCTTCCCGGGCGGAGGGCGCGGCGAACTGCTGGATGAACTGGTCGACCTCGAGTTGCTGCCGCGCTGGACGCTGGTTCATGGCCCGGTGGGGAGTGGCCGAACGGCGCTGCTCGATGCGCTCTGCGAACGCCTGCCAGACCATGTTCACCTCATCGACCTTCCGGCCGGGAATGCCGAGACTCTGGCCGAGTTTCAGGGACAGGTTGCCGCTGCGCTGGGCGTCGAGCTGGAGCTGGCACTGGAGGATCCGGAGGCGCTGGCTGCAGCGGTACTGCAGCTGAGCGGTGGTGAATCATCCTGTGCAGTGCTGATCGATGACGTCGATCTGCTGGACCCAGATGCGCTTGCCTGGCTGGATCAGGTGGTACGCATTGCGGAACGCCTGTCCTCCGTCCAGCTCGATCTGCATCTGTTGCTGTTCGGAACAGCCGATGCGCAAGAGTTGCTGCGCAGCGTGCTGGGCGATGCCCGCTACCAGAGCCGACTGCGGGCACTGGAGCTGGAGCCGATGGATCCTGCGGCGGTGCGCGCCTACCTGCGCTTCCGGTTCAGCGCAGCCGGCATGGATGCTCGGCGCGCGCTTGGAGAAACCGATCTGGCGCAGGTCGTCAGCGGAGCGCGGGGTCTGCCTGCACTGGCCAATACCCTTGCACGCCGTCGCTGGCTGCAGCTGGAGCGCAGCCGACGCCAGCGCAGGGTGATCGCCCTGGGTGCCACGGTTGCGTTGCTGGCGGTGGTGACACTGGCGTTCTGGCCGCGGGGCGAAAAGCTGGACGTGCGCCCATTGCAGCTTGCGGATCCGCAGCTGGAGCAGATGGCGGGCCCTGATCAGACCGAGCCGGATGAATCGGACCGAGTCCCTTCAGACCGAGTCCCTTCAGACCGAGTCCCTTCAGACCGAGTCCCTTCAGACCGAGTCCCTTCAGACCGAGTCCCTTCAGATACCACGCCACAGCTGGCGGAAACCGTTGCGACCGAAGCGGAGCGGCATCCCGGGCAGGCCGGTGAATCAGCGTCGGAGCCGGAACCGGAAGTGGCGGACGCCGAAGCGTCCACCGCAGCTGATGCGGACAGATCCTTCGCCGACCGGTCCGGCGATCGCTATGTACTGCAGCTGCTCGGCACATCGTCGGCAGACAATGCGGCCGCCTGGGTGGCTGAGCAGCAGAGTCCGGAGGCATTCAAGATCCTGTCCGCCCGGCGCGAGGGCCGCCCCTGGTACCTGATCGTGCATGGCGACTATGCCGATCGTCAGGAGGCGGTGGAGGCTGCCTTCGAGGTGGCAGGCATGACCGGGACGTCACCGTGGGTGCGGGCAGTGAGAGCGGTCAGGGCTGACCTGGCCGACTGAGCCGGCATGTCAGCGGGGACCGATGGCACGGCCCCCGCAGGTCGAGCGTCAGGGCAGGTTGGTGGTGCCCATCAGAGCGCGATCCACTTCACGCGCGGCCTCGCGTCCTTCGTTGATGGCCCAGACCACCAGCGACTGTCCGCGACGGCAGTCCCCGGCCGCAAAGATGCCATCTTCGCTGGTCTGGTAGCGGCCATACTCGGCCTTGTAGTTGGAGCGCTCGTCGTGCTCCAGGCCAAGGGCTTCGCTGACTTCGGCTTCGGGCCCCAGGAAACCCATGGACAGCAGCACCAGGTCTGCCGGCCACTCGCGCTCGGTACCCGGTACTTCCTCCGGGCCCTGATCGGTCCATTCCACCTCAACAGTACGAATGCCCTTGACGTGACCGTTGCCATTGTCGATGAACCCCTTGGCCATGACCCGGTAGACTCGTGGATCACTGCCGAACTTGTGGGTGGCCTCTTCGTGCCCGTAGTCCACCCGGAAGATGCGTGGCCATTCCGGCCAGGGATTGTTGTCCGCCCGCTCTTCCGGTGGCCTCGGCATGATCTCGAAGTTCACCAGCGACTTGCAGCCATGGCGCAGAGATGTGGCGATGCAGTCGGTACCGGTATCGCCGCCGCCGATGACAATCACGTGCTTGTCGCGTGCCGAGATGTAGTTGCCGTTTTCCAGGTTGGAGTCCAGCAGGCTGCTGGTATTGGCGGTCAGGAATTCCATCGCGAAGTGCACGCCTTGCAGCTCCCGGCCTTCGATGGGCAGGTCGCGCGGCCGCGTGGCGCCAGTCGTCAGCAGCACTGCGTCGAATTCCCGGCGCAGCTGGCGCACGTCCAGGGAGCCGTTGCTGCCGTCGGCAACGGTTGTCCCGGTGACGAACTCGATCCCCTCGTCCCGCAGCAGATCGACACGTCGCTGGACCACATCCTTGCCCAGCTTCATGTTGGGAATGCCATACATCAGCAATCCGCCGATGCGATCGGCGCGCTCGTAGACGGTGACGTTGTGGCCCGCCTTGTTGAGCTGGGCCGCCGCTGACAGCCCTGCCGGACCAGAACCGACCACGGCGACGCGGCGACCAGTCCGGTGCACCGGGGGCATGGGCTTCACCCATCCTTCCTCGAAGCCGCGATCGATGATCGCCTGTTCGATGTTCTTGATGGTCACAGCGGGATCGGTGATCCCCAGCACGCAGGCACCCTCACAGGGGGCCGGGCAGACCCGCCCGGTGAATTCGGGAAAGTTGTTGGTTTCGTGCAGTCGGTCCAGCGCCTCGCGCCAGCGACCCTGATAGACCAGATCGTTCCATTCCGGAATCAGGTTGTGGATCGGACAGCCATGGGGCGCCGACTGGCAGAATGGCACCCCGCAATCCATGCAGCGGGCGCCCTGGGTCCGCAGTCGATCCTCGTCGCGCTCCGTGAAGATTTCCTTGTAGTCCACCAGGCGGACCGCCGCGTCGCGGTAGGGCGCGGCTTCCCTGGGGAATTCCTTGAATCCGGTAGGCTTGCCCATCGATCTTGCTGCTCCTGCGCTGTCTCTCGTGTACCGATGCGGGTGGCGGCGGTCTCAGACCGCCGCGGCTGCCGTGGCATCGCTTGCCTGGTCGCGGTTGGCACGCTCGGCCAGTACCCGCTTGAAGTCGCGGGGCATGACCTTGACGAATTCGCCGCGGGCCTGCTCCCAGCGGTCCAGGATGGACCGGGCCACCGTCGAGCCGGTGTATTCAAGGTGGCGTTCGATGTACTGCCGCAGCTCGGCCGCATCCGCGTCCACGTCCAGTCCTTCCAGATCCACCATTTCCATGTTGCAGTTGGCAGGGAAGGCACCTTCCGGATCCCAGATGTAGGCGATGCCGCCCGACATGCCGGCGGCAAAGTTGCGTCCGGTAGCGCCCAGGATGATGGCGCGCCCCCCGGTCATGTACTCGCAGCCGTGGTCACCGACACCCTCGGCCACGGCTATGGCACCCGAGTTGCGCACGCAGAAGCGTTCTGCAGCCACGCCGCGGAAGTAGGCCTCGCCGCTGGTTGCCCCATACAGGCAGACGTTGCCCACCAGGATGTTCTGTTCCGGCACGAACTTGCTGACCCGCGGCGGATAGACCACCACGCGCCCCCCGGACATGCCCTTGCCGACGAAGTCGTTGGCGTCGCCTTCCACCTCGATGGTCACACCCCTTGCCAGCCAGGCGCCCAGGCTCTGGCCTGCGGATCCGGTCAGGCGGATGTGGATGGTGTCTTCCGGCAGCATCTCCGGGCCGACCCGCTTGATGATCTGGTGGGACAGCATGCCGCCCACGACCCGGTTGGTGTTCACCACCGGCAGTTCGATGCTGACCTGTTCGCCGCGTGCCAGTGCCGGTTCCGCCAGTTCGATCAGCTTGTTGTCCAGCGCCTTGTCGAGCTCGTGGTCCTGGGGGTGCTGGGCGTAGCGCCCCAGGAAGTCTTCGGGCTCCTGGGCAGGCGTCAGGATGCTGGTCAGATCCAGACCCTTCGCCTTCCAGTGGGCAATGGCCACGTCCGCTTCCAGGCAGTCGGTGCGTCCGACCATGTCGCTGAGCCTGCGGAAGCCCAGCTCGGCCATGATCTGGCGCAGCTCTCGTGCCAGCATGAAGAAATAGTTGACCACGTGCTCGGGCTGGCCCTTGAACTTCTTGCGCAGCTCCGGGTCCTGGGTGGCGATACCCACCGGGCAGGTGTTCAGGTGGCACTTGCGCATCATGATGCAGCCCATGACCACCAGCGGTGCCGTGGCAAAGCCGAATTCCTCGGCCCCCAGCAGGGCCGCGACGGCCACATCGCGACCGGTCTTCAGCTGGCCGTCGGTCTGCAGCACCACCCGAGAACGCAGGTTGTTCATCACCAGCGTCTGGTGCGTCTCGGCCACACCCAGCTCCCAGGGCAGCCCCGCATGCTTGATGGAGGTCAGCGGTGAAGCGCCGGTGCCGCCGTCGTGACCGGCAATGACAATATGGTCCGCCTTGGCCTTGGTGACGCCCGCGGCAACCGTGCCGCAGCCGATGGCTGCGCCCAGCTTGACGCTGATGCGGGCCTGGGGGTTGGCATTCTTCAGATCGTGGATCAGCTGCGCCATGTCCTCGATCGAGTAGATGTCGTGGTGGGGCGGCGGGCTGATCAGGCCGACGCCGGGAGTGGAGTGCCGGATCTTCGCGATGTACTCGTCTACCTTGCCGCCGGGCAGCTCGCCCCCTTCACCGGGCTTGGCGCCCTGGATGATCTTGATCTGCAGCTCGTCGGCGTTGCTCAGGTAGTTGATGGTCACGCCGAACCGGCCCGAAGCCACCTGCTTGATGGCCGAGCGCCTGGAATCACCGTTGGCGAGCGGGATGAAGCGCTCCGGGTCCTCGCCGCCCTCGCCGGTGTTGGACTTGCCGCCAATACGGTTCATGGCGACGGCCAGGCCTTCGTGGGCTTCGGCAGAGATGGAGCCGAAGCTCATGGCGCCGGTGGCAAAGCGCTTGACGATCTCGGCCTCCGATTCCACCTCTTCCAGCGGCACCGGGCCGCCGGCGTCGGGCCGGAACTTCAGCAGGCCGCGCAGGGTGGCCTCGCGGGTGGCTACTTCATTGGTGTAACGAGCGAAGCGCCAGTAGGCATCCTCGCTGTTGCTGCGTGCCGCCACCTGCAGGTCGGCAATGGCGATCGGGTCCCACATGTGACGATCGCCGTGGCGGCGCCAGTGGAATTCGCCCGGGTTGGGCAGGACCGGCAGACGCACCTGCTCACGCTGCGGGTAGCCGATGTCGTGACGGCGTTCCATTTCTTCTGCAAGCACGTCGAAGCTGGCGCCCTGGACGCGGCTGGTGGTGCCGTCGAAGCAGCGCGCAATCACGTCCGAAGCCAGACCGACCGCCTCGAAGATCTGTGCGCCCTTGTAGGACTGCAGGGTGGAGATGCCCATCTTGGCCATCACCTTGTAGATGCCCTTGGCGGTACCCTTGCGATAGGCGGCTACCACGTCGTCATCGGACTGAATGTGCTCGGCATCGTCGAACAGGCCGTCGGCGCGCGCCTGCCACAGGGCCTCGAATGCCAGGTAGGGGTTGACCGCGTCGGCGCCATAGCCGATCAGCAGGCAAAGATGATGGACCTCGCGCGGCTCACCGGTTTCCAGGACGATGCCGATACGGGTACGTTCGTGGCGCTTGACAAGATGATGATGGACGGCGCCGGTGGCCATCAGGGCGCTGATCGGCACCCGGTCCGGGCCCACGCCGCGATCGCTGAGCACGATCAGGCTATGGCCGTCGGCGATGGCCTGGCTGGCTTCGTCGCAGATCCGGTCCAGCGCCGTCAGCAGACCATCACGACCACTGCCCTTGGCGAAGGTGATGTCGATCACCTGCGAGGTCCAGCCGCGGTGGTTGATGTGCTTCAGGCTGGCCAGCTCCTCGTTGGTCAGCACCGGGTGCGGCACCCACAGCCGGTGGGCGTGCTCGGCAGTGGTGTCAAGCAGGTTGCCTTCCGGGCCGATGTAGCATTGCAGGCCCATGATGACTTCCTCGCGGATCGAGTCGATCGCCGGATTCGTCACCTGGGCAAACAGCTGCTTGAAGTAGTCGTAGAGCATGCGGGGCTTGTCGGACAGCACTGCCAGTGCGGTGTCATTGCCCATGGAGCCGAGCGGGTCGCGCAGCTCCTTCACCATCGGTTGCAGCATGAACTGCATGGTCTCGACCGTGTAGCCGAACGCCTGCATGCGCTCGAGCAGGCTGTTCGGATCGAAGCCGTGGGGCTCGCGCTCGGGCGCCAGCTCGCGCAGGTCGATGCGCTGCTGATCGAGCCATTCGGCGAACGGATACTCCTTGGCGAAGGCGTCCTTCACCTCCGCATCCGGAATCATGCGGCCCTTCTCGAAGTCGATCAGGAACAGGCGGCCTGGCTGCAGCCGGCCCTTCTCCACCACTCGCGCCGGGTCCACGTCCACAACGCCCACTTCCGAGGCCATGATGCACTTGTCGTCGTCGGTGATGTAGTAGCGCGACGGTCGCAGGCCGTTGCGATCCAGCACTGCGCCGATGTAGCGGCCGTCGGTGAAGGCGATGGAGGCCGGGCCGTCCCAGGGCTCCATCAGGCAGGAGTAGTACTCGTAGAACGCACGCTTGTCGGCAGGCATGTTCGGGTGCGACTGCCAGGCTTCCGGAATCATCATGATGATGGCTTCCTGCAGCGGGCGGCCGGACATGAGCATGAACTCGAGCACGTTGTCGAAGGTGCCGGAGTCGGAGCAGTCCGGTTCCACGATCGGGAACAGCTTGCTGATGTCGTCGCCGAACAGCGGGCTGGAGGCCACACCCTCGCGGGCATTCATCCAGTTGATGTTGCCGCGGCGGGTGTTGATCTCGCCATTGTGGCTCATGAACCGGTTTGGCTGGGCACGGTCCCAGGACGGAAAGGTGTTGGTGGAGAAGCGCGAATGGACCATGGCCAGATGCGACGCGTAGCGCTCGTCGGTCAGGTCTGGATAGAACGGGAACACCTGTTCGGGGGTCAGCATGCCCTTGTAGATGATGACCTTGGTGGACAGCGAGCATACGTAGAACAGCTTGCGCTCGCGCAGCGCCTCGTTGCCACGGAGCAGGTGGGTGGCATGCTTGCGAATGGTGTAGAGCCTGCGTTCGAAGTCGTCGCTGGTCAGGTCGCCGCGGGCAGCAATGAAAAGCTGCTCGATGTGCGGCATGGCGGCGCGGGCCGCCTTGCCCAGATCGGCAATGTCGGGCTGCACGGGAACCTCGCGCCAGCCGACCAGCTCCTGGTCGGCCGCCTCGATCTGTTCCGCGATGACCTTGCGGCAGTGGGCGCGCTCTTCCGGGTCGCGCGGCAGGAAGACGTTGCCCACCCCGTAGTGGCCCGATTCCGGCAGCTCGGTGTTCAGCTCGATACGCGCCACTTCGCGCATGAAGGCATCGGGCAGCCCGGTCATGATCCCGGCGCCGTCGCCGGTATTCTTTTCATAACCCTGACCACCCCGGTGCACCATGCAGCAGTTCATCTGCTGGGCTTCCTGAATGATCTGATGGCTCGGACGACCCTTGATGTCGCAGATGAAGCCGACGCCACAACTGTCCTGTTCCGAGGCCGGATCGTAGAGGCCATGCCGTTCCGGCAGGCCGAGCTTCAGTTGATCTGCGAGGCTTTGCATGAGCTTCTCCGTCATTTGCCCGCTTTGCTCCTGCCTGGCTGCCGGCTCAGCCAGTTGTTGCGGTCAGCGGAAGGCACGCGCAGGTGCTGGCACCGGAGTGACAGCGGCAAGGCCGGCTGCGTGTCCCGTCGAGTTCATCGACCGGCACCTCAGCCGCAGCTGCGTACCGGAAAGTTCTGGGCCCCGGCCGCTGCATCCAGCGCCGCCGGTTCGTTGTCCGGCCGTCGGCGTCGGGCAGGTGCCGCGCACTGTTTCAGTGCATTGCGCGGTGCTGTACCCTGCCGGCGAGCGGCCCTGCTTCGATGGCCGTCCGAGCCGGCCCGTTCCTGATTCCTGCCACGACACCACGTCGACCGGTGGCGTCTTTCAGCCACAGCAGATCTGTCTGACGAGGTCTCCGGTCAAGATGGTTTGAGTCAGGTCTGAAATCTGATGTCGTCGCCAGGAGAGGCCGACCTGACGTCTGTTCGCAGCCGCCTCCGGTTCCTTTCCGACTGCCGCACCCGCATGGGTGCAGGGCTGGCGCCTGACGTTGCGCAGGACGGCAGCCTGCTCGGATGCTGCCTGACGGCGCGCTGGCGGCAAGCCCGTCACTGACAGACTCGCCCGATACGAATCTGCCCTGTCCGGGCGGCTGATGCCGCGGCCACGCCAGGGCCGGCAGGCGAATTTACCACCAAGTGCTCAGAAGTCAACCAGCGGATGCGTCCCGGGGCGTGCCGGCGGCAGCATCTGCCTCGCGCTGGCTGGTACCGCCATCCTCGATGATTCCTGCGTTCAGCAGCGCCTGCAGGCGCTCCTCCGGGCAGGCCAGCAGGGAGCGCAGGACGGCGCAGGTGTCGGCACCCAGAGGTGGGGGTGGTGTCGGTGTGGTCGATGGCATGTCGGCCTGGAAGGTGGCGGTGCGGACCGCCCGGGTCACCACGCCGTTGCGGGCGTTGCCTTCCAGGATGCAGTCTGCGGCAGACGGCTGGGCGAACACGGCGGCCATGTCGTTGACCGGGCCATGGGGTACTCGCTCGGAGGCCAGTGCAGCCTGCAACGCAGGCGTGGAGAATTCGGCGCAGCGCTGACTGAGCAGGGCATCGAGAGTCTCCCTGTTGCCTACCCGGGCGCTGTTGCGCGCAAAGCGCGCGTCCTGGCTCCAGGCTTCCCGGCCCAGCGCCCGACACAGTGCGGCAAACTGCCGGTCGGTACCCACCGCCAGTACGAACCAGTCACCATCGGCGCTGGCATAGAGCGTGCCGTATGGCACCACGTTGGGGTGGGCGCTGCCCATGCGCTGGGGAATGCGGCCGCCCATCAGCCAGTTGGTCGCCTGGTTGGCCAGCGCGGCCACGGCAGCCTGTACCAGCGAGACGTGGATGCTGCTGCCCTGGCCCGTGCGTTCACGCCGCAGCAATGCCAGCAACACTGCCTCTTTCAACTGGTGAGCAGCAAGCAGATCCATCAATGCCACCGGCATCTTGGTGGGCTGGCCATCGGGATCGCCGTTGAGGAAGGTGAAGCCTGCCTCGGCCTGGATCAGGGCGTCGAAGCCGGGGCGCGAATCGGCCGGGCCGTAGGCGCTCACGGCACCGTAGATCAGCTTCGGGTTGTGGTGTCGCAGGGTCGCTTCGTCGACACCGAAGCGACGTTCGTCGCCCGGCTTGAAGCTTTGCAGGACTACATCCGCCTGGCTGGCAAGTTCCGCCGCCAGCGCCCGCCCTTCGGGCTGCGACAGGTCCACCAGCACCGATTCCTTGCCCCAGTTGGTACAGGCAAAATAGCCACTGATGCCGTCGGCGGGGGTTTCTCCGGGCAGCGTCCAGCCGCGGGTCGGATCACCCCCGGTGGCCGGGTTTTCCACCTTGATGACCCGGGCACCCTGTTCCGCCAGGAACATGCCGGTGGCCGGGCCCGCAAGCACGTTGGCGAATTCGATGACGGTCAGGTCGGCAAGCAGTCCCTGCGACTCCATAGGGGGCGACTCCTGCGGTGTGGGGAAGCAAGCGGCGAGCTTACCGGAGAAGGAGGAGGGTGCCCATGCGTGAGCAGGGCGGGCGACCGGTGCTGGTGGCTCATGTGCTGTTGCTGGCAGACGAGCGGGTGGCGCTTCTGCGGCGTGCCGACACCGCGGTTGCCAGCGGTTGCTGGGCCCCGCCAGGAGGCCATGTCGAGTGTGGCGAGACGCCGCGCGAGGCCGCGGCACGGGAACTGGCCGAGGAGATGGGCGTCGAGCTGGCGCCGGCCCGGCTGCAGCCACTGGCGGCCATGGCCTTTCGTGCCGGCAGCGGCGGTGTCAACTTCCTGTTCCGTGTCCGGCTGTCCGAACCCCTTCCGCTCCGCGTGGTGGTGCCCCAGGCCGATGCGGCTGACTGGTTCCCGCTGGGCCGGCTGCCGCGGCCGGCCGTGCCCTGGCTGCAGCCGGCGCTGGCAGATGGTCCCTGGTACCGAGACTGAGGCTGGTCTCGCGAGTCTGCTACAATCCGTCGCGACGCTTCGCGCGAGGCGCGTCCCGACGCCCGATGCGCCGCTGCCCCGCGGCGGGCAGTGTCACGTTTTCCAACGCACTCTGGAAGAGGACTGACTGATGAAACAACCCGTTCGCGTGGCGGTGACCGGCGCAGCCGGCCAGATCGGCTACTCCCTGCTGTTCCGTATTGCCTCCGGCGAAATGCTGGGCACCGATCAGCCGGTGATCCTGCAGCTGCTCGAGATCACGCCGGCCATGGATGCCCTGCGCGGCGTGGTCATGGAGCTGGAGGACTGTGCCTTCCCGCTGGTCCAGGGCATCGTGCCTTCTGACGATCCCAACGTCGCGTTCAAGGACGTGGACTACGCCATGCTGGTCGGCTCGCGGCCCCGCAGCAAGGGCATGGAGCGCAAGGACCTGATCGAGGCCAATGCCGCGATCTTCTCGGTCCAGGGCAAGGCGCTCAACGACCATGCCAGCCGCCAGGTGAAGGTGCTGGTGGTGGGCAACCCCGCCAACACCAATGCCCTGATCGCTCAGCGCAACGCCCCCGATCTGGACCCGCGTCAGTTCACCGCCATGACGCGTCTGGATCACAACCGGGCCGTGGCCCAGCTGGCTCTGAAGACCGGCAAGCACGTCACCGACATTCGTGATCTGTGCATCTGGGGTAACCACTCGGCTACCCAGTTCCCCGACATTCACCGCACTACCGTGGCGGGCAAGCCTGCCATGGAGCTGGTCGACCAGCAGTGGTACGAGCGTGACTTCATTCCGACGGTGCAGCAGCGTGGCGCTGCCATCATCGAGGCCCGCGGTGCCTCCAGTGCCGCATCTGCCGCCAACGCGGCGCTTGACCACATGCGTGACTGGGCGCTGGGCTGTGAGGGCATCACCAGCATGGGTGTCTACAGCGATGGCAGCTATGGCATCGAGAAGGGCCTGATCTACTCTTTCCCGGTCACCTGCAAGGACGGTGACTGGCAGATCGTCCAGGGCATCGAGCCCAATGCCTTCTCGCAGGAAAAGATGCGCGCGACCGAGCAGGAACTTCAGGAAGAGAAGGGCGCGGTTGCCCACCTGCTGGACGAGTAACGACAGGGATCGGTGCGAGCGGCCTGCCGCCGCTCGCACCGGAACTCCACAGGGTCCGGCGCCGGTGCCGACCGGTTCCGGCCAATATGGTGAGATCGGGGCATGGCAAGCGAAAGATTGCGCGAATCCCTGCAGGCGCTGCATCGGGAACTGGCGGATCCGGATGCGGTCGACGAGGCCAATCGCAAGCTGCTCGAGCAGGTGGCTGCCGATATCGAGCGAGTCCTGGACGAGGAAGACGAAACCACGCCGGCCTCCGTGCGCGGCCGGTTCGAGAAGGTGGCAGTGGATTTCGAGGCTGAGCACCCGCGTTTCGCCCGGGTGATGAACGAGGTGGTGGAAGCGCTGGCGCGCATGGGTATCTAGGGAAACGCTGATCAGCGTCTCCCTGTCGCCCTCGGGGCTGACAGCGCCACCCTGCAGACACGGGCATGAACTGCATTGACCGGAGTGTCACCATGTCCGCGATCGTCGAGGTGCGGGAGCAGCTGTTGCCGCTTGTGGATGCCCTGATCGGGCAACTGGAGCAGGACGCGGACGTGTTGTCCGCGCGCTGGTTCAGCGACGTACGTACTGCGCTGCTGGCCGCAGACAGTGAAGAAGACCTGATCTTCCTGTTCATCGAACACCTGGGGCCTACAGGACCCATGGCTCAGACTGCGGATTTCTCGCCCCTGGCCCGGTTGCGCCTGGACATGCTGCTGGCGCGCGCCGAGCAGGTCGCCTGGGCGTTCTCGGCCGGTGGCGAACCGCACTGATTCTCTGATCGGCTGGCAGCGCACGCTTTCTCCCGACCCCGTTACCGCCGCGGCTGGCTGCCTTTGGCGGCTCCCGCTGCCCCCTGTTCGGGGCTCTGATATGATGCCGGGCATGCGCCAGCACCGGAGCTTGACATGCGTCTGACCCAGTTCAGTGATTTCGGGTTGCGGGTACTGATTCACCTGGCCGTCAGGGACGGCGGGCGAGTTACCATTGCGGATGTGGCCGACTGCTATGGCATCTCCCGCGCACATCTGATGAAGGTGGTCCCCGAGCTGGTCCGACATGGATGGGTGACTTCCGAGCGTGGGCGCCGGGGTGGCCTGGCACTGGCCTGCGCACCTGCCAGCATCTCGCTGGGCGACGTGCTGCGCAAGCTGGAAGGGCAGACGCCGCTGGTCGCCTGCCAGCAGCAACAGAAGGGGGACTGCCTGATCTCCCCCGCCTGTCGTCTGCCGCTGTTGCTGGACGAGGCCATGGAGGCCTTCTACGCCACGCTCGATCGTCATACGCTGGAAGACATCATGCAGCCGCCCCACCTGCTGCGCGACCTGCTCGGTGCACCACCGACCAGCCGTGAGGTCGGGCTCTGACCCAATGCTGCGAGAGCCGGCTATGGAGGGGGCTGGACCATGCACATCTGGACTCGTATCAACAGCCCGATCGGCACGCTTGTGCTGATAGCCAATCGTGACGGCATCACCCATCTGCTGTTGCCCGGGCAGCAGGCTCCTGCGCTGGTGGGCCGCGAACTGGCACCTTCGGCGTCGACAGTGCGAGCCTGGACAGACCAGATCAACGACTATTTCGATGGCACCCGGAAGCAGTTCGAGCTGCCGCTGGCGCTGTCGGGCACTCCCTTCCAGCTGCAGGTGTATGCGGAGCTGCAGAAGATTCCCCATGGCCAGACCCGCTCCTATGGCCAGGTTGCGGCGGCCCTGGGTCGGCCCCGATCGGGACGGGCAGTGGGTGCGGCCAACGGCCGCAACCCGATACCCGTCATTGTGCCCTGTCACCGGGTCGTGGCGGCCGCCGGGGGGCTTGGAGGTTACGCCGGCGGCAAGCCCATGAAACGCTGGCTGCTGGAGCATGAGGCCGGCCAGCGCGCGCAGCGGCTGGCCTGAGCGTGCGTGTTCATCACGGCGGCCGCAGCCGCCTGTCGCGGGTACGGGGGAGGATCATGCAGCGTCTGACGGGATTGCTGCTCGCGATGGCCCTGCTGGCCATGAGCGCACCGGCGTTCACGGAGGCGGCAGAGGTCGAGCGACTGGAGCAGGAAGTAGCGGAGCTGCGGGCGCGGCTGGAACGTCTGGAAGCCCTGCTGGAGGCGCAGACGGCGGCAGATGGTGACCTGGAGGCTGCCCCCGCCGACCGGCGTGACGATTCCGACCCGGAAGCGCGGGCGCTGTTGCGGGTGGACGACCCGGATTCGGGGCGCCCGCTGGTGATAGAGCGCAGCGTGCTGGAGGAAGCCATCATCGGCGCGGAGCGGGTCGAAGAACAGCGTCAGGCCGATGCCGGGGAACGCGCGCGGGATGTGCAGATCGGTGGCGCACTGCGCTTCAATCACTTCTTCCGCGAGGACATCAGCGACTCCCGGGTGCGGCGTGGCGAGAGTGGCTTCGACCTGTTCCGGCTGAACGTGGATGGTGCTGTTCAGAACGTGCTGATCTCGGCCGAGTATCGGCACACGCCGGACCTGGACACGATCCGCTACGGCTGGATCGGCTACCAGTTCGACAACCAGGACCGGATCAAGCTGGGCATTCATCAGGTGCCGTTCGGGCTGCTGCCCTTTGCGGCCCACAACTACTGGTTCGGCGTGCCGCACTATGCGGGCTTTGCCGACAATCATGACCTGGGGCTGGCCTGGGAGGGCAGTCGCGGGCCCTGGGACATGCATCTGGCCTTCTACAAGAACGAGGAGCTGGGCAATGCCGGTTCGCTCAGTCGCTATGCCCCTGACCTGGTGTTCACCGGGGATCCTGATCAGGGCCAGAACGAGGACATCAACCGTCTGAATGCCCGGCTGGCCTACGTGATGGGCCGCGAGACCGGCTGCGAGCATGAGTTCGGGCTTTCGGGACAGTACGGCGAGCTCTACAACCCGGTGACCGAGCGGCGCGGAGACCACTGGGCGGCTGCCGGTCACCTGGACAGTCGTTGTGGTCGCTGGAATGTCCAGCTACAGGGCATCCGCTACGACTACGATCCGGCCAATCCCGAAGGCGTCAATGATGACGTGGTGCAACTGGGGGCGCTGGGGGCCAGCTATGGGCTTGCTGCCACCGGGACCATCGCCACGGCCAACCTGGCCTACAACTTCGAGCCTCCGTTGCCGGTGCTGGACCAGGTGATCTGCTACAACAACTACTCGCGTCTGTTCAAGGACGCAGGCGGCGGACGTGATTCCCAGATCAACACGCTGGGCTGTGGGGTGGGGCTGGGGCCGCTGTTCACCTATGTGGACCTGATCCTGGCGCGAAACATGATATTCCTGGGCGATGGCTCCCTTGCCGATGGCGGCGAAGGTCGCTGGCGCAGTCGCTTCAACATCAATGTGGGGTACTACTGGTGAACCGGAAGCTTGCGGGCCTGCTGCGCCCGTCGATGGTGGTCCTGTCCTGTGTCCTGCTGCTGCTCGCCGGCTGGGCCCATGCCCGTGAGCGCCTGACGGTGGTGTCCTGGGGGGGGGCCTACGTCAAGAGCCAGATGCTGGGCTTCATTCTGCCCTATGAGCGGGAACGGGACGTGGACGTGGATGTGCTGGAATATGCCGGTGGCATCGATGAGATCCGCTCCCAGGTGCGTGCCTGGAACGTGCGCTGGGATGTGGTGGATCTGGAGCTGTTCGATGCTCGCCGGGCCTGTCGCGAAGGCTTGCTGGAGCCGATCGACCACGACAGCCTGCCGCCGGCGCCTGACGGTACTCCAGCCGTCGATGATTTTGTGTCCGGCAGTCTGTTGCGTTGTGGCGTCGGCAATATCGTCGCTGCGACCGTGCTGGCCTATGATGCAGAAGCCCAGGCCCGGTCGCCGGAAACCATCGCCGACCTGTTCGATCTGCAGGCTTTCCCCGGGCGTCGCGGGTTGCGGCGGTCGCCGAAGGTGAACCTGGAGTGGGCGCTGATTGCCGACGGCGTGCCCCGGGATCAGGTCTATGAAGTGCTGGACACCGAGGCTGGACTGGACCGCGCCTTTGCACGACTGACCGAGATCAAGCCCTGGATCGAATGGTGGGAAACCGGCGAAGAGGCCATGCGACTGCTGGAAACCGGCCGGGTGGGCATGACCTCCGTGTTCAATGGGCGGGTGCACGATTCGGTGCAGCGTGGCCATGACTTCCGCATCGTCTGGGACCATCAGGTCTGGTTCATGGATGTCTGGGGCATTCCCCGTAACGGCCGACGGACCGAGCGGGCCATGGACTTCGTGCGCTTCGCCACCTCTACGGAAAGTCTGGTCAATCAGGTTCAGCACATTCCCTACGGCCCGGTCCGCCGTTCCGCCGTGGAGCAGCTGGACCCGGAAGTGCGCGCTCGGCTGCCCACCGCAGAGGAGAACATGGCCACCGCGATCGAGGGTGACGCCACCTGGTGGGCAGAGAACATGGACCGGATCCGTCCGCGCTTCGAACGCTGGCTGGAACGGCCGGTCATGGTGCCTCGGGGCCTGCCGAACTGAGCGGACTGCTTCTGCTATGATGCGCCGCGTTCCGCGGCGCTGCTTGCACGGCTGCCGCATCACCCTGCAGGAGAACTGTCACCCATGGCCGACACCCCCACTGCCCGCAGTGCCGAGTTGCTTGAACGGCTGGGAGCCTTCATGCAGGCGCATGTCTATCCCAACGAGCAGCGCTATCGTGAGCAGCTCGACAGCCTGGACAACCGCTTCGGTACCGTGCCCCTGATGGAAGAGCTGAAGGCCCTGGCGCGGCAGGAAGGTCTCTGGAATCTGTGGATGCCGGCCGATCATGGCGGTCTCAGCAATGAAGAATACTGCCCGCTGGCAGAAGTGATGGGACGTGTGCTCTGGAGTCCCGAGGTGTTCAACTGCAACGCCCCGGACACCGGCAACATGGAAGTGTTCCTGAAATACGGGACCGAGGCACAGCAGGAGCAGTGGCTGCAGCCACTGCTGAATGGCGAGATCCGCTCCTCCTACTGCATGACTGAGCCGGACGTGGCGTCCAGCGATGCGACCAATGTGCGCACCTCCATCGTTCGTGATGGTGACGACTACGTGATCAACGGTCGCAAGTGGTTCATTACCAATGCGCCCTATGAACGTACCCGTATCTTCATCGTCATGGGCAAGTCGGACCCGGACAACAGCAATCGTCACCTGCAGCAGAGTCAGATCCTGGTGCCCAAGGACACACCCGGCGTCACGGTCGTGCGTCCCCTGACCACCCTGGGCTATGACGACGCGCCGCTGGGTCACGCGGAGGTGCGGTTCGAGAACGTGCGCGTGCCGAAGGAGAACATGCTGCTGGGTGAAGGGCGCGGTTTCGAGATTGCCCAGGGGCGGCTGGGGCCGGGGCGTATCCATCACTGCATGCGTCTGATCGGCAGCGCCCAGCGGGCCCTGGAGCTGGCCTGCAGCCGAGCAGTCTCGCGTGAGACCTTCGGGCGCCGGCTGGCGGATCATCAGTCCGTCCTCGAGGACATTGCGCGCTCCTTCAGCGAAATCGAGCAGGCGCGCCTGCTGACGCTCAAGACCGCTCGGCGCATGGACAAGGTCGGTGCCAAGGATGCCCGTGACCTGATTGCTGCCGCCAAGATCTCGGTGCCGCTCATGGCGCAGACGGTCATCGATCGCTGCATGCAGATTCACGGCGCCGGCGGTCTGACCGAGGACTACCCCATGGCCGAGGCATTCAACTATGCGCGCTGGTGCCGGCAGGCAGATGGCCCGGACCAGGTTCACATGATGGCGCTGGGCAAGCAGCTGATTCGCCGCTATACGGACTGATTCCGCAGCTGCAGGGCGCGACCGGCGCGCCCTGCCGTGGTGCCTTCGGGTCCTGCTTGCATTCGGCTGGTGCAGGCGTAGAGTCGGGGTCACGGGCGTCCACGACGCAGGGGTCCCGCCATGTACTGGCCCAGACTGGGGCTCATGGCAGTATTTCTCGGGCTCGCCGGGTGCGCGGGCCAGGGGCCGGTACTGCCGCAGGCCGAGCTTTCCACCAGCACGCTGCTCAGCGGCGACCGACTGGACGTCGCCAGTGCACCCACCAGCAGCGGTAACGAATGGCTCACAGTCGATGAGGCCATGCGCGCCTTCCTCGAGCAGCTGGAGCTGCGTGGCAGCACCGCCAGCCGCATCGCCCAGCTGCTTGCTGCTGTCCGCGACCATGGTGACCAGCCCTTCAGCTATCAGGTCGACGCTACGCTGACTGCCAGTCAGGCCTTCCACGCACGTACCGGCAACTGCATGGCATTCTCCGCCATGATGGTCAGCCTGTTGCGCGAGGCGGGTCTGCAGGCGTCGTTCCAGCGCGTGGAGGTGGTTCCGGAATGGGAGTTCTGGGGCGACGAAACCTCCGTTGCGGGGCAGCACATCAACACCCGCGTGTCTCTTCCGAACGGTCAGGGGCTGGTGGTGGACTGGGGAGGGACCGAAGGCGTGCAGCGCCGGGTCACGCCCCTCGACGATGCCGAGGCGCGGGCGGAGTTCCACAACAACCTCGGCGTCAACAGCATGATTGCCGGTGATCATGGCCAGGCGCTGGCAGAGTTCCGGGCTGCGCTGGAGCTGGCGCCGGGCCTGGCCCATGTCTGGTCCAATCTGGCGGTGCTGTACAACCGCCGTGGCGATGAGTCGGCCGCGGAAAGCGCCTGGCTGCAGGCGCTGGAGCAGGAGCCGACGCTGCCCCTGGCCATGAGCGGTCTGCGCGGGCTCTACGAGCGTCAGGGTCGCCAGCAGCTGGCGGACGAGCTGGCAACGGCGCTGGCGCGGACGCGCATGCGCGATCCCTTCTGGCATTACGTTCAGGCTCGCCGCGCCGCCCATCAGGGTGACTGGAAGAACGCGCGGCGGCGGCTGGAGACCGCCCTGTCGTTGCGCCGGCATGAGCGCTTCGAAGATCTGCTGGAAGAGGTGCGCCAGCAGGAGCGAGCCCTGTAAGCCGGCACCCGGCTGCAGAAGCGCCGGCTCGGCGCGGCAGTCCGTATTCGGGACTCGGTCCGCAGCGCCCGACGTTTCCGTGCTTGCAGCAGATCGTCCGCACGTGTACACCGGACGCTTCGTCTGCGCCACCCGTCGCCTGTTGCCGACAGACTGGTTGACGCGGCCCCGACCACATAGCAGCTGACCGGAGTGACCTCATGACCGTGCCCGATACCATGTTGCAGATGCAGTCCACCGTTCATGCCGACGGCCGCCTGGAGCTTGGCCTGGTCGAGGTGCCCGTACCCAGACCGGCGGCGGATGAAGTGCTGGTCAGGGTCGAAGCTGCGCCGATCAACCCGTCGGACCTGGGCGTGATGTTCGGGACCGCCGATCTGACGGCCGTGGCCGCCAGCGAGGGGGCGTTGCCGGGCGCAGTGGCACCGATCCCGGAGAAGCTGCGCGCTCCCATGGCGGCTCGCGAAGGTCAGCCGATCCCGGTGGGCAATGAAGGCGCCGGGGTGGTAGTGGCCGCCGGTGACGCTCCGGCAGCGCAGGAACTGGTGGGCCGTACCGTGGCCATGCTGGGTGGGGCCATGTATGCCCAGTATCGTTGTGTGCGCGTCAGTGACTGCCTGGTGCTCAATGAAGGCACTACCCCGGTGGAGGGCGCCTCCTGCTTCGTGAATCCGCTGACAGCGCTCGGCATGACCGAGACCATGCGGCTGGAAGGCCATGTGGGCCTGGTGCATACGGCCGCAGCCTCCAATCTGGGTCAGATGCTCAACCGGATCTGTCTTGCTGACGGCATTCCGCTGGTCAACATCGTCCGGCGGGACAGCCAGGCCCAGCTGCTTCGCGACCAGGGCGCGGCCCATGTCTGCAATGCTGCCGACGCCGACTTCCGGGACCGTCTGACCGATGCGCTGGAAGCCACTGGTGCCACCCTGGCCTTCGATGCCATTGGCGGCGGTGAGCTGGCTTCGACCATTCTCAGCTGCATGGAACGCGCAGCGCTGCGTACGTCCACTGGCTACAACCGCTACGGTTCCGACGTGCACAAGCAGGTCTATGTCTATGGCGGCCTGGATCGTGGACCCACCATCGTTCGCCGCGATTTCGGCATGGCCTGGGGCATGGGAGGCTGGCTGCTGCCGCCGTTCCTGCAGCGTGTTGGCCCGGAAGTGGCAGGGCGCATGCGTCAGCGGGTGGCCGATGAACTGGGCACCACCTTCCGCAGCCACTACTCGCGTGAAGTGTCCCTGCGGGAGGCGGTATCGCCGGAGCAGATCGCGATCTATGCGAAACAGGCTACCGGCGAGAAATACCTGGTCAGGCCGCAGGCCTGACCAGGCTTGGTCTGGCGCCAGACCTCACTCCAGTCGGGTCAGCAGTTCCGGTACTTCATTGCGGATGAAGCGGGGTGGCAGGCAGCTGGACAGCTCTTCTGCGGTGAAGCGCAGGAAGCTTCGGGCGGCATGAGGCAGGCGGCGGTCGCGGCGGACAATGAACTGCCAGTGGCTCTCGATGGGCAGATCCACGATGCGCGGGCGACTGACTTCGGTGTCGCCTGCGGGTAATACGTGTTCCGAGATCACTGCCAGGCCCATGCCTGCGGCCACCCCGATGCGAATGGCCTCGTTGCTGGCCATCTGCAGGGTGGCTCCCAGCCCGAGTCCGTGTTCCTGCAGCCAGCTGTCGAACATCATGCGGGTTGCAGACCCTGGCTCGCGCAGCAGGAACCGCTCGTGCAGCAGGCTGGACAGGGCCAGGGCCGTGCGAGTTCCGGCTGCCGGGTGATCAGGTGGTGCAATCAGCACCAGCGGATTGCGCAGGAAGCGCGCCGCCAGCGCGTGCTCCAGAGCCGGTGGATGACTGAACACGAACAGGTCCGCGTCCTGGCGCTCGAACCGCTCCAGGATCTGCTGACGGTTGCCCACATGCAGGGTGATCTCGATCTGGGGGTGGCGCCGGCTGAACGGACCCAGCAGTCGTGGCAGCACGTATTGAGCGGTATTCACCAGGCCAATGCTGAAATGCCCCAGTTCGCCTCCGCGCAAGCTGCTGAGGTAGTCATCGAAATCCTCGAAACGACTCATCACGTCGCGCGCTGCCCGATACAGCTCCAATCCAGCGTCAGTGGTACGCCACTGACCTTCCACCTGTTCAAGCAGTGGTTCGCCAACCAGTTCGCGCAGTCGCTTCAGCTGCAGTGAGACCGTTGGCTGGGTCAGGTGCAGCTGACGTGCTGCCGCGCTCACGGAAGCGTGCTGGACGACGGTGACGAAGACCTGCAGGAGCCTGAAGCTCAGGTGGCGCAGATTCACGAAATCAGCCCTTGATCGCCCCGGTTATTGATGATCATAAAACAATTTGTGCTGAATATTTATTAGAAGCAATGCTGTTCGGCCATCAGAATGCGCGGCGGTTCCGCAGGCGAGAGGGTGGCAATGCCGGATATCGTGGTCATGTTCTTCGTGCTGGGGCTGGTCGCCGGAATCGCGCGCTCCGACCTGGTGATCCCGCGGGCAGCATACGACACCATGAGCCTGCTGCTGATGCTGACCATCGGCCTGAAGGGCGGCATGGCGCTGCACGGCAACCTGGCCTGGGAGCTGGTGCCGGAACTGCTGGCCATCATGGCGCTGGGTGCCCTGATTCCGCTGTTGCTCATGCCGGTACTGAGGTTCTGGGTGAACCTCTCTGCTGCAGACAGCGCCAGCCTCGCGGCCCACTATGGCTCGGTCAGCGCAGGCACCTTTGCCGTGGCGCTGGCCTACGTCCAGAGTGCCGGGCTGGCCATGGGGCCCCAGGTCACCCTGTACCTGGTGTTGCTGGAGCTGCCGGCCATCATGGTCAGCATTGCCATCTATCGGCGTCACCAGGGTGCGGGTGCCAAGGGCGCGGTGCGCCGTCTCTGGCACGAGACCCTGACCAACCGCGGCGTGGTGCTGCTGGTGGGTGGGGCGCTGATCGGGGTGCTGTACGGCCCGGTGCAGGGCGCACCGGTAACCGACCTGTTCACGGGCGCCTTCCATGCGGTGCTGGCCCTGTTCCTGCTGGAGATGGGGCTGACCGCGGCAGAGGTGCTGCGGCCGTTCCCCTGGAAGCTCTGGCGGCTGCTGCTGTTTGCCGCAGTGGCGCCGTTCGGGCTGGGCCTGCTGGGTCTCTTGCTGGGAACCTTGCTGGGGCTGCCTGAAGGCTCGGTGCTGATGCTGGCGGCCCTTACGGCGAGTGCCTCCTATATCGCGGCACCGGCGGCCATTCGCACTGCCATTCCCGATGCCAACATCGGTCTGGCCATGTTCGCTGCCCTGGGTCTGACCTTCCCGATCAACGTTCTGCTGGGCATTCCGGTGTTCCACGCCATCGCCGGGTGGATGGCGGGGTGAGGATCCGGGGGCCAGTCAACAGGCGCGACGGACCCAGTCGCTGCAGATCAGCAGTGCGGCGGCGACCAGCAGAAATGCGGGGGGCAGTCCATGGGTGCAGAGCAGGCGGTTGATCGTCTGGTACTTGTTGCCGCGGTGAAGATTCATGCGGGCATCCTCGCAGCACCCTGATGTGACGAGTGCACACATGGGGTCGAGCGTCGGCTTTCATGTGCGCGATGTCAACCTGGAGATTCGGGTTACAATCGGGGCCTCGATTCAGTGAGGCATGCATGTCCGATTCGACCCAGCCAGGTCCCAGACCCTACCATCACGGCGACCTTCGGCAGACTCTGCTGGATACCTGTTGCCTTCACATTGCTCGCGAAGGGCTGGAAGGCCTGAGTCTGCGGGCTCTGGCCCGTGAGGCCGGGGTCTCGCCGACCGCGCCCTACCGCCATTTCGAAACGCGTCAGGCACTGCTCGCGGCGGTGGCCGCGGAGGGCTTTGCCCAGCTGACGCGGCGGCTTGCCGGAGTGCGATTGCAGTGGGAGGAACAGCCGGTAAGGGCGCTTTACCTGGCGGGCCTGGCCTACATCCGTTACGCCGCTGAACAACCGGTGCGCTATCAGCTGATGTTCGGCGATCTGATCGGTGATTTCACCGATCATCAGGACCTGATTCAGGCAGCCTGTGACTGTTACGCGCAGATGTACTCGATTCTGGATGCGGGCGTCGCCGACCGGGTCTGGGTATCGTCGGACAGCGAAGCGCTGGCGGGTCAGGTGTGGGCGCTGCTCCATGGTGTAGCCGGGTTGGTGATCGCTTATCGTCGCAAGGCTGAACAGGGAGTGCTGGATCGTCTCCATGAGCTGCCACCAGTGCGGGCTCAGCAGCGGTTGGCGGCGAATCCCGAGCAGGCGCTGTTGCAGGGGCTGGGGGGGATCGTGCTCGACCGAGCAGCGCTGGAGGCGCTCCGGTAGACGGGGCCTCCGAGAATAAAAACACTTGAAAAACAAAGGTTTGGTGGGATAATCGAAGCGCTCCAGTTCGTCGAGGGGCTGGTCCCCCTGGCTTGGCCGGCAGGGCCGGACTGGTCGTGGACGGGATCCTGTTTTCGCATGCGTGCAGCATGCACGTTGCTGGTGTGACAGATACGGGCTGTACGTATGAAGAATGATCCAGTACGCAGAACCAATGCCGAGCGGTCGGCGGCCACCCGTCAGGACTTGCTGGCAGCAGCGCTCGACCTGTTTCGAGACAAGGGCTATGAAGCGACCGGCACTCCGGAAATCGTCAGCCGGGCGGGCCTGACCCGCGGAGCGCTCTACCATCACTTCGGCTCCAAGCAGGCGCTGTTCCGGGCAGTGATCGAGCGGGAATCCGCTGCCGTGGCCCGCGAGATCGAGCGAGCCACCTCGCCCTCGCTGGATGCCGACACGGCGCTTATTCAGGGCGGCTACGCCTTTCTGCAGGCGATGGCAGAGCCGGGCCGGACCCGCATGCTGTTGCTGGAGGCGCCAGCTGTGCTCGGGCGCGATGCTGTCACCCATATCGAACAGGAAAACAGCGCCAGGACCCTTTATCAGGGTGTGGTTGCCGCCATAGAACGAGAACGGATGGTGGCGCTGCCCATCGATGAGCTGGTCGAGTTGCTTGCGGCCATGTTCGACCGCGCAGCGCTGGCGATCGAGGCGGGAGGTTCGGTGGAAGCCGTGCAACAGGCGCTTGAAGGCGTACTGACCGGCCTGCTTCAGCCGCGGGTGAGTGTCTCCATGACCAGTCAGGAAGGGGGCGCGCGCGCAGGTACTGCCGCAACGGGTGCCTGATCGGTCGGGTCGTTGTCAGCTGGGGGCGTTCCTGTCCAGCAGCTCGCGCACGGCGCGAGCCAGATCTGCACTCCGGAAGGGCTTGCTCAGCATGCTGCCGGCGTCCGAATCCCCCCGTGGCGGTTCCGGGTAGCCTGACATGAACAGCAGCTTCAGGTCCGGCTGCAGCGCAAGCGCGTGGTCCGCGAGTTCCCGCCCTGACATTCCTGGCATGACCCGGTCTGCAAGCAACAGGCGGATTGCATCCTCTGGCGCTCGCGTCATGCGCAACGTTGCCAGCGCCTCGGAACCATTGTGTACAGCGCTGACTCGATATCCCAGTCGTTCCAGGATTGCTGTGGCATAGCGACAGACCAGCGGGTCATCGTCCACCAGCAGGATGTGTTCGCCGGCTCCGCCCTCGATCGGGTCCGGACCGTTGCGTCCCGGGTCCGGAGCAGCACGACTGGCAAATGGCAGCAAGAGGGTGAAACAGGTGCCGCCGGGCCTGTCGGAGCGGACCCGTATGGTGCCGCCGGACTGGCGAACGAATCCATAGACCATTGCAAGACCCAGCCCAGAGCCCTTGCTGCCCGCCTTGGTGGTGAAGAACGGGTCGAAGATGCGTTCCAGGTGTTCCGGGGCAATGCCGATCCCTTCGTCGACCACGTCGATGCGCGCATGGGGAACGGGCTGCAACCCGTCGGTGGCTGCTGCGGTGGGGTCAGGTACTTCGCTGAATGCATGGATGTACAAGCGTCCGTCGCCCTGCATGGCGTCCCTTGCGTTCACCGCAAGGTTGAGGAGCGCGTGCTCCAGCTGGGCTCCATCGATCAACAGGGGGGGGCAGATCTGGCCGCACGTCCAGCTCTATGCTGATGGCTGGTCCCAGGGCGCGACGCAAGAAGGGCGCCAGCTCGTCCAGCAGTTGCTGCAGCTCCACCGGCGAGGGGCTCAGGGGCTGGCTGCGAGCGAAGGCCAGCAGCCGGCCGGTCAGTTCGGCGCCGCGATCTGCTGCGCTCAGGATCGTGGTCGCCAGTTCGTGGCCTTCCGGGTCGTTCACCAGCCGTTCGGCCAGTTCTTCCGCATTGCCCAGCACTACCGTCAGCAGGTTGTTGAAATCGTGAGCGATACCACCGGTCAGCTGGCCGATGGCCTCCAGTCGCTGGGCCTGTCGCAACTGCCTTTCGAGTGTGCGCTCCCGAGTCAGGTCGCGGATGCCGCCGATCAGCCGCTGAGGCTTGCCGTCGCCATTGCGAATGAGATGGCGACGGTCTTCGACCTCGGCCCAGCTGCCGTCTGCACGCTGTACCCGATAGTGCCCGATCCAGCTGTCCTGGGCGCCGCCAGTCAGGGCATGGAACGCGCGCATTGCGTCATCGCGGTCGTCCGGATGGATCAGAGCAGTCCAGCCTTCAGCCTCACCATGTACCGCATCGGGATCGTGACCGAACAGCTCCCTGAAGCCGCTCTGCCAGAGACTTCTGCCCGCCTGCAGGTCCTGATCCCAGATGGCGTCGTTGGTGGCGCGGGTCAGCAGACGAAAGCGCTCCTCGCTGATGCGCAATGCTTCCTCGGTGACACGACGGCGGACAATGTCCCGTTCCAGCGCGGCATTGGTATGTTCCAGCTGTTCGGTTTTCTGCTCCAGCTTGCGTACCAGTGCCTGTCGGTAGCGCGCCTGGGTCGTGTCTGCTTCCGGTGCGGCGGCCGGCTGTGGCGCCCCGGCACGCGCAGTCGGTGTCTGCAGCGCCGTGCGTACTGTCGCGATCAGTTGCTCGGGATCGAAGGGCTTCAGGATGAAGGCGTCAGCACCCAGCTGCATTGCCAGCCGCTCGTCCTCCGGGTCCGTGTAGGTGGCGGTACAGACCAGAAAGGGTATCGGCGCCAGCGCGGCGTCCCTCTTCCAGGCAGTCAGCAGGGCATAGCCGTCCATGACCGGCATGAGCAGGTCCGAGATCACCAGGTCAGGAGCCCGCTGGCGTGCCTGCGTCAGCGCCTGCTGACCGTGTTCTACCGTGTCCACCAGGAAGCCGTGGCCCTGCAGCGGGCTGGCCAGCAGGTACCGGTTTTCCTCGCGATCATCCACAACCAGAATGTGCTGGCTCATGACGACCGGCCCTGTTGGCGCCCCTGCCATATGGCCTGGACATCGTCGACGAAGCGAGCCGGGTCGATGGGTTTCTCTATATAGCCGTTGCAGCCTGAATCCATTGCCTTCTCCCGGTCCCCGGCCATGGCATAGGAGGTCACGGCAATGATGACTGTCTGGCGGGTTGCGGGCGCCTGCCGCAGTGCCTCGGCGACCTGGTAGCCATCCATGCCCGGCAACTGGATGTCGAGCAGTATCAGGTCGGGGCAGACTGACTGTGCCAGCTGGAGACCGGCTGCGCCGTCGCTGGCTTCCTGGATCTGGTGCCCATGGCGTTCCAGCAGATAGCGCAGCAGGTAACGGTTCTGGACGTTGTCCTCTATCAGAAGGATCTGCAGGCCATGTTCGCTCATCAGGCGGGCATCTCCCGAGGCAGGGTCAGAGTGAACACGCTCCCTTTGCCTGGATCGCTGCGTGCAGAAAGTGCGCCACCCAGAAGGCGGGCCAGTCGACGGCTGATCGCGAGCCCGAGACCGGTGCCTTCGTGCTGGCGTGCCAGCCCCCTGTCCAGCTGACGAAACGGCTCGAACAGGGCCTTCAGGTCCTGCTGCCGGATGCCGATGCCGGTATCACTGACTTGCACCTGCAGCCAGCAGTGCTCGCTGTCGCCGGGGCCGGCAGGCACATGCAGGGCTCTGGCGCTGCTCTGCACCTGGCCTTCGGCTGTGAACTTCAGGCCATTGCTGAGCAGGTTCAGCAGGATCTGTTCGAACCGGCGACGGTCCGTGTTCATGAGTGGCAGCTCGCCAGCAAGGTCGACGCTGAGCGTCAGCCCGCGCTGGCTGGCTGATGGTTGCAGGCTGTCGGCGACAGCCTGGATTGCTGTCGCCGGCTCGAATGTCTGCGGGTGCAGGATCAGCTGATCGGCTTCTATTCGTGACAGGTCCAGAATGTCGTTGATCAGGGCAAGCAGATGGCGCGAACTGTCGCGCACCATTTCCAGCTGGCGCTGCTGTTCCGCCTCCAGTGGCCCGGCGAGCTCCTGCAGCAGGATGCCGGTGAAGCCGATGATCGAATTGAGTGGTGTCCGCAGCTCGTGGGACATGGTGGCCAGAAAGGCGGACTTCAGGCGATCCGCCTCGCGGGCCCGCTCCACTGCGTCCTCAAGATCTCGAGTGCGTTCCGCGACAAGTACCTCCAGACGTTCGTTCAGTTCCCGCAGGGCCCGCTCGGCCTGCCGTCGCTGACTGATGTCGCGGATGATGTAAGTGCTCACAGGCCCCCGGCGCATGTTCACCACCGACCGGGCGATCTCTACCGGTACCCGGGTGCCGTCCGGGCGCAGTGCACTCGTTTCCAGGTAGGCGCCAGCCTCCATGTCGGCGCCGTCCGTCAGCAGCTGTGACAGTGGCAGACTCAGTGCCTGCGCCGCAGTGCGCTGGAACAGCTGCTCTGCGGCCTGGTTGAACATCAGCACATGGCCGTTGGGACCGACGCTGACGATGGCATCCCGGGCAGCCCCGATCAGCGCCGCAAGGTGAGCCTGGCTGGCCGCCAGGCTCTGTTCCGACTGGGCCAGTTCGGCGCTGGCCAGGGCGGCCTCGCCGAAGGCCCGGCGCATCAGCAGGAACAGCAGCAGCGAAGTGACGACGACGAAGCCGATACCCTTGAACACGCTCAGGGCGATGAAGGTGTCTTCGTCGGCCACCAGAGCCAGCAGGGCATGATCGGACAGGTAGATCCAGAGTGTGGCCAACAGTGCATAGCCGGACATGATCAGCAGCGCCCGGCGCTTGAGGCTGGCGTCCAGTGTCGCTATGCGCACCTGCTCCGCCTGTGGCGTCACACTGACCCTTGCCACCCCATGCCTGGCAGGGCCGGCCGCCGTGATCCTGGCCGGATCGGATCGCGGTTCCCCGGTGTCGGACATGGCTGTCTCCAGCGGAAGCCACGGTACTGCCACGGGCTCCCCACGCCCTGGCAGGCTGGTGACAGTCGCGCCCGGCGCGCCCGGAGGGGCTGTCGGGCCATTGCTGTCATTCTCGTGGTGGAATATAGCAGCGCGACCGGCGTGCGTCGCCCTCTGGTCTGGCGGGCCGGTCTGGCTGACCGCTGCACGCGCGAGGGTTGACTGGAGAAGGTTGCAGTTGGCGCTTGCGCTGGGCCGGCGTATGCTCGGAAAACAAAGAAAGAACAATGAGGGCCGGCACTTCGGGGACGTTCGTGCGGGCTCATGACGCGGCTTCAAGACCGGTTGTTCACAATAACGCACTCTGGGGAGTCAGCACATGAAGACAGGCCTGTTCAGGCCCGCGGCTACCGTGCCGCTGGCCGTTGCCATCGCTGTTGCCAGCCAATCCGCCATTGCCCAGCAACCGGCTGCCGGGGCACCTCAGCAGCGGACCGCGCTGGAAGAGATCGTCGTCACCGCGCAGCGCATCAGTCAGAGCGTCAGCGAGATCGGTATGTCGATCGCCACCGCCACCGGCGACCAGCTCACCGACCTGGGGATCCAGGACACGTCCGATCTGGTGAAGATCGTGCCCGGGTTCAATCACACCTATACGATCTACGGCACGCCGGTTTACAGCCTGCGCGGGGTCGGTTTCCTGGAAACGACGCTCAGTGCCGGCCCCACCGTCAGTATCTACGCGGACGAGGTTCCGATTCCGTTTTCGGCCCAGACTCGGGGCACCAACCTGGACATTTCGCGGGTAGAGGTCCTGAAGGGCCCGCAGGGGACGCTCTACGGTCTGAACTCCACGGGTGGAGCCATCAACTACATCGCCAACAAGCCCACCGAGACCTTCGAGGGTGGTTTCGATGTCAGCTACGGGCGGTTCAATGAAGTGGATGCCCAGGGCTTCGTGAGCGGACCGCTGGCCGACACCCTGCGTGGTCGGGCAGCCCTGCGTTACACGCGCAGCGACGGCTGGCAGCAGAGCTACACGCGCAACGATTCGCTGGGCAAGAAGGACTTCCTGAATGCGCGCGTCATGCTCGAGTGGGAGCCCACTGACCGGCTGCGCACGCTGCTGACGGTCGGCGGCTGGCATGATCAGTCGGAGACCATCGCGCCTCAGTTCATCGAGCCCGAGCTGCGTTCGCCCAATGCTCAGCTGTTGCCCCCCGGATTCGTGAATTATCCGGCAGCGCCCAATGATACCCGGGCGGCAGACTGGGATCCCGATCGAGACTATCAGCAGGACAACTGGATGTTCATGGGCTCCCTGCGGGTGGACTACGATCTGACGCCGGACATCGTCCTGACCTCGCTGACATCGGGTCAGCGCTTTCGTCGTGACCAGAAGCTGGAAGGTGATGGCACCACCTTCGAGAACTACTACAGCGAGCAGGTCGGCGAGATCGATTCCTGGTACCAGGAGCTGCGCCTGACCGGTGCCTTCAACGGCGAAGGCAACTGGATTGTAGGCGCCAACTATTCTCGTGACGAGACCTTCGATACCTTCCGGCAGTTCTACGGCGATGCCACCAGCGCTGTGGTGCTGGGGGTGCTGGGACCGGACTCGCAACCGGTGACCTGGCAGGACATCGACACCTGGGGCGTCTTCGCCAATGCCGAGTATCCGCTCAGTGACACCGTGACGGTGCAGGGTGGGGTGCGCTACACCGAGTCGGACCGGGACTTCATGGGCTGCAGTCTGGATACCGCCGATCCGGCCAACCCTGGCTGGGCCGGCCAGTCCGAGGCTATCCAGGTGGTGCTGCGTGGTCTGGAAGGGCTGACCGGGTTTACGCCGGTCGGTCCGGGTGAGTGTGGCACGATGGGGCCGGCCCCCGAGTTCGAGCCGGGCATGGTGTTCGACAACCTGAAACAGGACAACGTGTCCTGGCGGGTCAACCTGAACTGGTATCCGAACCCGGATTCGCTCCTGTATGCCAATGTCAGCAGGGGCTACAAGGCGGGCTCCTTCCCGACCCTGGCCATTGCGCTTTCAAGCCAGTTCGAGCCAGTGGTTCAGGAAGAGCTGCTGGCCTACGAGACCGGCTTCAAGGTGACCCTGCTGGAAGGTCTGCTGCAGCTGGAGGCCGCAGCGTTCTACTACGACTACAAGGACAAGCAGATCCTGGGTTCGGTGCTTGATCCGGTATTCGGCCCGCTGCCCGCGCTGGTGAACGTGCCCGAGTCGAACGTGGTGGGCTGGGAGGCTTCGGCGGTCTGGGCGCCCATGGAGGGCCTGCGCATCGCGCCCTCGATCAGCTACCAGGATTCCACCGTGGAAGGGTCGTTCATCGACTTTAACAGCCTGGGGCAACCCGAGGATTTCGGTGGTGACTCGTTCCCGGTGTCGCCCAAGGTGCAAGCCAGTCTGGATGTGCAGTACGACTGGGCCATGAGCAACGGCTGGTCGGCGTTCGTCGGCGCCAATGCCACCTATCAGGACAGCACTCAGGCTGCCTTCGGCTCGGATGACCGCTTCAACATTCCCTCCTACACCCTGGTCGATCTGCGCGCCGGGGTCGAGCGTGGACCCTGGCGGTTCTCGGCCTGGGGCCGGAACATCACTGACGAGTTCTACCTTAACAACGTCTCGTTCACGGCAGACGCGCTGGTGCGCTACCAGGGCATGCCGCGGACCTACGGCATCAGCGTGCGTTACCGCACTCCCTGATGTCCTGCACCCAGGGGGTGGGCCCGTAGCTGTCGGTCCGCCCCCTTGCTGACTACCGCGCGAATGCGGGCGGTGGCGTGAAGCGGTAGCCGGCCGTCTCCAGCCAGCCTGCCAGCCCGATGGTCTGCAGGTCTCCGAATTCCGGGCCCACCAGCTGCACGCCGATGGGCAGCCCCTGGTCATTCAGTCCCGTCGGGACTACCGTCGCCGGCAGTCTGGCGACGCCGGCCAGCCCCGCCCAGAACACCTGATCGAAGTAGGGAATGGTGCGGGCGTCAACCTGCGCGGTGCGCTCGCCGAAGGGGCGCTGGTCATGGGGAAACGCTGCTGTCGGCATGATCGGCATCAGCACGCAGTCCCAGCCGGCAAAGAATGCATGCCATTTCCAGCGCAGCTGATGGCGGGCTTCGTCGGCCTGCAGCCAGTCCCGATGGCTGGCAGTCTGGTTGCGCAATACGCTGGCGGCCAGGCTGTCGTCGTCAGCTGCCAGCGACTGTGCCCGTTCCTGCAGCCGCCGAAAGCGGGAATCAGGCATGCGGGCTGCCATGGCCGCCTGCAGCAACTGCTGGTAGACGCGGTGGCTGTCAGCACTGCTGAAGTCCGGCCGCGCCTCGAAATCCACATGGGCACCTGCCTCGGCCAGGGTGCGCGCCACCTGCTCGAGCCGGTCGCGCACTTCGGCACTCACCGGGCACATCGGGTCATCCGCCCAGACCGCCACCCGCATGCCGCGGGGCAGATCTGCCCCCGGCTCGGGCAGCTGCAGCCGGACGGCGCGTGCCTGGATGGCATCGGCAGCCGTAAGCAGGCGCATGACCTGATCCAGGTCGGCAGCACTGCGAGCCAGCGGGCCTATCACCGCGATGTCGGGCCATGCACGAGGATCGCCGGGGCCGCTGTGACCGCGGGGCGACAGCAGTCCCCAGGTGGGCTTGTGGCCGAAGACGCCGCAGTAATGGGCCGGATTGCGAATGCTGCCGCCAATGTCGGAGCCCAGCTCCAGCCCGCTCAGTCCGGCAGCCAGTGCGGCGGCGGCACCGCCGGAAGAGCCGCCCGGAACCCGGTCCGTATCGAATGGATTGCCGGTGGTGCCGTAGATGTCGTTGTAGGTCTGGAAGTCGGCCAGTGCCAGCGGCACGTTGGTCTTGCCGAACACCAGCGCGCCAGCGGACTCCAGCCGGTTCACTGCCTCGGCATCATGCTCGGGAAAGTTCTCGCGCCAGTCCGGATTGCCCCAGGTGGTGGGGGTGCCGGTCAGGTTGAAGGATTCCTTGACGGTCATGGGCACGCCATGCAGCGGCCCGGTCGCCTTGTCTGCATGGCTGGCAGCGTCCAGCTGCACGGCCAGAGCGCGGCCCCGGTCACGGGCATCCACCACCAATGCATTCAGCGCCGGGTTGTAACGGTCGACCCGGTCCAGATAGTGCTGCAGGAGCTCCGCGGCCGAGAGTTCGCCTGCGCGCACGAGCGCTGCCAGTCGGGTCGCCGAGCTGAAGGCGATATCCGTCATGCTGATTCCTCCCTGGTGCCGGCGGGTGCGCCGGTTCACCGCTTTGCCATCTTCTCCGGACAGGCTTGCTGTGGCCAGACACTCTGTGGCCAGACACTCTGTGGCCAGACACTCTGTGGCCAGACTGTGATACAACCGGCGCAAAAGGAAAAGGGGTGACCAGGGGGAGCATCATGGGCCGACAGCAGCGCAATGTACTCTTCATCACGGTGGACCAGTGGCGTGGCGACTGCCTGTCCAGTCTGGGGCATCCGGTGGTGCAGACTCCGCAGCTTGATGCGCTGGCGCGGGAGGGGGTCCAGTTCACCGCCCACTACACCAATGCGGTGCCCTGCGGACCCAGTCGGGCGTCGCTGCACACCGGCCAGTATCTGCTCAATCATCGCAGCGGCACCAACGGCACGCCGCTGGATCGGCGCTTTACCAACTGGGCACAGGAAGCACGCCATGTCGGCTACGCGCCGGCCCTGTTCGGCTACACCCACACTACCCGGGATCCGCGCGAGTTCGCGCCGGATCATCCGTACCTGCAGACCGACGAAACGCCGTTGCCGGGGCTGGATCCGGTGCTGCCCATGGGCACGGACTGCAGTCTCTGGCGCGACTGGCTGCGGCAGTTGGGCTACGCCGACCTGCCCGACGGGGATCCCCAGTACACCTACCTGATGCGGGATCCGGACCCGACCTGGGCCCGGCGCGGCCAGCCGCGGCCGCTGGCCTTTGCGGCCGAGCATTCCGATACCCGGTTCATGGTGGACAGCCTGATGACCTGGATCGATGAGCAGCATCGGTCACTGCCCGGGTCCGCGCCTGGCTGGATGGCGCACCTGTCACTGGTGCGTCCGCATCCGCCCTGGATCGCTCCGCCCCCCTACAACACGCGCTATTGCCCCGACAGTCTGCCCGGATGGCAGCGGGCAGAAACTCCGCAGCAGGAAGGTCGTCAGCACCCCTGGCTGGAATGGTTCCTGCAGCAGCCGCGTAACGCCGCCCACGGCGATCTGCAGCGGCACCGATTGCTGCAGGCCAGCTATTACGGGCTGATGAGCGAGGTGGATGACAATCTCGGGCGCCTGTTCGACGCCCTGCGCGCATCCGGGGACTGGGATCGGACCCTCATCGTGCTCACCTCGGACCACGGTGAGCAGATGGGTGACCACTGGATGCTGGGCAAGGCGGGCTATTTCGATCAGTCCTGGCATGTTCCCATGTTCGTGCGCGATCCGCTGCCGCAGGCGGACCCGGGGCGTGGCTGTCGTATCGATGCCTTCAGCGAGCATGTGGACCTGATGCCGACGCTGCTGGAATGGATCGGGCTGCCCGCGCCGCGGCAGTGCGATGGTCGGTCGCTGCTGAGCACGGTTCGCAGTGGCCAGGTGCCGGCAGACTGGCGCACGGCCGTGCACTGGGAGTATGACTTTCGCGATCCGATCGAGGGGCGCGCAGAGGCCGACCTGGGCTTGCCCATGGAAGCCTGCAACCTGGCGGTGCGCCGCAGTCGCGACTGGAAGTACGTGCACTTCGCCGGCTTGCCACCGCTCTTGTTCGATCTGCGCCGGGACCCCGGCGAACACCGGAACCTGGCGGTGGACGACCGCCATGTCGGGCAGCTGGCGGCAGAGGCGCGGGCATTGCTGTCCTGGCGCATGCGCCATGCCGATCGGACCCTCACCCACATGCGAGTGACGCCGACCACGGGTCTGGTGGTAGCCAGCGACTGAAGTGCCGCCGTGTGTCGGGCTCAGCTGCCGCCCCGGGCCTCGACAATGTCGAAACGGCTGCCCTGCAGTGCCCGTACCTGTTCCACCAGCTGCTCGAAGTTGGCCAGCACCAGTTCCCGGTAGCGTGCCTCGATGGCGTAACGCTGGCTGTCCTGGGCCTGCATCTCACGGCGACTGAGGGCACGACGGTCGTCGTGGGTGGCAAAATGCCGGATTTCCCGGTACATCTCCTGAACGGCCCGGTACTCGGGACGTGCTTCCAGTCCGGGATAGAATTCCAGCAGCTTCTTGATGCGAATGCAGGCTTCCGACAGCTCGCAGTCACCGTCGCGTGCTGCCAGACAGATCATCTCGATGCTCTTCAGACGCTGCTCGTGCATGGTCTGGTTGGTTTCATCCAGCGCCTGCTGGACGCCGGCAGCGGCCTTGCCGCGCTGACGGATCTGGTGCAGCAGCCAGAGCAGATAGATGATGAGCGCAACGACCACCAGCCCCATCAGGAGCAGGATCAGGCCGGCGTGCTGCATGAAGAAATCCATGGGCGGACCCTCGATCAGGTGCGGGGCCGGCCGACGTGATCCGGGATCCCTTTCCGCAGTCCCGGTGGTCCGTCCCCTGGTTGCCCGTGCAGAGTGTAACGTTCAGCTGCCCGTTGGCCGGCTGATGCGGGCGAAGTCCCGGAAGAACTCCGGATAGGTCTTGCCGACACAGGCAGGATCCTCGATGGAGACCGGAACGCCACCCAGTGCAACCAGCGCAAAGCACATGGCCATGCGGTGGTCATCATAGGTATGAATGCTTGCGGATTGAAGCCGTCCCGGCGGCCGGATATGCAGGCCATCCCGGTATTCGCAGACACTGGCGCCCACCTTGCGCAGCTCGCGCGCCATGGCAGCCAGCCGATCCGTTTCCTTGACCCGCCAGGTGGCCACGTTGCGGATACGTGTCGGGCCACTGGCAAACAGGGCGGTGGTGGCCAGCGTCATGGCCGCATCGGGGATGTGGTTCAGATCCAGGTCCACGCCCTGCAGCCTGTCGCGGCTGACCTCCAGCCAGTCCGGGCCGCGGGCCACGCGGGCTCCCATGGCTTCCAGCACGTCCGTGAAGGCGACATCCCCCTGCATGCTGGCCGTGCCGGTGCCGTAGACGCGCACCGTGCCGCCGGCGATGGCTGCCGCCGCCAGGAAGTAGGATGCGGACGAGGCGTCGCCTTCCACGGCCAGTTCGCCCGGGCTGCGGTAGCCCCTCTGATCGACCTTCAGGATGCGCGGCTCAGGCCATTGGGGCAGGGTGCCGAAGTGCTCCATGCAGCGCCGTGTGACCTCGATGTACGGGTCGGAGACCAGCTCGCCGCGACGCTTCAGGATGACCGGGCCGTCCGCCAGCGGAGCCGCCATCAGCAGGGCGGAAACGAACTGGCTGGACAGGGTGCCGTCGATCTCTACTTCGCCGCCACGAAGGCCGGTTCCATGGATCTCCAGCGGCAGGTAGCCCGGCTGGTCCAGGTAGCGGATATCGGCGCCCAGCTGGCGCAGGCCATCGACCAGGGGTCCGATGGGGCGTTCATGCATTCTCGGATCGCCATGCAGTCGGAAACGCCCGCGCCCAAGGGTGAGTACGGCCGTGAGCGGGCGAACGGCGGTGCCTGCATTGCCCAGGTAAAGGTCGACCAGGCCGGCATCCGGAGCGTGCAGCGGGCCAGCGCGACCCTGTACCTGCAGTCGGGTGCCGTCCTGTACCACTTGCACGCCCAGGGCACGCAGCGCTTCGAGCATGCGCTGGACGTCATCACTGTCCAGCACGTGGCTGAGTGTGGTGCTGCCTTCGGCCAGTGCCGCAAGCAGCAGCAGGCGGTTGGACAGGCTCTTGGAGCCGGGGATGCGCACCTCTCCGGCCACACCTTCCACCGGGGACAGCAGCAGACGGTCCATGCAGACTCCTGGGCATCCAGATCGGGCGCCGATTCGATCACAGTGGCTGCAGGGGCACAAGGCGGGCGATGTCCTCAGGCGGCCGGGGGATCCGGCTGCAGTCGGTCCAGGAACCCGGCCAGGTCCGGTGCCACCACACGCCAGTCGCGGGTCCCCGGGCGTTCGACCAGGATCTCCTGCGAGTCGATGTCCATGCTCAGAATGTACTCGGAATCGGGTTCGGTGCAGGCGAAGAACAGGGTCTGGGGGTAGCGGCGCAGGAGGCCGAACAGGCGCCGCTGCTGCTGGTTGTGCCCCAGCAGGTTCTCCAGCAGACGGTCATTGTCGGCCGGATTCCAGGCACCCAGCAGGCTGACGTGGCCTTCGTCGGCACGGGTTTCCAGATGATGGCGCCAGTAGCGACCGTAGAAGGCCTTCAGGGCATCCGGCAGCGGCCTTTCCAGCGCCTGTTCCAGCGGCGCCAGCAGGCCGAAATCATTGCGGGTGACGGGTTCCCAGTCGAGCCAGCCCTCTTCATCGGGCTGGCCGCGGGCGCAGGGCGAGTGGCCTTCCGGAAGCTGCCTGGAGCGCAATGGGCCTGCGGTCAGACAACGTTCGACCAGTCGGTCCAGAGCCTGCACCACCGGATGACTGGCATCCACCGAGGCGGTCATCGGTCGCTCTCCGGATGGTAGCGGATGTCCTGTATCCAGAGCTGGCGGCGCGCTTCCGGCCCCTCGATGACCACCTCGTCGTCCAGGGTCCGACCCAGCATGGCGCGGGCGGCGGGTGCGTCCACGCTGATCCAGCCGCGCTTGGGATCGAACTCGTCGGCCCCGACGATGCGCCAGCAGACGGTTGCGCCATGGGCATCCTCCAGCGTGACCCAGGCACCGAAATAGACGCGGGTCGGGTCGTCCGGCGGCCGATCCACCACCTTCAGCTGCTCCAGCCGTTTCGACAGGTAGCGCACGCGCCGGTCGATTTCGCGCAGCTGCTTCTTGCCATAGATGTATTCGGCGTTTTCGGAGCGGTCGCCCATGGCCGCGGCCTCGGCTACCCGCCGGGTCACCTCCGGGCGCTTCTCTCGCCACAGGTGTTCCAGCTCCGCTCGCAGGGCGGCAGCGCCGCCAGCAGTAATGTAAGGGGCTGACCGCAGGCTCATGAAGCATGAACCTTCGGTGCGAACAGATCACTGAAAAGCGTTCGCAAGCCGGCGTCCAGCGGCGGCCGGATGATGCCGCGCTCGGTAATGATGCCCGCTACCAGATGGGCGGGGGTGACGTCGAAGGCCGGATTGCGGACGCGGATGCCGGTCGGTGCCAGCTCGATGCCTGCCAGTTGCGTGACCTCGGCCGGATCACGCTGTTCGATCTCTACCGCATCGCCGGAGGCGGTGTCCGGATCCAGCGTGGACGAAGGGCAGGCCACATAGAAGGGAATGTCGAAATGGCGGGCCAGCACGGCCACGCCCAGGGTGCCGATCTTGTTGACCACATCGCCGTTGGCGGTGACTCGGTCGGTGCCGACCAGTACCAGATCGATCTCTCCCGCCGCCATCAGGCTGGCGGCCATGTTGTCGCAGATCAGGGTCACGTCCAGGCCGGCCCGATCCAGCTCCCAGGCGGTCAGTCTTGCGCCCTGCAGTACCGGCCGGGTCTCGTCGGCAAAGATGCGTACGGGCAGGCCCTGCTCGCCGGCGGCATAGAGCGGCGCCAGGGCGGTGCCTCGCTCGGAGACCGCCAGTGAGCCGGCATTGCAGTGTGTGAGTACGCCGCAGCCCGGTCGCAGCAGGGTCAGCCCGTGCTCGCCGATGGCCTGGCAGATGGCCCGGTCTTCTGCCTCGATGGCCCGGGCTTCGGCGGTCAGGGCCTGCAGCAGCTCGGCCGGGTTGCCGTCTGTCGCCTGCAGTCGACTCAGCATGCGGTCCAGCGCCCAGCCCAGGTTGACTGCCGTGGGGCGCGCAGCACGCAGCCTGGCTGCGGCCTGCACAAGCTGCTCGCGACAGCCCTGGCCGTCGCCCGGCAGCGTCCGCTCCAGTTCCACTACCAGTCCCCAGGCCGCAGCCATACCGATGGCGGGCGCCCCGCGGACGCGCATCTCGCGGATTGCCTGGGCCACTGCATTGGCGTCGTGACAGGGTTCCTGTACAACCCTCTGTGGCAGCTGGCGCTGATCCAGGATCAGGAGCTGCTCGCCGTCATGGTGGACTGCCCGCGGCAACCGAGCCAGATTGAACGGTGATGTCATGAATACTGTGCTTCCCTGCCGCGATCGACGCCTGCACTCGAAGTGTTTCAGGGGTGGTCCGCAGCGTCTTGGCGGCGATTGGTTCTAGAGGCCTGCAAGGCCCGAGCCAGCGCTGTGTCGATCAGTTCCAGCAGCGACTGGATATCTGGCGCATAGGCTAGCACGCCATCACGGTGACCACTCATGACGAGCATGCCGCGGTCGCCTTCCACCAGGGCGCGTGTGGCATGCGCCAGCTCGGCGGTGCCGTGGGCGGCTGAAGCTGGGGTGGCTGGCAGGCCGGCTGCCGCGCCATGATGCCAGAGCAGGGGGCAGTGACCATGCAGTGACCAGCGGCTGTGCTCCGGGCTGCAGGGATGCATGGCCGCGTGGACCAGGGTCTCGGAAGAGGGTGGCCGCAGGCCTTGCGCGCTGACCCGGTTTGCCGGCAGCGACCAGTGCCGGACATGTACCAGGTCCGCCGCGCTCAGGCTGCGCTGCCCGGCGGTCTGGGTGGCCGTGACCCAGAAGCCGGTTTCGTACGAGCCCGGATGCCAGGCGAGGTTGCCGAATGCCAGGCCCTGGTACCGATCCGGTTGCTGGCCAAGAAGCTCACGTTGGCGAGCAGCCCGGAACAGTCGATTGAACTTGTTCACGGGTGCTGTTGCCGAAGCAGGGTCCGGCGTCTGCAGGCTGTAGCCGAACAGAAGTGCGGCTTCGGAAGTCATCGGTTTGCCCTGCCTTTCTATTTCAAATCGGTATAATGAGCGGGTTGTATAGTGCTTATCGTAATTGAGAAAATCGACGAGCCCGTGCGATTCGAGTGGCCTTCGGGTAACCTCTGGCCCAGTCGGGCGACAAGCTGTTCGGCGTCGCCCGGTCAGGGTGCTTCGTCGCAGTGTTACGCCATTTCAAGGAGTTCCGAGTGAGCAGTTCGTTCCTCACCAGGCCGCTGAAGCGATTCGCGGAGCGGTTCGATACCTACCACAATGCGCCAGGCCCCGAGCAGGATGACGATGATCGCATCGACTATGTCCGTGCCATTCCCTTCATCGTACTGCATCTGGCCTGCCTTGCGGCCCTGTTCACCGGGGTGAGCGTGTTCGCAGTGGTAGTCATGCTGGTCATGTACATGGTGCGGGTGCTGGGGATCACGGTGGGTTACCACCGCTACTTCTCCCATCGCGCGTTCCGCTGTGGCCGCAAGATGCAGTTCGTGCTGGCGCTCATGGGCAACATGGCGGTTCAGCGCGGCCCGCTCTGGTGGGCGGCCCATCACCGCCACCATCACAAGTATTCCGACACCGAGCAGGACCATCACTCGCCGGTGACCAAGAGCTTCTGGCGCAGTCACATGGGCTGGTTCCTGACCTATGGCAACTATAGGACCCGTACCGAACTGATCCGGGACTTCGACAAGTATCCCGAGATCCGCTTCCTGGACCGGTTCGACGTGCTGGTACCCACCCTGTCCTACATCGCCCTGTTCCTGCTCGGCGCTGCGGTCGGCACCATCTGGCCGCAGACGGGTACCAGTGGCTGGCAGGTGCTGGTCTGGGGCGGCGTCATCGGTACGGTGCTGGCTTACCACATGACCTTCACCATCAACTCGCTGGTGCACGTGTTCGGGCGCAAGCGCTATACCACCGGCGACGAGAGCCGTAACAACGGTCTGCTGGCGCCGTTCACCTTCGGTGAGTCCTGGCACAATAACCACCACCATTTCCCGGCTTCTGCGCGGCTGGGCTTCTACTGGTGGGAACTGGACATCGGCTGGTACTTCCTGCGGACGCTGGAGCGATTCGGGCTGGTATGGGATCTGAAGAAGGTGCCCTACCATGTCCGCGAGGGCATGCCCTCGCCACGGCGCATGCGGGCTGCTTGACCCGGTCATCCTGACGGGGTCGCCCTGACGGGGTCGCCCCGACCTGGCCGCCCCGAATCTATTCCGGGCGGTTGGCCGCCTGGAAGAGGCTGTCGGATTCGGGTGCCGTCGTGGAAGGGGAGCGCTACGCGAGTCATGATCGATGCACCTTTACCGCAGGAGCGGCTCCAGTTCCTGGAGCAGGTGCTGGCCACCAGTGTGGCCGGTATCGTCGTACTGGGCGACGATGGTCGCTTCCACTATGCCAACCCCCGGGCCGAGTCCATTCTGGGCCGCTCTCTGACGGAACTGCAGCAGCAGCATTTCAACCCCGAGCACTGGCGTGCCACCGACGTTCAGGGCAGGCCCGTATCCGCGCATCGATCGGAGATTCGCAGGGCACTGGCGGCTGGCGAGACGGTATTCGGGGTGCGGCGTACCATTACCCTGCCTGATGGCGGGGAGCGTCACCTGTCACTCAATGCGGCACCGTTGTTCGAAGCTTCCGGTGTGCCGGACCGGATGGTCATCGCGATCAATGACATCACCGCACAGGTGGAGTACGAACGCGACCTGCGCTGGACCCGTGATGCCCTGCAGGCGTCAGAAACCCGGTTTCGACAGCTGGCAGAGAATATCAGCGAGATCGTCTGGATCGTCGAGGATGGCAGGTTCGTGTTCGTCAATCGAGCCTACGAGCAGATTTCCGGCCGTTGTCGCGATGTCCTCTATCGGAATCCCTTGGATTTTCTGGAGGGCGTGCACCCGGAGGATCGGGACGAGGTCGTCCAGGCCATGGAGGTGGATCTGTCGGACGGCGGCTACCTTGATCTGCAATATCGCGCCTTGCGCCCCGATGGCGAGGTGCGCTGGCTGCATACCCGCAGCTTTCCCGTCGAGGACCAGCCAGCCATGCGGGTCGGGCTGACATCAGATGTCACCGAGGCCCGGTTGGCGGAAGCTCGCATGGAAAGGCTGGCCAGCGTCGATCCGCTGACGGGGTGCTGGAATCGTCTGCGCGGTGAACTGGTACTGGACGAACTGTTCGAGCTGGCGGCCCGCCATGGTCGTCCGTTCGCACTGGCCCTGTTCGATCTGGACCATTTCAAGCGCGTCAATGACCGTTTCGGCCACCAGGTGGGCGATCAGGTGCTGGTGGCGCTTTGTGAGCGCGTCCAGCGCAGTCTGCGGCGCAATGACACCCTGGTCCGCTGGGGTGGCGAGGAATTCCTGCTGTGCCTGCCGGAGACGCCCACAG
>LFIK01000193.1_pt1 | contig 42787 bp, 42 predicted proteins | sample 643401 | NCBI WGS metagenome assembly LFIK01 (sample SAMN03777447, study PRJNA286221) | soda lake metagenome | biome: soda lake; feature: Kulunda steppe; material: water; isolation source: sample T5-Br brine of Lake Tanatar-5 | place: Russia: Kulunda steppe | collected 2010-07
AGAGCATGCAATCGGTGCAGTCCCCCGAGGACATGCAGGCATTTCTCAACCAGCATACCGACATGATCAAGGCCGCATCGGAGAAGATGTCTTCCGACATGGGCAGGATGGTGAGCCTGCAGCGCGAGTTCGGCGAAGATCTGCAGAAAGTGACGCAGGAAAGCATGTCCGGCATGATGCAACAACCGGTCCGCAAGGCCGCTGCCAAGGCCTCCACTGCGAAAAAAAGCTGACGCAAGTCAGCTCCTGACGGTGCTGGATTCCGCTGTAATGGCATCCAGCACCGTTTCTTGCTCGTGACGACCCAGCGCAGCTGAGAACACGCCGCGGTCAGGGCGTGTGCCTTTCAACCGCGCGCACCGACAACCACCATCAACGCCTCAGGCAAACCGGCCCGATCAGCCCATACGAGACAGCGATCCTTGGAAAACCTCTTCAGCAACCAGATCATCCTGACCCTTGGTCTGCTGTTCCTCGTCAGTATCATCGCAAGCGTTGCATCCAGCCGGATCGGTGCGCCGTTGCTGCTGATCTTTCTGTCGATCGGCGTCATCGTCGGCTGGCAGGAGCTTGCTCCGATTACCATGGAAGACGTCAAGCTTGCCCACTTCGTCGGCAGCCTGGCGCTTGCCATCATTCTTTTTGATGGCGGCTTGCGCACCCGCACCCAGACCTTTCGCGTCGGGCTCTGGCCTGCACTCAGCCTGGCGACGGTCGGCGTCGTCCTGACGGTTGGCATCACTGGCGGCATGGTCGCCTGGCTGTTCGACCTGCCGATCATGCTCGGACTGCTGATCGGCGCCATCATCGGTTCCACCGATGCTGCTGCAGTCTTCTCGCTGCTGCGCTCACAGGGCCTGGAGCTGAAACAACGGATCAGCGCCACGCTGGAAATCGAATCCGGCAGCAACGACCCGATGGCCATCTTTCTGACCATCGTCCTGATCGAGATCGTTCTCGGCCAGCACGACAGCATCAGCGTCGCCATCCTGATCGAATTTGTTCGCCAGATGGGGTTAGGGGGGGTGATGGGCCTGCTGGGCGGCCTGGCCCTGACCTGGCTGATCAACCGGATTCCGCTGACCGCTGGTCTCTACCCGTTGCTGGCACTCGCTGGTGCATTGCTGTTGTTCGGGGGCACCTCGATGCTTGGCGGTAGCGGGTTTCTCGCCATCTACCTGGCCGGTATCGTGCTCGGCAACAGACCGCATGAAAGCGCGCAGAATATTCTGCGATTCCATGACGGCATGGCCTGGATCGCTCAGATCGTGATGTTCCTGATGCTCGGCCTGATGGTGCATCCGCCGGATCTGCTCGGCATCGCGCTCGAGGGGCTGGTCGTGTCGGCCTTGCTCGTGCTCGTTGCGCGCCCTCTGGCTGTTGCGATCGCACTGCTGCCGTTCCGTTTCCCATGGCGTGATCAGGTCTTCATCAGTTGGGTCGGACTGCGAGGCGCAGTGCCGATCTTGCTGGGGTTGTTTCCATTGCTGGCGGGTGTCGAGCAGGGTGAGCTGTTCTTCAATATCGCCTTCTTCGTGGTGCTGGTCTCGCTGCTCGTGCAGGGCTGGACAATTGCGCCGGTGGCGCGTTGGCTGGGGCTCGACGTTCCCCCACAGACCCGCGTCGTGCATCGGCAGGAGCTGGACCTGCCGGGACAAGTCGCGTTCGAGTTGCTTGCCTACCGACTGGAACACGACAGCCCGGTGTTACTGCGTCGCGTCATGGACCTGCAACTCCCGGCACGCACCCAGATTCTCAGCGTGATCCGGCACGGTGCCCCACTCAAGCAGCACTGGCGCACGATCCTGCTCGCCGACGACGATGTCTACGTGCTGGCAACGCCGGACGACATCCCGGCGCTTGACCGGCTCCTGGTGGCGGACCACGCTGCGCCGCGCTTCGAGGAACACTCGTTTTTCGGTGACTTCATGCTGAACGGCGACAGCCGGATCGAGGACATCGCCAGCGCCTACGAGCTCTCGATTCCCGACCGAGGGTCCGTCAACGAGACGTTGTCCGACTACCTGCAACGGCTGTTCAACAAGCGTGCGGTTGTCGGTGACCGGATTCGTATCGCCAACATGGAGTTTGTCGTCAGGGCGCTCGATGGTGAGCGGATCACCAGCGTTGGGCTGAAAATTCTGCCTCAGCAACGTCCGCGTCGCTGACGGACCTGCCCGGCTGTCTGGCGGTTGACCGCCACCACGGTTGCAACGCGCCGTGCAAGGCTGCAGACTCCGACTCTGAAGATACCGACCGGTCAATCTGAGCGATGATCATGGCCATGAATGATGCCTTGCGGCAACAGTTGCTGAAAGCTGGCGTGGTTGACAAGAAGCAGGCCGCCCAGGCCAGCCGCGAACAACTGACGCAACGCAAGCAGCAGCGAAAGAAGGGCAAGCGCAGTGAGCCACAGGTTCCCGAAAGCCGACGACTCGCAGAGCAGGCGCGGCTCGAGCGCCAGCAACGTGAAGCAGCGCTGAATGCTGCCCGGGACAAGGAGCGCCGGCAGCGTGATGCACAGGCGCAGATCGAAGACATGCTCAAACAGCATGCCCTCTCCATGCGCGATGGAAGCTGTCCGTTCAATTTCACCCACGGAACAGTCATCCGCAGGGTCGAAGTGACCGAGCAGCAGCGCAGCGCGCTCAGCAACGGCCAGCTGGCGATCGTCGAACACCGGAAACGCTTCCATTTGATCCCGGCGGAGCTTGTCGACAGACTGTTGGAGCGTGAACCGGCGCTGTTTGTCTTTGTTGTTGCCGACACTGGCGGCGATGAAGACGATGCCTATGCCGACTACCCCGTTCCTGACGATCTGCACTGGTAGCCCGGATCGACCAACGGCACCCGCCGCTCTCACACCTCACACTGACACGACAAGGGCATCATTGCCACACACCGCCATGAATGAACACGTTCTGAACCGCCTGGAGTCCCTGCTTGATCGCATCGAGCGCCTGCTACCCGCCGAAGCGGCTGAGCCAGACTGGGAGACGGCAATCGCCTTTCGCTGGCGAGCACGCGCCGGCAGCGGGTCGCTGCAGGCCATTGCACATCCACACAACCTGCATCTTGCGCAATTACGCAACATCGACCGGCAAAAAGCGCTGCTCGAGGCAAATACCCGCCAGTTTGTTCATGGGTACCCTGCCAACAACGCCTTGTTGTGGGGCTCCAGAGGGACCGGGAAGTCGTCGCTGATCAAGGCGCTGCTGACCGATTATGCCGACCAGGGGCTGCGCCTGATCGAAGTCGATCGTGACGATCTGACCAGCCTGCCGGACATCATCGAACTGGTCCGGAGCAGGCCCGAACGGTTCGTGATCTTCAGCGATGATCTGTCATTCGAAGCCGGCGACGGCAGTTACAAGGCCTTGAAGGCGATGCTTGATGGCTCGATCAGTGCACCGCCGGACAATCTGCTGATCTACGCCACATCGAATCGCCGACATCTGCTGCCCGAGTACATGTCCGACAACGCAAGCAGCCGCAATGTTGATGGTGAAATTCACCATGGCGAAGCGGTCGAAGAAAAGATTTCACTGTCAGAGCGCTTTGGCCTGTGGGTGTCATTCCACCCATTCAACCAGGATGCCTATCTCGACATTATCGATTCGTGGCTGCACAGCCTCGGCATACCGATCACAGAACCGGAGCGGCTCCGCGAAGAAGCGCTACGCTACGCGCTGGCGCGTGGATCCAGAAGCGGGCGGGTTGCCTGGCAGTTCGCCAGAGACTGGGCCGGGCGCACCCGCGACGGCGGCGGCTGAGCGCACTGACAGCCTCTCGTCGTATGCAGCCGCCCTACTACTCCTTCCTGAGCAGCCATCAGGCCAGCAGGTTGCTGAACATCCGCAGCCATGGGCCATGCTCGCCCCACTCCGGCGGATGCCAGCTGTGCTGAACGGTGCGCACCATGCGCTCTGGATGTGGCATCATCGCCAGCACACGACCGTCAGCATTACAGACACCGGCAAGCCCCTCTGGGGATCCGTTCGGGTTGGCCGGATAACGTTGCGCCGGCAAGCCATGGTTATCGACATGACGCAACACAAACCCGCCACCATCGCGTAACGCAGCAAACTGATCTGGCTCCGAAAACACCGCACGACCCTCGCCATGCGCGACAGCGATCGGCAGACGAGAGCCGGCCATCCCGGCGAAGAACGGCGTGTCGGACGGCAGGATTTCAACCAGTGAAAGCCGTGCTTCGAACTGCTCCGAGAGGTTGCGGCGGAAGCGGGGCCAGGCATCGGTGCCGGGTATCAGCGACCGCAGCTCGGTCAACAGCTGGCAGCCGTTACAGACACCCAGCGCAAACCGCTCGCGATGATGGAAAAACGCGGCAAAGCTGTCGCGCAGAAATGGGTCATGCAGGATCGACATTGCCCATCCCCGACCGGCGCCAAGCACATCGCCAAACGAGAATCCGCCGCAGGCTGCCAGGCCCTGCATCGACATCAGATCAACGCGCCGGGTCTTCAGATCGCTCATGTGCACATCCACCGGCGCAAAACCTGCCGCATGGAATGCGGCGGCCATTTCCCGATGACCATTGACGCCTTGCTCGCGCAGGATGGCAACGCGCGGCCGCGCACCGCGATTGACGGCAGGCAGCGCCTGCGGGTCGAAACGCAGCAACGGCTGGAGGCCCGGATCGGGATCGAGCAGCGCGTCCCACTCCTCACGCGCGCAGACGGGGTTGTCGCGCCGACTCTGCATGTGAAAGCTGGTCTCCTGCCAGGCGCGCTGCGCATCGACACGGGACAGATCGAGCACTGCCTTGCCATCGCAACGGACCCGGATCCGATCATCGTCGGCCGGTCGACCAATAACCTGACAGGCATCGGCCAACCCGGCATCAGCGAAGGCCTGTAAAACGGCAGCCCGGTCGTCTTCCCGGATCTGCACGACCACACCGGGCTCCTCGGCGAACAACGCAGCAATCGCGTCGCCGGGCGTTGCAAGGTCGATGCTCAGTCCGCAATGCCCTGCGAAGGCCATTTCGCACAAGGTCACGAGCAGGCCGCCATCGCTGCGATCATGCAGCGCCAGCAGCAAGCCCTGACGATTCAACCGCTGCACCGTGGTAAACAGCGCTGCCAGATCACTCGCCTGATCGAGATCCGGCACCGGACCTGTCAGCCAGCCATGCGCCAACGCCAGCGCCGAACCACCGAGGCGGTGACGGCCGCGCCCGAGATCGATGAGCAGCAGGCATGTTGCACCGCTGTCCAGACGCAACTGCGGCGTCAAGGTCCGGCGAACGTCGGAAACCGTCGCGAAGGCGGAAATGACCAACGAGACCGGGGAGACCACACCATGCGCGCCATCGTCGTCATGCCAGACCGTCTTCATCGACAACGAATCTTTACCGACCGGTATGGTCAGCCCCAGATCGGGACACAAGGCCTTCGCCACCGCTGCAACAGTGTCATACAGCCGGGCATCCTCTCCGGGATGCCCGGCTGCAGCCATCCAGTTTGCCGACAGATTGACATGACGCAGGTCGCCGACATCAGCGGAGAGCAGATTGGTGATTGCCTCGGCCACCGCGAGCCGGCCGGACGCCGGCGCATCGAGCAGGGCCACCTGCGGCCGCTCGCCGACTGCCATGGCAGCCCCGCTGTATCCCTGATCATCATCGAGCGTCACTGCCACGTTGCTGACCGGCACCTGCCAGGGGCCGACCATCTGGTCTCGCGCAACAAGTCCGGTCACGGTTCGATCACCGATGGTGATCAACCAGTGCTTGCCGGCAACTGCCGGCATGCGCAGAACGCGCAGCAGCGCCTCGCCAACATCGAGAGCATGCGCGGGAAACGGCCGTTCGTCGAGCCGTTCGCGGCAGACTGATCGATGCATACGCGGTGGTTTGCCGAACAGCAGGTCCATCGGTATGTCGACCGGATCAGGCCCATCAAGCAACGCATCGGCCAGCCACAAGCGCGGCTCTTCGGTCGCCGAGCCAAGCACCGCCACCGGGCAGCGCTCACGCGCACAGAGCGCGAGAAAGCGATCAAGGTCTACCTCGGCGACACCGAGCACATAGCGCTCCTGTGACTCGTTGCTCCAGAGCTGCATCGGCGACATGCCAGGATCGTCATTCGGGACGCGACGCAGATCAAGGCGACCGCCGCGCGCGCTGTCATGCAGCAATTCGGGGACGGCATTCGACAGCCCACCGGCGCCAACATCGTGAATCGACCGGATCGGGTTATCGGCACCCATGGCAAGACAGGCGTCGATCACGCACTGCGCGCGCCGCTGCATCTCCGGATTACTGCGCTGGACCGACGCGAAGTCGAGCTCGCTGTCACCACGACCACTGGCCACCGAAGAGGCTGCACCGCCACCAAGACCGATCAGCATCGCCGGCCCGCCCAGAACCAGCACCTGATCCTCCGGCTCCAGCACGCCCTTGTTGACATGCTGATCACGAATCATGCCCATGCCACCGGCAAGCATGATGGGCTTGTGATAACCGTACCAACGGCTGCCAGCAGCCGTTGCAGCGCCCGCATCGACCTCCAGCGTCCGGAAGAAACCACACAGGTTGGGGCGACCGAACTCGTTGTTGTAGGAGGCAGCGCCGATCGGCCCGTCAATCATGATCTCGAGCGGAGAAGCCAGACGCTCGGGGTTACCTGCGGCTGCAGATTCCCAGGGCTGCAAGAACTCGGGGATGCGCAGATTGGAGGTCATGAACCCGGCAAGCCCGGCACGCGTGCGCGCACCACGACCGGTTGCACCCTCATCACGGATTTCACCGCCAACACCGGTTGCAGCGCCGGCAAACGGTGCGATCGCCGTCGGGTGGTTGTGCGTTTCGACCTTCATCACCAGGTGCGCCGGTTCCACTGACTCGCGGTAGACACCGGTCTCGGGGTCAGGGAACCACCAGCGCGCACTGGCGCCCGAGGCGACAGCGGCATTGTCGGAATACGCCGATAGCACGCCCGCCGAGCGACGGGTGTGGGTGTAACGGATCATGTCGAACAGCGACTCCGGCATCGACTCGCCATCAATCGTCCAGCTGGCGCGGAATATCTTGTGCCGGCAGTGCTCGGAATTGGCCTGCGCGAACATCATCAGTTCGGCGTCGGTCGGGTCACGCCCGAGCGCCAGAAACTGATCGGTCAGATAATCGATCTCGTCATCAGCAAGCGCCAGACCCAGCGTCTGATTGCACTCGACCAGCGCCATCCGCCCCTGATCGAGCAGCGGCACGGTCGACAGTGGTGCGGGCATCGGGCTCTTGAACAGGGCGTGCACCGCAGTGACGGCATCGGCATGCGCGGCTTCGGTCATGCGATCGTGCAGACGGTCGATCACCGATGCCGGAACAGCGACTGACCCGGGTCCGTCAAGCGCGAACCGATACCCGATACCGCGCTCGATCCGACGGATGCGCGACAGCCCGCAACCGTGAAGAATGTCGGTGGCCTTGCTCGCCCATGGGGACACCGTACCCGGCCGCGGCGTCACGAGCAGGTTGACCATCGGCGGCGATGTGGACGCTTCGACCCCCAGCACAGCAAGCAGGCGTTGACGCTCGGCGGCATCAAGCGGCTGCGAACCGACATCGATCAGATAAAACCAGTCAGCCGTCAGGCTCGAGAGCGCTGGCCACACGGCGGCAAGCTGACGCTGGCACTTGTGAAGGCGAAACTCGGACAGGGCACTACCGCCGTGGACTACAAGCAAATCGCTGCCTCCAGCACCAGACCATCAAGACGGCCTGAGGGCCGCGCAAGGAAATCAGACCAGATACATCTTGATCAGATCGAGCAACTGATGCGCCAGGTCCGGGTCGATCGCCGAGCCATCCTCTGCACCGATCTGGACGCGCGTCTCACGCCCGTCGGATGACAGTCTGACTGCAAGGAGCCGAGGCTGCCCATCGTCGGCACCTGCGCGCCAGAAAGCCAAACGGGCGAGCCCTCGACGACGCTGCTCGGCCTCGCTTGCAGACGCCGGATCATAGCGAACCAGAAATCGACGCTCGGAGCGGTCGCGCTCTTCGACGCTGAATCCGGCGCGATCGATGCTCAGATTCATTCTCCGCCAGGCGTCGAGAAACGGATACGGCAGATGCAGCACCGGATCGCCATCGGCACCCATGGCGATCGTCACATCGGCAACCGGCTCGGCAATGCGGCCATCACCGCCCACCAGCGAGAAATCCGACAGCGTCGCCGTGCGACGCTCACCGGTGACAACCTCATCATTGTCGACACCAGGTTGCAGATCCGGTGGCAATGTGAGCGGATCGACGCGAGCCAGCCGATCGCCGCCACCACACCCGGAGAGCAACAGCAGAATTATCAGGATACCCGCCGCTGATGGGACGTTGATGTGACCAGCTCGTGTGCGCATGGTTACCCCTGAGTCACGGCAGACTACGGTTCGATGACGCCGGCGAGAATCATCGCCTGACGAACGGTTTCGTGATGCTGCTCGGACAACGTCAACAACGGCAGTCGAATGGTGTTTTCCATCAGACCAAGCTTGGCAACAGCCCATTTGACCGGAATCGGGTTCGACTCGATGAACAGTGCATTGTGAAGCGCAGCAAGCCGGGCATCAATCTCCTCGGCACGCTCGCGGTCACCATCGAGCGCGGCCGCACACATGGCATGCATCAGCGCCGGGGCGACGTTGGCAGTGACCGAGATGACGCCCTTCCCGCCTGCCAGCAGAATTTCCCTGGCAACCCCGTCCTCACCGCTGAAAAGATCGAGACGATCTTCACAACGATCCATGATATCGCGGGCGCGCTGTGCGCTGACGGTTTCCTTGATTGCGACAATATTCGGGATCCAGGAGAGGCGCTCGACCGTCTCCGGCAACATGTCACAACCAGTTCGCGAGGGAACGTTATACAGGATCTGAGGCATTGGAACCGCATCGGAAACGGCCTTGTAATGCTGGTACAAGCCTTCCTGCGTCGGTTTGTTGTAGTAGGGAACGACCAGCAACGCGGCATCGCAACCAACGCGCATCGCCGCACGCGTCAACTCGATTGCTTCCCAGGTGGAATTGGCACCGGTTCCACCGATGACCGGGAGACGACCCGCCGCACACTCGACAACACGAGCCATGACCTGAACATGCTCCTCGAAATCGAGCGTTGCCGATTCTCCCGTGGTTCCAACCGCAACGATGGCATCGGTACCGTTGGTGACATGAAAATCAACCAGCCGCTGCAAAGCCTCATCGTCGATTGCCCGATCATCGCGCATCGGCGTGACCATCGCCACCATACTTCCACGAAACATGTCATTCACCCGCTTCAGAGCATCAAGACCTGCATAGTATCGGTGCCCTGCGGGGGTGACAAGCCGATCGCGCATGCACAGGTTCGCGCAGACGTTTCACCTGCATTTGGCGTATCATGGGCAGGTTCGTCCGCACCAACCTGACAGAGGCCTCATGGAAAACCAGCTGATCATCTGCGCCCTGGGAGAGGATCGTCCAGGGCTTGTCGTCCAACTGACCAAAGTCATCGCTGATGTCGGCTGCAACATCCTGGACGGCAGGATGACGGTCCTTGGCAGCGATTTCGGCCTGATGCAGCTGGTCAGCGGACGCTGGGACGCGCTCGCCAAGCTCGAAACACACTTACCGGGTGTCGCGCGCGAGCTGGGACTCGACCTGCGCATGAAACGGACGCACCCACCGAAGCGACCGGGCGATCAACTCTCCTATGCGGTCGACGTGCTGGGCATGAACCAGCCTGGCATCCTGCACCGTGTCGCGCGATTCTTTGCCGAGCGGGAGATCAACATCCGTGACCTCGCCAGCAGTACATTCACTGCAGCACACACCGGCACCGTCATGTTTTCGCTGCATCTGACCGTCGACATCCCGGCCAGCAACCAGATTGCTCCGGTCCGCGAGGACTTCTTCGACTATTGCGACCGCTACAACCTGGACGCTCTGTTCGACCCGGTCAAGAATTAGTCCAGTGCCAACGGTATCGCACCCCGGCTCGCAGACTGCGAGCCGGCAATGCCGGACCGGTGCGACAACGTCGGCATGTTTTCAGGCCCACTCGATCGATGACGGAGGTTTCCGATGAGTTCCCTGACCATAGGCTCGACCCTGCCAGACCTGAACCTTGCAGCCACTGACGGTGAAGAGATCGCTCTCGGTGACCTGCGCGGCCAGAAACTGGTTCTGTTTTTCTACCCCAAGGCCAATACGCCGGGTTGCACGCGCGAGGGGCAGGATTTCGGTGATCTGCATCAGGCTTTCGTGGACGCAGAGACGCGCGTGTTCGGCGTGTCCCGCGACGGAGTCAAGGCGCAACAGAATTTCAAGGACAAGTACGCGTTCCCGTTCACCCTGCTGTCCGACAAGGACGAGGCGCTTTGTCAGGCCTTTGGCGTGATCAAGGAAAAGAACATGTACGGCAAGAAGGTCATGGGCGTGGAGCGCAGCACGTTCCTGATCGATGCCGATGGCGTGATCCGACAGGAATGGCGCGGCGTCAAGGTCGACGGCCACGCCAGCGCTGTGCTCGAGGCAACACGCGCGCTCTGAGCACGCGACCTCAGGCCGGATCGGCTGCGCGGCGTGCTGCGTGATGGCAAACAGGGTTGTTGCAGACAGACAAGCTACCCTGGCGAAGCGCGCTGCTGCTCCGGCCGGGGCCACGCTTTCAGGATCGCCTGAATGACGGTGGCAAGCGGTATCGCGAAAAACACCCCCCAGAACCCCCAGATGCCGCCAAACACCAGAATCGCAACGATGATCGCAACCGGGTGCAGATTGACCGCTTCCGAGAAAAGCAACGGCACCAGCACATTGCCATCCAGCGCCTGGATAACGCCATAAGCCGCCATGATCCAGAGAAACTCGCTGCCGAAACCAAACTGGAAGTAGGCAATCAGGCCGACCGGCACCGTGACGACCGCCGCACCAATATACGGAATGATGACCGAGAGGCCGACCAGAAGAGACAGCAGCATCGCGTAGGACAGTCCGAGCAGGCTGAAGGTCACATATGTCACGACCCAGACAATCAGTATCTCGACAAACTTGCCACGGATGTAATTCCCGATCTGCCGGTCGATATCCCGCCAGATCGTGATGAGCAGCTCACGATCACGCGGCAGGTAGTGATTCAACCAGCCGATCAGCACCGTCTTGTCCTTCAGGAAAAAGAACACCAGGAACGGCAGCAGGACCAGATAGACCAGCAGGCTGATCAGCAGCAAGACCGACTGGAACGAGAGAGAGGCCAGCAGGAGCTGACTGAGGTCAAGCGCCTCTCTGCGGATCGAGGAGATCAGATCCATCACTTGTTCTTCGGTGAACAGCTGCGGATAGTTGACCGGCAACTGGAGCAGCAACTCCTGACTGGTATTGAGGATTTTCGGTAGCTCGTCAACGAGCTGCATGATCTGACGGATCAGGATCGGAATCAGCGCGAAGAACACCAGCATCAGCCCCAGAAAGAAGACACTGAACACCAGCACCACAGCGACAAGCCTGTGTACGGTCAAGCGCTGCAGGGCGCGCACCACGCCTTCGAGCAGATAGGCAAGCACCAGCGCACTGATGACCGGCGCCAGCATACCGCTCAGAAAGAAGAACAGCGCCAGCCCGATGATCAGCACCGCAGCAAGACCGATGACCTGCGGGTTATCGAAGTGACGACGGAACCAGCCTCGGATCAATTCCACGCCCTGCCACTCCCAAACATGCCGGATTCCCTTTAACATAGCACTATCTGCAAGACGGAACACGCGGCCGGCAGCGCCCGCTGACACCAGCGATCACGGAACACCAGCCTGCATCATGCAGTCTGATGTTGATGCCGTCGCCCGAGCGAGACCTGTTCTGACGGCCTCCTTCCCGCCATCCAGAACGGACGTCGACAGAGCCGGGTGGACATCAGACCCTGGAGACTGTCCATGAAGGTCGGACGCCGAACGCTGCTATCACTTGTCATTTGCTGTCTGCTGATCATGCCGGGTGCCGGGCCCCTCAGCGGGCTTGAGGGGCCTGGCACGAGCCGCCTGCCGACAATTGGTGACGCAGTCAGCTCGAGCATGAGCATCAGCCAGGAGCGCACGCTCGGTGAAGATCTCGTTCGCCAGATCCGCAGGCAGCTGCCGCTGACCGATGATCTGGAAGTGCAGGGTTACCTGCAGACGCTCGGCGAGCGTCTGCTCGGCCATGCCGAGGGTCCTGACTTCGATTACCGCTTCATCATGCTCGATAATCCGGCAATCAACGCGTTTGCACTGCCTGGCGGGCAACTCGGCTTCAATACCGGTCTTTTTCTGCGCGCGCGCAGCGAGCATGAACTCGCGAGCGTCGTCGCGCATGAAATCGCACATGTCACTCAGCGACATATCGCGCGTCAGCTCGATCTGCAGCGCGGTGGCGGCCTGCGGACCGCCGGCATTGTATTGATGGCGATCCTGCTCGCCACGCAGGACGCCGATGCAGGCAGCGCAGCAGCACATCTGGGTATTGCAGCCTCGATCCAGGAGCAGCTTGCCTATTCGCGTGAACACGAGCGGGAAGCTGATCAGATCGGCATCGAACTGATGGCCAGCGCGGGGTTCGATCCGCTCGGCATGGCCAGCTTTTTCGAGCGATTGCAACAAGCGTATCAATTCCGTGAGGAACCGCCGGACTACCTCAGCACCCACCCACTGACCAGCGATCGACTTCGTGAAGCGCGCGCCCGGGGTCAGCAACTGCGATCGGACAGCCACCGCGAAAATCCGTTGTTCGCATTGATGCAGACGCGTCTGCTGATCGCAAGAGCAGCCAGCAACGACGCCGCACGGCAACACTTCCAGACACGGCTGGAGGCAGGCCTTGACGACCCAGCGACGCGCTACGGACTTGCCCTGACATTAACCGAAGGCAACGACCCTCACGCTGCCGTCAACATCCTGAACGATCTGATCGCCGAACATGGCGATCTCAGCGCTTACTACATCGCCCTGGCCAGAGCACACATGCAGGCCGGCGACAGCGAGCAAGGGCTTGATCTCTTTACTCTGTCACAACAACTCTTTCCGACGAACCGTGCCATCATCCAGTATCATGCAGAAGCACTGCGCAGTGTCGATCGCCAGGACGCGGCGCGCGCGCTGCTGAGTCGGCATCGACAGCTGGTCGTCGACGAGCCGGTTCTGCTGCGTCTGCTCGCCCAGGTCGACGCCGAGCTGGGCAACCGCGACGACAGCCGCATGCATATGGCTGAATACTACCAGCTGCAGGGCCAGTTTGATCTCGCCATTCGTCAGCTCGATCAGGTGGTCGATGCCAGCGATGCGAGTCTTTACCATCGGTCACGAGCGGTTGCGCGACGCAGTGCTCTGGTCGAGTTGAGAAGCCAGTTGACTCGGTGAGAGAAAAATCATGCAGCAGCCGATCGTCTGGCAGGGGAGGTCCGTCGCTTGACACACACTGGAGGGGAGCCCCCCTTCGATAGTCTGTTCTCGAATCAGCAGGAGTGGTTGCATGCCACCATGGCTGCCATACGGTCACTGACCAACGCGATGCAGAACAATGACGACTGGGAACAGGCTCTCAAGCAAGCGAACAACGACCTGCAGCGCGTGGCAATCGAGCAGGCCAGGCATGCGGCGCGCTGGCCGCTGTTCGGACCTGGGCTCGGACCTGGGCTCGGGCCTGGTGCGCGCGAGGTCGATCACTGCCGGCAACTGCAGGCGGCGCTGCAGGACGTCCTTCTGGCTGCCTCACGGTGCAGCCAACATCTGACGAATACCTACAACCTCGCCTTTGCCCGCTGGTCGACAACACTGACCGACAAGATGGCCGACCCTGACAGCGTTATGCCGGACACGGAAGCGTTGCTGGACTCATGGCTCGACTGCCTGAGCAACGTGTATGACGAGACGCTGCTCTCCGATGCCTATCAGGCCGATCTGCACGCGCTCAATCAGGCGTTGCATCACGCTCGCACGGAAGCATTGCCGCTGCTTGACCCCTGGTTCAGGCAGCTGGGCCTGGCCAGCCGGAAGGATCTGGCCGGCACGCAGGAACGCCTGCATCAATGGCGACGAGCGCAACAGCATGAACTCTCTGCATTACGAGGCGAAATTGACGCCTTGCGGGCCGAAGTGTCGCGGCTGTCCGGCCCGGAACCTGACCGACCATGAGCGACCCGGACAACAGACAACCCGACCTGGCGAAGGCGCTGGCGCGTCTCGATGCGCTGCAACCAGTGCAACGTGGCACGCTGACAGGCATCACGCTGATCGATCAGCCTCCCTTCCGTCTGAAACACTTCCCCACACCGCCCGATATTTCACCACCGTTTCGGCAACCGCTGTTGCTGGTCTATTCGCTGGTCAATCGGCCTGATCTGCTCGATCTGAGCCTGAGGCGCTCGATGGTCAGGGCACTGATGCACGCCGGATTCCCGATTTATCTCGTCGACTGGGGATATCCGCTCGATGCCGACCGCTTTCTTGACCTCGAAGATTATGTCGATGGTTTCCTCAAGCCCGCAGTGACCATGACCCTTCGACATGCCGGTGCAAGCGAGGAGCACGGCCTCATCCTGACCGGCATTTGTCAGGGGGGAACGCTCAGTCTCTGCCTGGCGGCGCGTCATCAGCGCGGCATCGGTGGACTGGCACTGTTCGGCACGCCAATTGACTTCCATGCCGTTCGCCACCCTCTGGGCCTGCTCGCCGACCTGCTTCCAGCGACTGCCGACAACCATCCGGACAACATCCCTGGCTCCAGCTTGAGTCTGGCATTCACCAGCCTCAAGCCGGTCGACCTGCTGCTGCGGCGCTATCGCAAACTCGCTCGCTTCGACACGGCCTGCGCGGAAGAGCTGGAGGAGTTCCTGCGGATCGAGGCGTGGATGTATGACTGCCCCGATCAGCCAGGCCGAATGTTTCATCGCTTCATCCAGGACTTCTACCGAGACAACCGGCTGATTCGAGACACTCTGGAGGTCGGCAATGAAACAGTCCGGCTATCGAACCTGGCAATGCCGATTCTGAATGTCTACGCAACGGACGATCACCTGGTGCCCGCAGCCATGAGCCGCGCGCTGTCGTTCAGCGCTTCGACATCGTTGTACCGGGAGTGCGTGATTCCTGGCGGCCACCTGGGCCTGTTTCTGTCGGAACGCAGCCAGCGTCGGTGGTTGCCGGAAATCATTCGACTTGGAGAGATGGACGATCAGCCAACAGACACGCGCAAGCAGGCAATTTGAACGCCTGCAGGTGACGCAACGCAACAACGAAAGTGCTTGCCAGCAGTGTATCGATGGGTAGAATCAGCTCATGCCCCATCTGTTGATCTGCCTCAAGTTTGCAGACAGCCGGGGACGAAGGAGGAGCGGCTGGCGGGCCGCTCGGAGGAGAAAAAAGCTGATCACTGCATCAACGAAATCAGCTGCTGGCATGGATGAAAAAGACAAGAACAAGGGATCATAAAAACAAGAGATGGTGGTGCAACCATACCGGAAGCACTGAATAACGGATGCCCCCACAGCATCCGTTATTTTTTTGCCCAGGTCGGCTGGTTGCCAGCCTGTTCAGAAACTCATGAAGTACCCGCCATTGACCGGGATGTTGGCACCTGTCACATATCCGCCATCATCAGCAGCAAGGAAAGCGACAACTCGAGCGATCTCGGCAGGCTGAGCCAATCGACCGACCGGCACCTGGCTGACGATATTGTTCAACACGTCCTCGGGAATGGTATCCATCATCGCGGTCTGCACATACCCGGGAGAGACCGTGTTCGCAGTGACATTCTTGCGGGCACCTTCACGCGCCAGCGCCATGGTGAATCCGTGCAAACCAGCCTTGCTTGCGGAATAGTTGGTCTGGCCGAACTGACCGGTCTGACCGTTGACCGATGCGATGTTGACAATGCGGCCGAAACCCTCGCTGCGCATACCATCGACAAACTGCCGAGTGATGTTGAACGCGCTACCGAGGTTGACACGCAACACCGACTCCCAATCTTCCAACGGCATCTTGTGCAGGAAATTGTCCCGGGTAATGCCGGCAACATTGACCAGGACGCCAACCGGACCATGCTGCGAGATCAACTGGCGGGCCATGCCCTGGCAGGAATCGTAGTCGGAAACGTCGCACTGCACCCAGTCAACATCAAATCCTTCTTCAGCAAGCGCTGCCTGCCATCCGACAATGTTCTCACGCTCGGGATCCATGCAAGTCGTCACCACATGACGCCCCTGCGAGCACAAAGCCTTGCAGATTTCCGTGCCGATACCCCCATTGCCACCGGTCACCAGCGCTACACGCTTCTGCATTGCATCCCCCTCGATTCATCAGCTTTGACGGCCGGGCATGAAGCCCGGTAGCATGCGACTGCAACAAGAAATTGTGCAGCGCGACAATCCTTGTACAAATAATAGGGATGGCGCAGCAAAGCTGTCAACAAGAAATTGCTGCGGCGCAAAAGATGTTGACAGGCCGGTGAGCCTGTTCGGCATGCAGAGGCAGGTCAGCCCTTGCCTCCGGCGGGCTTTTTGATACGACTGCGCGAAGCATCGCTCGATGATGGCTGTTGTTCGTCGGCAGAAGGCGGGGCGTCAGAACCCGCCACATCCGACTCTTCAGCATCGGCTGAGGACGTGGTCTCGTTGCTACGCTGCCCCACACCGGACATGGCCTGCCACATGGCGAGGTTTCGCTCGGCAATCTGACTCATCACGGTCATCGGATTGGCATCGAGAAATTCGCGCGTATGCTCGCGAAAACGACGCTGCTGGTCAGACCACATGTCCATGCTCTTCTCGAGGTAGCTGGTCAGCAGGGTCTGCATGTTGCCGCCATAGGAGCGAATGATCTGCGCCAGCAGCTCGGTGCTGAAAATCGGCTCGCCGCCCTCTTCTTCTTCGCTGATGATCTGCAACAGGATGGTGCGCGTCAGATCATCCTGCGTCTTGGCATCGACGACATGAAATGCGACACCGTCGAGAACCAGCCGCTTGACATCGGCAAGTGTGATGTAGCTGCTGATGGCCGTATCGTAAAGACGGCGATTGGGATACTTCTTGATCAACCGCAAATCACTCATATCACTCCTCCAGAGCGCTGCGCCCCGGATGGGGCAGAGGTCGCGGACAACACGTCCAGCGACCTCGAAAACTGGACCGGACAGGCGGGGTCAGCGCTCGACCGCGATGGCGACCCCTTGCCCACCGCCGATGCAGAGTGTCGCGAGGCCCTTGTGGCCGTCTCGACGGCGCAATTCATGCAACAACGTCACCAGCACACGCGCACCAGACGCGCCGATCGGGTGGCCGATGGCAATGGCACCGCCATTGACATTGACCTTCTCCATGTCCCATTTCAGCTCCCTGGCAACGGCGAGCGCCTGCGCAGCAAACGCCTCGTTCGCCTCGACCAGGTCAAGATCACTCACCCCCCAGCCGGCACGCGCCAGACAGCGCTGCGTGGCAGGCACCGGCCCCGAGCCCATGATGGCAGGATCAACGCCAGCACTGGCGTAGCTGCGGATGGTCGCAAGTGGCGCCAACCCGAGCGCGTCTGCCTTGCTGCGGGACATCACAACCAGAATGGCAGCGCCATCGTTGATTCCCGACGCGTTGCCGGCAGTCACCGAGCCGCCGTCGCGCTTGAATGCCGGCGACAGCCTGGCCAGCTTGGCCGCATCGGTACCCTGCTTGGGGTACTCATCGGTATCGAAGACAGTGGGGTCACCCTTGCGCTGCGGAATCCGGATCGGAACGATCTCGTCACGAAAACGGCCTGCTTCGATTGCGGCGACCGCACGCTGCTGCGATTCGGCAGCCAGCGCATCCTGCTCTTCGCGAGAAATCTCGTACTTCGCAACCAGGTTTTCAGCCGTCACGCCCATGTGGTAATTGTTGAAGGCGTCCCACAGACCGTCCTTGATCATGACGTCTTCAAGCTTCCAGTCTCCCATCCGCTGGCCGTTCCGCGAACGCGGCAGAACATGTGGGGACAGCGACATGTTTTCCTGCCCACCGGCCACGATGCACTCGGCATCACCGAGGCGAATGGCCTGAGCTGCCAGATGCACGGCCTTCAGACCGCTTCCGCAGACCTTGTTGATAGTCATTGCCGGAACCGTCTCCGGAATGCCGGCTGCCAGCGATGCCTGACGCGCCGGGTTCTGCCCGGTTCCGGCAGTCAGCACCTGCCCGAGGATGACCTCGTCGACCTGGTCAGCCGCGAGCCCTGCCGACTCGAGGGCGCCACGAATGACCTGCGCACCGATTTCACTGGCTGGCAACGACGCCAGCGAACCACCAAACGATCCTACCGGGCTGCGCGCCGCAGCAACAATGACCGCTTCTTCCATCAGGAGACCTCCAGATTTGCAATCCACAGAACACATGCCGACAGTTCAGCACACGCGTCACGAAGCGCATCCTTGCAGATATCCATAATCGCAGATTCGGACAGGCGGGAACAGCATAAACAATCCATGCTTTCGATTATTCGTCATGCTGCACAAACGAGAGAAATGCCCGCGCCTTGTACTCGGTTTCCTGAAACTCGTCCGGGCCATGTGAATCACTGACCAGACCGCCCCCCGCCCGATACTCCAGCCGCCCACGGTGCAGCACAGCAGTGCGGATCGCAATGCTGCAGTCCATGGACCCGTCATGCCCAAGGTAACCGATGGCGCCACAGTAAGCACTGCGGGGGGTCTGCTCGAGTTCAGCAATGATTTCCATCGCACGCCTTTTGGGCGCTCCGGTGATCGAGCCGCCAGGGAAGCAATGCCGCAACAACCGCACCGACGATCGACCAACCGGCAAGTGGCCGGTGACCGTACTGACCAGATGGTGCACCGTGGGATGTGTTTCCACTGCAAACAACTCCGGCACCTGCACGCTGCCGGTGACGCAGGCGCGCCCCAGGTCGTTACGCAACAGATCGACAATCATGACGTTCTCGGCACGGTCCTTTGCGCTCGCCCACAATGCTGATCGCTGTTCCTCGTCTGCCGCAGCAGTCGCACCGCGTGGCCGCGTGCCCTTGATCGGCCTGGTTTCAACAACGCCTTGTCGCACCGTCAGAAACCGTTCCGGCGAGAGACTGAGCAACGCGCCCTGGGGCACATCCAGATACGCACCATAAGGCGCCGGACTGCGCGACCGCAGCGCCAGATAGGCAGTCAATGCATCACCATCCAGATCGACGTGGTAGCCACGTGACAGGTTGACCTGGTAACAATCACCGGCAGCAATGTAGGCGAGTGCTCGGTCGAAGCACCGCAAATACCGATCAAGAGGACAATCGACCTGCAGCGCTCCCAGCAAAAACCCTCCGGCAGCAGGCGAGCGCCGAAGCAAGGCATCAATGCGCTGGCGGTGTATCGATGCGCCTGGGAGCGTCATCAGCCATGCCTCGCCGCGCAGATGATCACGCATGATCGCCCAGTCGTAGACGCCGGCGACCAGATCAGGAAGACCCACGTCCGGGGCGGCGAAGTCCGGGCGTGGCAAATGGTTGACGGCGTAGCCGAGCTCATAGCCAAAGTAGCCGATGACTCCACCGGAAAACGGCAGGTCGACGTCACCGACTCGGCAGGTCGACGTTCGTCGGGATGCAACCCGGGCGGCCAGCGCAGCAAACGGATCGCCACAGAGATGCCGGACATGGCCGGTGCCGTCCCGCAGGCGCAATCGGTTGCCGCGAGCCTCCAGTCTGGCGACCGGGCCGGCGGTGATGATGTCGAAACGGCCGCCATGCCGATCGATATCGACGCCGTTCCCGCTGTCGAGCCAGACCAGCCCGCCGAGGGGACGGAGCGCACGGACCAGCCGGGACGCATCAACCGTGTAGGGAAACGACTCCAGTCTGGGCGTCTGAACAAACCTGGCAGGGTCTGCAGTCATCAGGCTCGCTCCGGGGCAACAATCAGATTCACGCTCGGGCTGGCGATCTGGCGGTGATCAGGCACGTCGTCGGTGACCGGTCACGGGTGACAACTGCGCCATGCTTCCATAAGCTCGGGCTCGAGCATCGGTTACACTGCTGCAAGGACAGATTCACGCAATCGCACAGAGGTATGGTCAATCTCATGGCAGGTCATAGCAAGTGGGCAAACATTCAACACCGAAAGCGCGCCCAGGACAACAAACGCGGAAAGATCTTCACGCGCATGATCCGGGAAATCTCCGTCGCCACCCGTCTGGGCGACCCCGACCCGGATGCCAACCCGAGGCTACGGCTGGCGGTTGATCGCGCACTTGCCGTGAACATGCCCAAGGACAACATCGAGCGCGCCATCAAGCGGGCCGCCGGGCTCGACGAAGGCACGGTCTACGAAGAGATCCGCTATGAAGGCTACGGACCGCACGGTGTCGCCGTCATGGTGGACTGCATGACCGACAATCGCAATCGGACGGTCGCCGAAGTCCGGCATGCGTTCAGCAAGTTCGGCGGCAACCTCGGCACTGACGGCTCGGTCGCGTTTCTCTTCACCAAGACCGGCGTGCTCACCTTTCCACCCGGCACGGATGAAGACGCCGTGATCGATGTTGCACTCGATGCCGGTGCCGATGACATTGTCACTGACGAGGACTTGTCAATCGAAGTCCTGACGCCGCCGGAACAGTATCTGGCGGTTCGAGATGCCTTGCACGCAGCCGGGCTGGTGCCCGCCGATTCCGACGTCACGCAGCGACCGGCAACCACTGTTGCGCTCTCTGGCGACCCGGCCACGACAATGGTGAAGATGCTCGACATGCTCGAAGATCTCGACGATGTTCAAAATGTGTTTCACAATGCCGATATCGACCTTGAGTCCTGCTGAGGACGACGTGTTGTGGTCAGCAACCTCCGGGACGGCAAGAAACTGCGACTGCTGGGTATCGACCCTGGCTCACGGATCACCGGCTTCGGCCTGATCGAAGCTGATGGCGACAGGCATCGCTATCTGACAAGCGGAGTCATTCAGACCGGCCAGGGTGATTTCCCGTCTCGGCTGAGAATCATCTTCGAGGACCTGCGATCGCTGATTCTGCGGGAGCGCCCGCATGAAGTGATCATCGAACAGGTCTATGTGAGACACAATGCCGCATCAGCATTGAAGCTCGGTCAGGCCAGGGGGGCTGCCATCTGCGCCGCAGCCAATGCTGATCTGCCGGTGCACGAGTACACGGCGACGATGGCGAAGCTGGCGCTGGTCGGTCATGGCCGTGCGTCAAAGCAGGAGGTTCAGGAAATGGTCAGGCGCTTGCTCATGCTGCAGGGTACACCTTCCCAGGATGCCGCCGATGCGCTGGCGATGGCGCTGTGCCACGCACGCCAGCGCAACCTCGGAGACTTGCTGGCCGCCCACGCATGATCAGCCTGCTCCGCGGCATTGTGGTGGCGAACACGCCGCCTCGGGTGGTGCTCGATGTTGGCGGTGTCGGCTACGAGATCGCCTGCCCGCTCCCGACCTGTGCCGATCTGGCATCAAACGACAAGCGCGAGGAAATCATTCTTCACACCCATCTGGTCGTTCGCGAGGATGATCAGGCGCTGTACGGTTTCTCGTCTTCCCCAGAACGGGATCTGTTCCGTTCGCTGATCAAGGTCAATGGCGTCGGGCCCAAACTTGCGCTTGCCCTGCTCTCGACGCTGCGGCCAGACGCGTTGCGTGGCATTGTCGAAACAGGCGATGCGGACGCCTTGACCCGCGTCCCGGGTATCGGCAAGAAGACTGCGCAGCGGCTGGTCATCGAACTCAAGGGCGGGCTTGATGGTCTGATGCTATCATCAGCCTGGTCAGAGACATCGATCGAAACCGTAGAGCGTTTGTCGACGCCATCTGCCGACGCGGTCGATGCACTGATCGCGCTCGGCTATCGATCTGCCGAGGCGCAACGGCTGATCGATACGGTCTCGCAACCAGGTCTGAGCCGTGAACAACTGATCCGTCTTGCCTTGCGGAGTGTCGTGCAATGATCAAGTCCGAGCGCCTGGTTGCACCAGTCGTGCAGCGTGAGGAAGACGTGATCGAAAAGGCGTTGCGACCGAAACGCCTCGTCGAATATATCGGTCAGCCCGGAGTCTGCGAACAGCTGGAAATATTTATTGAAGCAGCTCGACGCCGATCAGAACCCCTTGATCATGTTCTGATTTTCGGCCCACCCGGCCTCGGCAAAACGACCCTTGCTCACATTATCGCCGAGGAGATGGGTGTCAACCTGAGACAGACATCGGGCCCCGTCCTCGAAAAGGCTGCCGATCTGGCCTCGATGCTCACCAATCTCGAGTCCGGTGACGTACTGTTTGTTGACGAAATCCACCGTCTGAGCGCTCCTGTCGAAGAGGTCTTGTACCCGGCACTCGAGGATCAGAAACTCGATATCATGATCGGCGAAGGGCCGACGGCGCGTTCGATCAAGCTTGAACTCCCCCCCTTCACACTGGTCGGCGCGACGACACGCGCCGGTCTGCTGACATCGCCATTGCGGGCGCGCTTCGGAATTGTCCAGCGGCTGGACTTCTACAACGCTACCGACCTCGGCCAGATCGTCACGCGCTCGGCCCAGTTGCTGGGTGTTCCGCTCGATGCAGATGGTGCGCGCGAACTGGCGCGGCGTGCGCGCGGAACACCGCGCATCTGTAACCGTTTATTGCGACGCGTACGGGATTATGCCGAAGTCCGTGCCGATGGACGAATCGACCGAACGGTGGCAGACCTGGCGTTGCAAATGCTCCAGGTCGACGACGCCGGCCTCGATGAACAGGATCGTCGGCTATTGATGGCGGTGATTGAAAAGTTTGGCGGCGGCCCGGTCGGTCTGGACAACCTCGCCGCAGCGATCGGCGAAGAGCGCGGCACGATCGAAGAGGTGATCGAGCCCTTCCTCATTCAACAGGGGTATCTGATGCGTAGCCCCAGAGGACGGATCGCCACAGCCGGCGCCTACCAGCATTTCGGCTGGCCTGTACAGTCAGGAAACGAACTGATCAGTTGATGTCGTTATGGTGACAGACGCTGTCACCATAACGATGGATGTGTTGACGCGGCCCTCGGGGCCGCCTATGCCGAGACCTGCAACCGAAGTCGGGGAAGTCGAAGTCATGCAACCTGAAATGTCCGTGCTGGCACTTGTCCTGGAGGCAAGTCTGCTGGTGCAAGCGGTTATGTTGATTCTGGTCCTGGCATCGGTTGCCTCCTGGGCGCTGATCTTCCAGAAACGTTTTCAGCTGGCTGGCGCCGAGGCTGATGCTGACGAGTTCGAGGACCACTTCTGGTCAGGTGGTAACCTCGGCGATATTTATACGCGCATCGAGCAGACAGGTGGCCCGGTCAACGGTATGGAACGGATCTTTCAGGCCGGGTTTCGCGAGTTTTCGAGAATGCGCCAACAAGGCTCACCGGTCGCAGCACAGATGGACGCCGCCCAGCGTTCGATGCGAATCACCCTTGGCCGGGAAATCGATGAACTGGAATCGAGAGTGCCGTTTCTCGCAACGGTCGGCTCGGTGAGCCCCTACATCGGTCTTTTTGGCACAGTCTGGGGCATCATGAACTCGTTTCGTGCGCTGGGTGCGCAGCAACAGGCCACGCTGGCAACAGTCGCGCCAGGCATTGCCGAAGCGCTGATTGCCACCGCACTCGGCCTGTTTGCCGCGATTCCAGCCGTGGTTGCCTACAACCGCTTCGCGACCAAGGCCGAGCGGCTCGCCGGTCGCTATGACATGTTCCTCGAAGAGTTCACAAACATCCTGCAAAGGCATGCGCACGGTGGTGGTCATGGCGGCGATCATGCCCGTTAAAGGTCGGGCGCGCAGGCGCCCGATGTCCGAAATCAATGTCGTCCCGTATATTGATGTGATGCTGGTCCTGCTGGTGATCTTCATGGTGACAGCACCCTTGCTCTACCACGGCATTGACGTCGACTTGCCGGAGACCCAGGCTGAGCCCGTCGAGCCATCATCGGTCGACACAATCATGGTCACCATCAGCCGTGACGGCACCTTTGTGCTGAGCGTCGGCGTCGACCCCGAAGAAACAGTCGACGCGGATCAACTGCTTGAACGCGTTGCCGCGCAGCTTGCCGTGACGCCAGGCTCACCAGTGGTGGTGCGCGGTGACCGAGCAGTCGCCTATGGCGACGTGCTGGAAGTGGTGGCCAGCCTTCGCCGCGCTGGCGTCGACACCGTCGGGTTACTGACTCGCCCGGCTCAGGAGTAGGGCCATGCGCAGCGGGAGAACTCTGTTGCAACGCATCGCGGCATCTCGCTTCCTGCTGCTATCGCTGCTTGTTCACGCTGCACTGGGCAGCATGTTGATCATCAACCTGCAGTTTCCGGCTTCGCGTGATGAGGCGCCGCAGATGGTTGACCTGATTGATGTGCCGGACCCCGAAACGATGACTGCTGTTCCAGATATCGATGCAGCCAGACTTGAACTCGAGCAACAACGTGTAGATGCTGAACGTCGTGCAGAGGCTGAACAGGAACGTCTGGCAGAACAGGAACGCCAGCGACAGGCGGCTGAAGCTGAGCGGCAACGCCAGGCCGAGGAAGAGCGCCAGCGACAGGCAGAGGCCGAACGGCAACGCCAGGCCGAGGAAGAACGCCAGCGACAGGCAGAGGCCGAACGGCAACGCCAGGCCGAGGAAGAACGCCAGCGACAGTTTGCCGAACAGACAGCGCGCGCACAGGCCCGATTCGTTCGCCTCTGGCGTGACCGTGTCCTGTCCGGCTGGCGCCGGCCGCCCAACACGCCGCCCGGACTGAGCGCGGTCGTGCGCGTACGTGTCGATACAGACGGTCAGGTTCGCGATGTCAGCATCGTACAAAGCAGTGGCAACACAGGATTCGATCTATCTGTTCAGCAGGCGATCCGCCGCGCTTCGCCGCTCCCGGTGCCTGACGATGCCAGCATCTTCCGACAGAGTGGACTTGACGACATCCAGTTTCGATTTGTTGACCCGGACAATTGAGCCATGCAGATTGATTACCTGTTCCGTATTGGACTGTTTGTGCTGCTGGGGCTTTTCTACAGCGGTACGCATGCCAATATCATCATCGACATCGTTGGCGGTGAGGAGTCAGCCATTCCCATCGCTGCGATTCCGTTCGCATGGGATGGCGAGGGCGATGCACCGGTCGATATTGCTGCAGTCCTTGCCAGCAACCTGCACCGAACCGGGCAGTTCAGTGCGCTGCCTCGAAACGAGTTTCTGGAAAGACCGCGGACCCTCGAGGAAGTCTCGCTCGGTCGATGGCGCGCACAAGGCATCGACTTCCTTGTCATCGGTGGCGTCAGCGCCGCTGGCGACGACACCTACCGTGTCAGCTTCGAGCTCATCGACATCTTTACCGGACAGACGGATACCGGATTGACATACCGTGGTGTCCGCCGCAATGAGCTGCGCTATGCTGCACACCTGATCAGCAATGCGATCCACGCGCATCTGCTCGGCGAGAGCGGCGTGTTCGACAGCCGCATTGCTTACGTGTCGATTGATGAAAACAACGGCCAACGGCAGTGGCGTCTGATGTATGCAGACGCCGACGGCCATCATCCGATCGCGCTGGTCACCGAGCAACGTCCATTGATGAGCCCGGCCTTCTCCGCAGATGGCCGCAAACTGGCGTATGTGTCCTTCGCCTCTCGCCGTCCAGAAATCCTTGTCCGCGATGTTTTCGATGTGGAAACGCGCAGAATCGCAAGCGTCGATGGCCTGAACAGCGCCCCCGCATGGTCTCCAGACGGACGCCAGCTGGCCGTGGCGCAGTCCCGTGAGGGCGCGGTGAATATTTTCATCATCGACGTCGACAGCGGTGACCGTCGTCAGCTCACCGATCACTGGGGCATCGATACCGAACCGGTCTGGGCCCCCGATGGGCGTCACATCCTGTTCACGTCGAATCGCGCTGGCTCGCCGCAGATCTACCGTGTTCCTGCCGAAGGTGGTCGCGCTGAACGGATCACGTTTGAAGGTGGCTACAATGCTGCTCCAGCTGTTTCGCCCGATGGGCGCCTGCTGGCCATGGTTCATCGCGGTGAGCAGGGTTACGTGATTGCCGCGCAGACACTGACCGGCCAGCAGTTCCGGATCCTGACCAGAGCCGGTAACGAAGAAAGACCGACCTTCTCCCCTGGCGGCAACATGATCCTGTATGCAACGCAGGATCGTCAGGGGCGGCGGATCATCGAGACCGTTTCGCTGTACGGTGCCCGCACACAGCGCGTTACAAGCCAGGGCGATATTGCCCGGGAGCCAGCCTGGTCACCGCTGGCACGAACTGCAGGATCCACCAACTGATCTGGCGAACCATCAATCCGGAGAGAGACTCCAATGACTGCAACACCCCTGTTCAAGACATTGCTTGTCATCGCGTTACTGTTTCTGCTGACCGCTTGCGCTTCGCCAGGCCGTGACGCTCCGGTCAGTGATCGAAGCGTCAGCGGTCTGACCGAGGAGGAACTTGCCGACCTCGATCGTCAACGTGCCGAGGCCGAGCGTGCGACCGAAGAGCAGCGTGCCGCAGCTGCGCCCCGGCGTGCCCTGGAAGGCGCTGAACTGGATCGCCTGCTTGACGATCCATCCAGCCCCATCAACCGGCGCACGATCTATTTCGCGTTCGACAGCAGCGACATCAGCGAGTCGGACATGAGCATCATCGAGTCGCATGCACGATTCCTCGCTGACCACCCGGATCAACGCATCATTGTCGAAGGCCACACCGATGAGCGCGGTTCGGCATCGTACAACCTCGCGCTCGGTCAGCGGCGCGCGCTGGCAGTGACACGGGCGCTTGTGTTGAGCGGCGCATCGGAGTCGCAGATCCGTACCGTCAGCTACGGGGAAGAACAGCCGGTCAACTCTGCCAGCAATGAAGCCGCCTGGCGCGAGAACCGTCGTGCCGAGCTGGTCTATCGGGATCTCTTCTGACGCTGGCTCGGAAACCACCGCACCCGCGCCGTGACCACTCACACCATGGCTCGGGCGTCACATCGTCGACGAAGGAGTTGCTCATGCGGCGACAGCTGATCACCCTGCTTCTGGCGATTCTGATGCTGGGAAGCGCGCCATTGGTCATGGCGCAGGACATCGAGCAACGACTCGAGCGCATCGAGCGCCTGCTACGCAGTGACAGTCTGCTCGCGATTGATCGCGTCCAGCAGCAGCTGCTCAACGAGTTCGCTGACTTCCGCAACGATCTGGAGCTGATGAACCGACAGGTTCGTGAGCTGCAGCAGGAACAGCGTCGACTGTATCAGGAGCTCGATGCACGAACGCGGACTCTCGAGCAATTGTTGATCGCGGATGGTGACGAAGATAGCCTGGCGGAAGCTCCGTTCAGCGGATTCCCGGACGATCTTGAATTTGACGACCCCGGTTTGAGCCTGCCTGACCTGCCCAGCGAAACTCGGGAAAGCGCTGTTCCCGACGTCGATGACCCGCTTGGAGCATTGATTCAGCAACGCGGCCTGGACATCGACACACCACCGGTGGACGAAGCTGACGAACCGGATACCGCCGATCAGACGACAATGACGCCGCCAACGGTCGATACTCCCATCGATCAGCCGGAAATGGTCGACGCCCGCTCTGAGTCGATCGCAGACAGTACTGTTGAATCAATAGATTCTGCGATCGTTGACGATGACGATGCCGTTGATGAGAAAGCCCTGGCAAGCGACTACGAGCGAGCCTTCGGGTTCCTTCAGGATGGCAATCACGAACGTGCATCAACCGCTTTCTCGCGGATTATCGATGAACACCCCGACAGCCACTTCGCCGCGGATGCCCGGTTCTGGCTGGCCGAGTCGCACTACATCGTGAGGGAGTTCGATGCTGCTGAAGAACATTTTCAGGTCGTTGTCGAAACAGGGTCAGACGCACGGCGTGCCGAGGCACTGATGAAGCTCGGATTCATCCAGTACGAACGCGGCCAGTGGCAGGAAGCACGCACGCTTCTGCAGCAAGTCGTCGATCAGCACCCGGGAACAACCAGCGCACTGCTCGCGCGCGATCGACTCAGTGAACTACAGGCTGCTGGACGCTAGAACCCGGTGACCGGCTGCAGGATCGCGGCTTGACTGCGATCAACGCTCCGGTATGATGCTTGCCCGGAGGGCCGTTAGCTCAGTTGGTAGAGCATCGGACTTTTAATCCGCTGGTCGTAGGTTCGAATCCTACACGGCCCACCAGCCTCTTCATCGGCTGTCGCCCTGCACCGCCCTGCATGGTTGCGCGCGCTGGCGCTGCCAACACAGGAGCTTGTGATGCTGCCGGCGATCATCAATCTTGTGTCGTTTGCCCTTTCCCTGCTTGCTGGTGTTCAGGGCCTGCCCTGGCTTGTCGTGCCGGTCATTGCCCTGCTGTCCTGGCTCGGTTATCTGCGATTCCCCTCCGGCGTTCAATCGGTCATTGCCGACTGGGAACAAGCTGGTCGCGGCAGACAGATCAAGATTCTGATATATCTGCTGTTATTGCCCCTGCTCGGCTTCTTTTATTTCATGGGCACACTGCTCGGCGGTTAGTCACTACCTCTGTCTGCGTGTACACCTGCGCGCCGTTCTGTCGCCGGGTTTGCGAGCGTCTTGGTGTCAATGCAATACTCAAGGCTCGTTCACCCAGGATATGTCAAGACAGAGGCTAGCATCCATGAAACTCAAACCACGCTTCATCACCCTCGCAGCTCTGAGTACAGGCCTTGCCCTGCACGCTGGCCTGTCGTCAGCGCAGCAATCGATCACCGTCGTTTCGTTCGGCGGCGCGATGACCAGAGCCCTCGATGCAGCCATTTACCAACCATTCACAGAAGCAACCGGCATCCGTGTCATCAGCGAGGATTACAACGGTGGCCTCGGTCAGATCCGCAGCCAGGTCGAGTTCGACAATATCGACTGGGACGTCGTACAGATCGAAGCCGGAGATCCGCTCCTTGGTTGTGATGAAGGGCTGCTCGAGGAAATCGACCCCGAACTGCTGACTGCAGCGCCTGACGGGACGCCTGCCAGCGACGACTTCCTCCGGAGTGGTCTACTGCCGTGCGCGGTAGCAAACATTGTCTGGTCAACCGTCATTGCCTACAACACCGATAGTTTTGGTGCCGATGGCCCACAACCAAGCACGATCGAGGATTTCTTTGATCTCGACACATTCCCCGGAACACGCGGCATGCGTCGTTCGGCGATCGGAACGATGGAATGGGCATTGATGGCGGATGGCGTGCCGAGGTCGGAGGTCTACGATGTCCTGGCAACCGAAGAGGGCATCGACCGCGCGCTGGCCCGGCTCGACACCATCAAGGATTCGGTGATCTGGTGGGAAGCAGGCGCGCAGGCGCCACAGTTGCTCGCTGATCGTGAAGTCGTCATGAGCGCCGCATGGAACGGTCGCATCTTCGACGCTGAAGTCAACGAAGGCCAGCCGTTTGCCATTCTCTGGGACACCCAGATCATGGCCATGGACCACTGGGCGATCCCACGCGGCACACCACGACTGGAAAACGCGCTTGCGTTCGTTCAGTTCGCCAGCGAGACGGCCAACTCAGCCCGCGTCAGCGAACACATTGCCTACGGGTCACCAAGGCTCTCAGCGGCGGCGCTGGTTCCGATGCATGCCGAGCTTGGCATCGACATGAGCACGCACCTGCCCACCCATCCTGACAACACGGGCAATGCCCTGATCAACGATCTCGAGTTCTGGAACGACTTCGGCGATGAAGTCTCGGATCGGTTCAACAACTGGTTGCTGCGCTGATCCTGCGCCCCAGCCGTCTTTTCATTGAACAAACCGGGGCATGACAAACACACTCATGTCCCGGCCTCCGGCAAGATGCCCTCCACTCCCCGGCCTGAAGGAGATGTCATACCGATGACTGTCTCGGACGAGTTTTCCAATCCCCAGTGTCGCCCACGCTACACCGGAATTCCCACTTTCATGCGAGCCCCCTGGAGCGAGACGCTGGACAATGTCGATATCGGGCTGATTGGCGTCCCCTTCGACGGAGGGGTGACCAACAGGCCGGGAGCTCGGCACGGGCCGAGAGAAATCCGCAACCAGTCGTCGTTGATGCGACGCATCAATCAAGCAACCGGTGTGTGCCCCTATGAACTCTGTCGAATCGCCGATCTTGGCGATGCCTGGGTTGAGCGGCCTTTCCATCTCGAAAACAGCCTGGACGAGATTCACGCCTTCTTTTCACGCATCCATGCAGCCGGCATCACGCCGGTCTCGGCAGGTGGCGACCACTCCGTCACATTACCGATATTCCGCGCGATTGCTGCCAAGCGTCCGGTCGGCATGATCCATTTTGATGCGCACTGTGATACCGGTGACGACTATCTCGGGTCCAAGTTCCACCATGGTGCACCGTTTCGGCGCGCCGTCGAGGAAGGCGTTCTTGACCCCCTCAGAACCGTGCAGATCGGTATCCGTGGTGGCCTGAACGATCGTGATGTCTGGCGTTTCAGTCACGACAGTGGCATGCGCGTCGTCTACATGGAAGAGCTGCATGATCGTGGCTGGAAGGCCGTCATGGAAGAGGCGCGACAGATTGTCGGCGACGGTCCGACGTACATCAGTTTCGACGTTGACGGGCTGGACCCGGTGTTCGCACCAGGCACCGGCACCCCGGAGATTGGCGGGATGTCGAGCCTTGAAGCGCTACTGATGCTGCGCAGTCTGCGCGGGTTGAATCTGGTCGGCGGCGATGTGGTGGAGGTGGCTCCACCGTTTGACCCGTCGGGCAATACAGCGCTGGTCGGTGCGACGCTGATGTTCGAAATCCTGTGTCTGGTCGCGGAATCTGTCGCCAACCGACGCTGATCAGGACACGGCATTCCACAGCAATCAACCGCGTTGATAGACTCCAACCAATCGATTCATCGCAATCACATGCGGTTCGACATGCTCGAGCAGAGTTGTCAGATCCAGCCCCTCCGGCAGATCGAGATCGCGATCCAGCGCGAGCAACCAGAACACATAATGGTGTGGTCCATGCCCTTCAGGCGGCATGGGCCCACCGTATCCGGACCGCCCGAAATCATTGCGCCCCGGCGTTCCGAAATCGCTGCCGACATCAAGCTGACGCACGTCAGCGGGCAGATTGTAGAGAACCCAGTGCACAAAGCCGTAACGCCCCGGCAACACCAGCGGTGCGTCGGGATCATGACAGAAAAGCGCCAGGCTGGCAGCCTCGGCAGGCACATCGACAAACCGCATCGGCGGGGAGCTATCCGGCCCCTCCCCGGTATGTTCGGCAGGAATCCAGCCACGATTGTCGAAAGCAGGGCTGATCAATTGCATGTTCGACAAAGCAAATCCCATGGTTTTCTCCTCGGTCAGGTCTTGTCAGAATTCGGCAAGTACAAAGGCGAAGCGTTCGACGCCTGTCGCATGTTCGACCTGCAGCTCCCAGCGCCCGGGAAGATCAAGCATGGCCCGCCCCCGAACGTGTTCCTGGTCGATGCGCTCGAGCGGCACATCGATGCGAAGACTACCACCTTCAAGCGAAGCAAATGCCGCATTGGTCGGAGTCATCATCGCGCCACGGGTCAGATCACGAACCACGAGAACGGTCTGCCCGCCAGGGTGAACCTGAATCCTGGCGACCATCTGCGTCTCATCGGTGACCTCTGCCGGGATCTGCGCACCGGAATCTGGCCGAATAACCGGCAGCGGATCACCGATCAACCAGGGAATTCCGATCAGCGCACCGACCAGCGCAAACATCAGGAACACGCCGCCAATCACCATCAATCTGACTCGGCGCGCGTAACCGTCAACGCCGCTGGCCTGCTGCCGGGACGCAGATTGCTCACGAGACATGTCTGTTGACTCCATTGATTCCGACAAGCTCTGCACAGTGCGCCAGCAAGGCGGCACAATCCCCCTCCAGGCGCCAGCTTGCCTCGGCATCGCCACGCGTGCGACCACGATTGATGATCGCCACCGGAACCCCGAGCCGAGCGGCCATGCGCACGAACCGATACCCCGACCAGACCATCAACGACGACCCGACCACCAGCAGCAGGCGCGAGTCAGCGAGCTGTTGCGAGACGCTCTCGACTCGCGACCTGGGCACATTCTCACCAAAGAACACCACATCGGGCTTGACCACCTCCCCGCAGAATCGGCAGCCAGGCACCTGAAAACCGTCAAGCTGAACATCGTCAATGTCAGCATCACCATCAGGGCGGATCGAGGACGGCTGCGCCGCCCAACCAGGGTTCGCGTCGAACAGCCTCTCCTGGTAGAGATCCCGATTCTCGACCCGTTGACACTGAAGGCATCTGACCGTGTCAAGCCGGCCATGCAGATCTGTCACCTGGCGGCTGCCGGCCCGCTGGTGCAGACCATCAACATTCTGCGTGACGAGCCAGCGCAACAGCCCCTTCGACTCGAGCGCGGCGAGCACCTGATGCGCCTTGCCCGGGCGCGCATCAGCAACGGTCGGCCAGCCGACCAGACTCCGTGCCCAGTAACGTCGGCGCGCCCTGGCACTGCTGCGGAACATCTGCCATTGCATGGGCTGACTGCGCTTCCAGCGACCATCGTCATCGCGGTAATCGGGAATTCCCGAGTCGGTACTGCAACCCGCACCGGTGATGACCAGCACATCACCGCAGGACAGCTGCCGTGCAAACCGCTGATCAATCGGATTCACGACGGCTTGGCCGGTAGCCCCGGCAACAATCCGGGATAGGCACGACCGCGCTGCTCCCAAGGCGGTACCGGCGTGAACTCCTCGACCAGAAAATCGACAAATGCCCTGACCTTGCGGCTGAGATGACGACCGTGCGGAAACAGCACGTAGTAGGCGGAGTCTTCATGGGTATACTCCGGCAGGAGGTGCAACAAGCGCCCCTCCTTGATCTGCGGGGCCACCAGCCAGGTCGACAATCTGGCCAATCCGACTCCTGCCAGCGCCGCTTCGTACAAGGCGGCGGCCGAGTTGGCGCGAAAGTTGCCGGACACGTGAATCACTCGACGCCCCCCATCAGGCAGCTCGAATTCCCAGTCGTTGAACCGAGAAATATTATATAGCGTGAGGCAATTGTGTTGCAGTAACTGCTCGGGCGTTTGCGGCACCCCGTGGCGTTCGACATACTCCGGCGCGGCAACAACGATGCGCCGATTACTCGCCAGCCGACGCGCAACCAGCGAAGGATCGTTGACCTGTTCCTGCAGGAGGATAGCAAGATCAAACCCCTCCTCGACCAGGTCAACCGGCCGATCGGCCAGTTGTATTTCGATGTTGATTTCGGGGTAGCGCAACAGGAAACGATTGATCCGAGGGACGACCTCGCTGCGCGCGAATGCTGCTGTGGCTGTCAGCCTGAGTGTGCCGCGCACCTTGTCCTGCAACCGGCTGACTGCCTCCTCCGCAGCTTCGATATCGGCCATGATCCGCGAGCAACGCTCGAAGAAATCGCGGCCAACCTCGGTCAGGCTGATGCGGCGTGTGGTCCGGTGAAACAGGCGCGCACCCAGCCGATCTTCAAGACGACGAATCTGTTTGCTGATCGCCGAGGGCGTCATGTCAAGCGAACGCGCCGCAGCGGAAAAGCCTCCCTCCTCGACACAGCGGACAAAGATCAACATCTCCGAAGCTCTATCCATGCATGCTCACCGATTCATGACAACGTGGCACAAATGATATGCCATCAATGGTGATTAAATCGATCGAGTCTTCGACTACCATAACTCCATCGCAACAATCTGTTTCTGACACGACCGGCCAAAAGCCGATTTCATGCAGGTTGTTGCCAACCATCTCCTCCTCCTTCGTAGCAATACGAAGTTCGGCGGACCTGCCACGGCAGCGTCCGCCTTTTTTTTGCGCTATCGGTCAAGTTCCTGCGCGACTCTGGCGACCTTGGGAGCGACCACGATCTGACAGTAGGGCTGCCCGGCATTGCGCAGATAGTAGTTATGATGCTCGGGTTCAGCCGGATAGAACACCGACAAGGGAGCGATTTCGGTCACCACCCGAGCGCTGTGCGCACCCTGGGCATCGAGTGCAGCCACCGTCTCCCGCGCGATGCGCTCCTGATCAGGATCGTGAAAAAAGATCACCGATCGATACTGTGTTCCGACATCATGCCCCTGCCGATTCAGCTGCGTCGGATCATGCATCAGGAAAAACAACCGCAGCACACCGGCAAAGTCGATGCGCTCACGGTCAAAGACCACCCTGACCACTTCGGCATGCCCGGTCGCGCCGCTGCAGACCTGATGGTAGGTCGGATCAGGACGTTGACCACCAGAGTAACCGGGCTGCACCGACACAACGCCATCAACCTGCTGATAGCATGCCTCCAGGCACCAGAAACAACCGCCGCCCAGTGTCGCTTCCTCGTGATTGCCATCGTTGCTCATGCATGCACCTCTTCAGTCCCCTTCGGGTGTTGTTGCAGACGGCGCCCGGCGCAACCGCAGACCGAGATCGCGCAATAACGACTCGTCGACCGCGGCCGGCGCTTGCGTCAGCAGGCAACTGGCCGTCTGTGTCTTGGGAAACGCCATGACGTCACGAATGGAGCTGGACCCGGTCATCAGCATGACCAACCGATCCAGCCCGAAGGCCAGACCCCCATGCGGAGGCGCTCCAAACGACAGCGCCTCAAGCAAGAACCCGAACTTTTCGCGCGCCTCCGCCTCGCCGATACCGAGCATGGCGAGCACCCGCAGCTGCACGTCGGGATCATGGATGCGGATCGAGCCGCCACCGATCTCGCTGCCGTTCAGGACAAGGTCGTAGGCACGCGCCAGGATCGCCTCCGGATCCGCCGCCTCTTCGAGGTCAGTCGGCTCAAGCGAACGTGGTGCGGTAAATGGATGGTGCAAGGCATACAGGCGCTGATCCACCGGATCATGTTCGAACATCGGAAAATCGACGATCCAGACAGGTCGCCAGTCGCCCTCGGCGATCAGTCCTCGGTCCTGGCCAAGCCGGACGCGCAACGCACCGAGTGACTCGTTGACGACACGTGCCTTGTCTGCACCAAACAGCAGGAGGTCTCCAGCCTGTGCGCCAGTTCGGGCAAGCACCGCCGCCATGACCTCGCCACCGAGGAACTTCACGATCGGCGACTGCAACCCGTCGACTCCGGCCTCCGGGTCAATGACCTTGACGTAGGCAAGCCCCTTGGCACCATAGCGACCGACGAACTCGGTGTATCCGTCGATCTCCTTGCGCGACAACGAGGCACCTTTCGGAAGACGCAGGACCGCCACTCGCCCCCGGGGGTCGTTCGCGGGAGCTGCAAACACCTTGAAATCGGAATCCTTGACCAGATCACCAATGTCAACGAGCTCGAGCGGGTTGCGCAAATCAGGACGATCGACACCGAACCGCCGCACCGCCTCGGCATAGCTCAGGCACGGAAACGGATCCGGCAGCGCCACACCGAGCACCTCACGGAACAGTTCACGAATCATCGCCTCCGAGAAAGCCATGATCTCTCGTTCGTCGAGAAACGCGGTTTCGATGTCCAGCTGAGTGAACTCGGGCTGGCGATCCGCTCGCAGGTCCTCGTCACGGAAACACCGCACAACCTGGTAGTAGCGATCGAACCCGGCCATCATCAGCAACTGCTTGAACAGCTGAGGGGACTGCGGCAGGGCGTAAAAGGATCCGGCATGCACACGGCTCGGCACCAGATAATCACGAGCGCCCTCCGGAGTGGCGCGCGTCAGCATGGGTGTCTCGACATCGACAAAGCCGTGACCATCGAGAAACCCACGCAGACACCGGACGATGCGCGCGCGCTGCAACAAGCGTTGCTGCATTGCCGGACGGCGCAGATCGACATAGCGGTAACGCAGCCGAACATCCTCACCGACGTCGACATCATCGAGCTGGAAAGGGGGCGTTCGGGCAGCGTTCAAGATCTCCAGCGCATGCGCAACGATCTCGATGCGTCCAGTCGTCATCGATGCGTTGTCGGTCCCCTCCGGACGCTGCCGGACCTCACCCTGTACCCTGACGACAAACTCGCTGCGCAACCGCTCGGCAGTTGCAAAGCTGTCAGCACGATCGGGATCGAAAACAACCTGCACCACGCCTTCACGGTCACGCAGATCGACAAAGATGACACCGCCATGATCTCGCCGGCGCTGAACCCAGCCACACAGACTGACCGACCGGCCGAGATCGGATTCGGTGACCTGACCACAGTAATGACTGCGCATCAGGCTGTCCGCCCTGCGGAGGAACCCGGACCCGACGTCCCGGCACCGGTGGGGCCACTACCACCTGTCGAGGTCTTCGCCTTGTCGGCGCTCGCCGGCGCCGCAGTTGCTGCAGACTTGTCTGACCCGCCATCGTTGGCGCTGGCCGATTTGCCACCACTGCCATCACCATCGGCAACAACATTGCGACGTTTGTCCTTCTTGAAATCGGTTTCGTACCATCCGCCGCCTTTCAACCGGAAGGCGGCGGCCGAAATCTTGCGTCGCAGTCCGGAGGAGCCGCATGCGGGGCATTCTGTCAACGGTTCATCGCTGAACTTCTGAATGGCTTCAAGTTCGTGGCCGCAGTCAGCACAGCGGTACTCGTAAATCGGCATATCGAATTCCTCGTCAATACAGAGTTCCGGCACACGGTCGTCGGCGGAACATCAAGGCGAAAATCCCATGGGTCATCAGGCTGACAGACCCCAGAATCAGGTGGGGGCGCAAGGGCCTCTGTACAAGAAGGCTCCAGTGCGTCCGGTCAGGTTTCACGAAAACTGCGGATCTCCCAGCCACGTTCAATGGCGTTGCGACGGAGGACCGGATCAGGGTCGACAGCCACCGGCCGTGCCACACGCTCGAGTAGCGGTAGATCATTGTGCGAATCACTGTAGAACCAGCTGTCGTCAAGCGCATGCGGATACCTGGCGAGCCATTGGTCGAGCGCCGTGACCTTGCCGTCACGAAAGGTTGGCGTCCCCACATAGCGTCCTGTGTAGCGCTGCCCGACGCGTTCAGGCTCGGTTGCAAGCAGGTGCGGCACATCCAGCGCTTCGGCAATCGGACGCGTGACGAAGGCATTGGTCGCGGTAATGATCAACAATGTATCGCCACGCCGACGATGCCAGTCGAGCTGTTCACACGCTGCGGGAAGAATGATCGGTCGGATCATCTCGTCAACGAACTGCTGTCGCCATCCATGCAGTTGCTCTATGCTGAAACGGGAGAGAGGCCCGAGCGTGAATCGCAGGAAAGCATCGATATCGAGCACTCCGGCTTCATAGTCCTGGTGGAACTGGCGGTTGGCCTGCTCATACGCCTCGCGCTCGACAAGACCGCGCTCGACGATGAAACAGCCCCAGAGATAGTCACTATCGCCACGCAACAAGGTATTATCTAAGTCAAAGATGGCGAGAGTCACGGTCTAGGCTCCTGAGGGCATGTTATCGGCACGGGCTGTCGTCAATCCAACAGTGTAACCGCAAACGCGCACAAATAAGAGAGACGCCGAGGTGATCGACTCACATGGATTCAGAGCCAACGTCGGCATTATCCTGATCAACGCCGATGGGCAGGTCTTCTGGGGCCGACGAACCGGCCAGAATGCCTGGCAGTTTCCTCAAGGTGGCATCGAGCGGGATGAGTCGCCCGAGGAAGCCCTGTATCGGGAACTGGCCGAGGAAGTCGGCCTCAGCCCGCAGGACGTCGAACTGATCGGCCAGACCGGCGGCTGGTTGCGGTATTATCTTCCTCAGCACCTGATTCGCCGCCGCAGCCAGCCATTGTGCATCGGCCAGAAGCAGCGCTGGTTCGTACTGCGGTTGGTAACAGGCGAAAACAGGGTCCGTCTCGACAACGCACCGAGGCCAGAGTTTGATCACTGGCAGTGGGTCACGTACTGGCGGCCGATGCAGGAAGTGGTGTTCTTCAAGCGGCGAGTCTATCGACTCGCACTGCAGGAACTTGCGCCACTGGTCTTCCCCAGGGGGGCGCCGGCACAGCCCGTTCGGCGTCAGAAGCATGATCCTGCTGAAGGCCATGCCGGGCATCATCCACGGCAACGCACCGCCACACCGCGTTCACGAAACGTCACTCGCAACACACGGAGTCGTTGAACACACTGTGCCGGGCCATCTCGACAAAGCCATTATGAATCAGGACGCGACCAGACCGTATGTTGCAGATACTTCACCGGATCGCCCAGGACGTCAACAGCGCCCGCTCGCTTGATCAGGCGCTGGAGATCATTGTCGAGCGTGTGGCAACCAGCACCCGGGTGGATGTCTGCTCGATCTATCTGGCCGACCCCGAAACGTCTGCCTATACACTGATGGCAACCCGCGGGCTCAACCGACAGGCCGTCGGACGCGTGCAGCTCGGGTCCGATGAAGGGCTGGTCGGCCTGGTCGGGGAGCGGCGTGAGCCGATCAATCTGGAGGACGCGGACCTCCACCCCCGCTTCCGCTATTTCCCCGAAACCGGTGAAGAGCGACTCCACTCGTTTCTGGGGGTGCCGATCATCCACTTCCGTCGTCTGCTCGGCGTGCTGGTGGTTCAGCAGACCGCCAGGCGCCGATTCAGTGAAGAAGAGGTTTCGTTCGTCGTCACGATTGCTGCACAGCTCGCCGGGGCAATCGCCCACGGCGAAGCAACGGGGAATGTCGGCGATGTCAGCACTCGCGCCTTGCCCCGCCGCGGGCTGAGCGGGATCGCGGGCGCACCAGGGGTGGTCATCGGCCGCGCGATGGTCGCGTATTCACCGGCCAGTCTGTTCTCCATTCCCGACCGCCACATCGACAACACCGAACGCGAATGTGAACGGTTTCTCTCCGCAGTGGCCGCCGTCAAGCAGGACGTTCGCGTCCTCGCCGAGCGGCTGACTGCATCGATGCCGAGCGAAGAGCTGCAGATTTTCGAGGTCTATCTGCGCATGCTCGACAGCAACAGCCTGATCGAGCCGACGCTCGCTGCCATCAACGATGGCAACTGGGCGTGTGGCGCACTGCGCGACACGATTGGCCGACAGGTCAAACGCTTCGACGACATGACCGACAGCTACCTGCGAGAGCGTGCCGAGGACGTCCGCGACATCGGTCGTCGCATCCTGATGCGCCTTCAAGCGCACGGCGAAGACAACCGCGATGCCCCGGCCGATACGATTCTGGTCGGCGAAGAAATCACTGCTTCGCAACTGGCCGAAGTGCCGCTGGACCGCCTCGCCGGTGTTGTCAGCGTGCGCGGCTCCGGCAATTCGCATACGGCCATCCTTGCCCGTGCACTGAACGTTCCCGCCGTGATGGGCGTGGCGGAGCTGCCGGTTGGCCGCATTGATGGGCTTGAGCTTGTGGTCGACGGGTATGCCGGGCGCGTCTACATTGAGCCCGGCCGGGAAGCAAGGGCGGAGTTCCAGCGTCTGCTTGAAGAAGACCAGGCCCTCAGCAAAGAGCTCGATGCGCTACGCGATCTGCCCGCACGGACGCGTTGCGATAAACGCCAGGTTGGTCTGTATGCCAACACCGGGCTGATTGCCGATCTCAACAAGTCACTGGCCAGTGCCTGCGACGGCATCGGCCTGCATCGGACCGAGTTTCCGTTTCTGGCTCGTGAGCGGTTTCCCGGCGAAGACGAGCAGACCGCTTCCTACCAGCGCATCCTGGCGGCTTTCCATCCACGCAAGGTGGTTCTGCGCACGCTCGATGTCGGCGGCGACAAACCGCTGCCCTACTTTCCGGTCCGCGAAGAAAACCCCTTTCTTGGCTGGCGCGGCATTCGCATGATGCTTGACCATCCAGAAATCTTTCTCACACAGTTACGTGCAATGCTGCGCGCGAACACCGGGCTGGGCAACCTGCAGATCCTGTTTCCGATGATCAGCCAGGTCTCCGAATACGACGAGGCGCTCGCCCTGCTGTCGCAGGCGATGGACGAACTCCGCGAAGAGGGTGTGGAGGTTCTGAAGCCCGAAACCGGCGTGATGATCGAGGTCCCATCGGCGGTCTACCAGGCGGCAGCGCTGGCCCGACGCGGCGATTTCCTGTCGATCGGCAGCAATGATCTTACCCAGTACCTGCTGGCAGTCGACCGCAACAACGCACGCGTGGCGTCGCTCTACGACGAGTTGCACCCGGCAGTGATCGATGCCATCGCACGGGTCACGGAAGCCGCGCACGCAAACAACTGCCCGGTCACGGTCTGCGGCTCCATGGCCGGCGACCCGGTGGCGGCGCTGCTGCTGCTGGGGCTGGGAGTCGACGGGCTCAGCATGAGCATTTCCAGCCTCTTGCGGATCAAGTGGGTGATACGCAGTTTCGATCACGACGACGCCATCGCGATCGCACAGAAGGCACGACAGATGGAGAGTCAGGCAGAGACGCGAGCATGGCTTGGCCAAGCGCTCGATGAGGCCGGCCTGAGCGGTCTCATCCGGGCCGGCCGTTGACACTCGACCGACCGGATCTCGGTTGACCAGACTCAGCGCCGGTAACAACCCGCCTCTTCACCGCAAAGTCTGACCAGCGCCAGCACCGTGTCGATCGTCGGCGTCGGCACATCGACCAGTTTGCCGAGCTCCTGAACCGAGGCGACGGTTGCATCAATTTCCATCGGCCGGCCTCGCTCGATATCCTGCAACATCGACGTCTTGTGCACACCAACCGACTCTCCACCAAGCAGGCGCCGGTCGACATCAATGGCAAATCGCACACCGATTCGCTCGGCAATCGTCTGCGCTTCAACCATCATCGCGCGCGCGACCGCACGGACATCGTCGCTGGCAAGAATCCGGTCGAGCGTTGCGCGGGTCAGCGCACTGATCGGATTGAAGCTGACATTGCCCCACAGCTTGATCCAGATCTCGTCACGGATACGCGGCTTGACCGGCGCTTTCAATCCACCCGCCCGCAGTGCCTCCGACAAGGCCATGACACGTCCGGTGCGTTCGCCGGTCGGCTCACCCAGCGTGAATCGATCCCCCTCCACATGCTGGACGACACCTGGCTCGACCACTTCGCAGGCTGGATAGACAACACAACCGATCGCACGCTCGGGGCCCAGCGTCTCCCACAGCACACCACCCGGGTCGACGCTCTCGAGCCGGGTGCCGGAAAACGGCCCCTCAAGCCCGTAGAAGTACCACCACGGCAGGCCATTCACAGCCGTGACCACTGCCGTCCGATCATGGAACAACTGCGCCATCGAGGCCGCAACCGTGGGGATCGAATGCGCCTTCAGCGTCGTGATCACATAGTCCTGCACACCGAGATCGGCCGGGTTCTCGCTAGCCTTCAGCCGCACCTGACGGCGGCTATCACCCTGGAGCAGGGTCAGGCCATTGGCGCGAATTGCCTCAAGATGGGCCCCTCGAGCGACAACGCTGACCTCGTAGCCTGCCTCGGCAAGGCAGACAGCCATATATCCACCAATAGCGCCGGCACCGTAAATACAGATCTTCATGGAATCGCCCCTCAGTCCTCAAGCCCCAGCTTCGCGGCCAGCCCGATGCGCTGCAGCTTGCCCGTTGCTCCTTTGGGAATCTCGTCCACAACAAGCACCTTGCGGGGCACCTTGTACGCAGCAAGCCGCTCACGAGCGAACGCCTTCAACGCATCAACGTCGAGCGTCAGACCCTCGGCCACCACCACGGCAACGGCGACATCCTCACCGAGTGAACGGTGCGGCACGGCAAAGGTCACGACCTGCTCGACACCCGGAAACTCGGCAAGGACATCGTCGACTTCACGGGGCGCAACCTTTTCACCGCCACGGTTGATCAGCTCCTTGATCCGCCCGGTGATGAACAGATAGCCCTCGTCATCGAATCGGCCCTGGTCACCGGTGCGGAACCAGCGCACACCGGTCGCATCGGTAAAAAATGCTTCGGCATTGGCCTTGTCGTTGGCAAGGTAGCCAGGCGTGACGTTGGGCCCGGAAATGCAGATCTCGGCAATTTCGCCGGTCGCGACAAACCGCCCCTGCTCGTCGGCAAGCCTGACCTGTGGGCCAGCCGGCAAGCCGACGCTGCCAGGCTTCTGCCGCCCGCGCTCGACGGGGTTCGAGGTCATCTGGTGCGCCGCCTCGGTCATGCCGTATGACTCGATGACCGGGCAGCCGAACAGTTCGCCAAGCTCATGAAAGACCGGCGGCGGCAGCGAGGCAGAGCTGGAACGCAGGAACCGCAGCGCCGCGGCTTGCGCGGCACTCGGGTTGCGGCGCGCCCTGGCAAGTATTGTCTGATGCATGGTCGGCACCGCGGTGTACCAGGTCGGCGCCTCCGACTCGAGCCAGCGCAGAAACTGCAAGGCATCAAAGCCGGACGGGCTGCTCAGGCTGCCGCCTGCCTGCAGCGGCGCCAGCGTGGCAGCAAGGAGACCATGGATGTGAAACTGCGGCATGATCGAGAGGCATCGATCAGACGCGGTCAGGTCGAGCGCTGCAGCAATATGCGCTGCAGAGTGACAGAGGTTGGCCTCGGTGAGCGGCACGATCTTTGGTCGTGATGTCGTCCCGGATGTGTGGAGCAGCAACGCCGCATCGGTCTCCTGGACTGCCGGCACCGGCGCATCGTCCAGAGACGTCGTGTCAAGCTCGAAAACCCCAGCCGGCGCCTGCATGTCGGTATGGAGCTCGATCAACGCGAGGCCGCGCTCGGCCGCCACCTCGCGAGCCGGCGAATCATACCCGGCCGGCAGCATCAATGCTCGCGGAGCCAGATCATCAAAGTAAAATGAAAACTCGGCCTGCCGATACGCAGGATTCAATGGTGCAGCCACTGCATGGCCGGCCACTGCGAGGAACGCCGTGGTCATTTCCGGGCCATTCGGCAGGACCATTGCAATCGTGTCCTCGCGTCGAACACCCGCTGCA
>LFIK01000194.1_pt1 | contig 42781 bp, 38 predicted proteins | sample 643401 | NCBI WGS metagenome assembly LFIK01 (sample SAMN03777447, study PRJNA286221) | soda lake metagenome | biome: soda lake; feature: Kulunda steppe; material: water; isolation source: sample T5-Br brine of Lake Tanatar-5 | place: Russia: Kulunda steppe | collected 2010-07
GCCCGTCCCGTCAGCGACGATGATGTCGCCGGGACGCACCCGCACGCCGCCGCAGCTGATCGTCTCGTTGATCGCCTCGACCCGGATGCGGGTCTTGCCCGGGGTCGGCACGACATGACGGGCATAGATCGGGAAGCCGAATTCCACGATCTCCTCGCGATCGCGGCAGGCGCCATCGACGATCATCCCCGCAATCCCCTTCACCTTCGCCGCATAGGAGGCCATGCCGCCCCAGGTCGAGACCGGGTGTCCGGCATTGTCGATCACGACGACATCGCCCGGCCCGGCCGCCTCGATGATGTGGCCGACCTTGAAATCCTCCACCGGGAAACTGCCCTTGGGTGCGGTGATCTCACGCGCCGTCACGGCCCGCCCGACACAGCGCAGGCCGGGCGCCACGGCATTGAGACCGAGCATCACCCCGTCAATGCCCAGATCATCCAGCGCATTGGCCAGGGTGGGCGTGTTGAGCGCCTTCAATTGTTCGATCGTCGCGGCGAGCTGATCGTCCGTCGGTCTGTCCTGCATCGTCATCTCCTCCCGGGGTTTCCGTTGCCGTGGCGGGGCGGGTGCTTTCAACCGCGCCGGGCCGTCTGGCGTTTTTTCGTCTGGTGCGCATGCAGGGGCGCGAAGCATGATCGGATCGCGCGCCTGTGCTTTGCAGAATAGCGCGCGGGAGAGCAGACATAAGAACCAAGAATGCAAGGCAGGTTGCGATGAATACCGGGCGCAAGGGACCCTTCGACGGGATCCGCATCATCGATCTCACGGCCATCGTCTTCGGGCCGCTCGCGACGCAGATCTTCGGCGATCTCGGGGCGGACGTGATCAAGATCGAGCCGCCGGAAGGCGACCAGTTCCGCAATGCACAGGCGGCGCGCTCGCCGCGCATGGGGGCGGCCTATATCAATTCGAACCGCAACAAGCGCAGCCTCTGCCTCGATCTCAAGCAGCCCGAGGCGCATGCGGCGCTGATGCGGCTGATCGCCGGCGCCGATGTCTTCGTCCACAGCCTGCGCCCGCAGGCGATCGCCAAGCTCGGGCTCGATTATGCTTCGGTGAAGGCGGCGCGGGAGGATATCGTCTACTGTTCCGCCTGGGGCTATGGCAGCGACGGCCCCTATGCGGGCCGACCGGCCTATGACGACGTGATCCAGGCGGCATCGGGCGTTGCCGGCCTCGTGGCGCGCACGGCGCCTGACGGGGCGCCGGCCTTCGCGCCCATGGTGATGGCGGACAAGACCGGCGCCCTGACCGTGACCTACGCCGTCATGGCCGCGCTGTTTCACCGGGAGCGTACGGGGGAGGGGCAGGAGGTCGAGGTGCCGATGTTCGAAAGCCTCGCCGCCTTCAACCTCGTCGAGCATCTCGCCGGGGCGAGCTTCGAGCCGCACGAGGATGTGATGGGCTATGTGCGGCTGATGTCTCCCAGCCGCAAACCCTATGCCACCAAGGACGGCTACATCGCCGTCCTGCCCTATACCACCCGGCACTGGCGCGCCTTCTTCAGCCTCGCCGGGCGTCCGGAAATGCTCGAGGATCATCGCGTCAACGATGCGGTGGCGCGCGGGCGGGCCATCTCGGAACTCTACGAGATCGTCGAGACCATCATGCCGGAGCGCAATACCGGCGAATGGCTCGAGCTCCTCACACAGGCCGATATTCCCGTGGCGCCCGTCAATAGCCTGGAGGATCTGCTCGAAGATCCGCATCTGCGCGAGACCGGGTTCTTCGTCGAATACGATCATCCCGGCGAAGGGCGCATGCGCACCACCGCGCCGCCGACGCGCTTCTCGCAGAGCCCCGCAGGTCTGCACCGCCATCCGCCACGCCTCGGCGAGCATTCGCGCGAGGTGCTGGCGGAGGCGGGTTATGACGCGGCGCAGATCGCGGATCTGATCGAACGCGGCATCTGCCGGGAGTGAGACCCGGCTGCCTTCTCTCAGCTGCGCTTGCGGTTGAGGAAGGCGCCCATCATCCGGGCCGGCTCGTCGCCCTCGAACATGGCTGCGAAGGCGTCGATGCTGCGGGCGATGGAGGCGTCGGCGGGGATCGTGTCCCAGTCGCTGCAGATGGCTTTTTGCACGCGCAAAGCCTCGGGTCCGCCCTGCAGCAGCGCCGCGACGACCTCATCAAGGGCCGTATCGAGATCGGCGGGTGCGGCGAGGCGCTCGACCAGCCCGATCCGGAAGGCTTCCTCGGCATCGATGCGCCGCCCCGTCATCACCAGATCCCGCGCCCGCCCGGCGCCGATCAGCCCGGGCAGCAGCGCCGCCTCGATCACCGAGGGGATGCCCACATGCACTTCCGGCATGGCGAATTGCGCCTTCTGCGAGGCGACCCGCAGATCGCAGCATGCGGCGATCTCGACGCCCGCGCCGAAGCAATAGCCCTGGATCCGCGCCACGACGGGAACCGGGGCGCGGCGGATCGCACCGCACAGGCCGTGCAATCCGGCAATGAAGGCGCGAGCCCCCGCCGGATCGAGCTTGGCCATATGGGCGATATCCGCCCCACCAATGAAGGAACGCTCACCGGCGCCGGTGAGCACGATGACGCGATGCGCGCGCGACTCGCGTTCGATCGCTTGGCGGGTCGCCTCCACCAGCGCCGGATTCAGCGCGTTGAGCTTGGTTTCGCGGTCGATCGTCAGCGTCGCGACGGAGCCGGCTTCGGTTTCGCGCACGGAGCATGTGACTGTTTCGGACATCGTTCATTCCTCCCGATTCTGGCCGCGAGGTGAGCATTGCGGGGCGATGCCGCCAAGGCCGGATAGCGCCAGATCGTGTTGTCGTTTCGCGCAAACGGCTCTCTGTGCCGGCGCTTCAGGGTTTCGCCCAGACCACACGGTGAAAACACCTCTGGAAGAGGCGGGCCTCCTCTCTTTTACTGACGCAACGGAATTGCGGCAGGCGCATCGCGCCGCCAAGCCATCAGAAAGGGAAGCTCATGGATCTCGGCCTCGCTGGAAAACGCGCCCTCGTCCTCGCCTCGACACGCGGTCTCGGCCACGGTGTCGCCCAGGCGCTCGCCCGCGACAAGGCGCAGGTCATGATTTGCGGGCGCTCGGGCGCGGGCGAAGCCGCATCGCAGCTCGCGCAGGAAACCGGCGCCACGGTGCATGGCGTCGATTGCGACCTGCATGACCGGGCTGCGCTCGATGCCCTCGTCGATGAAGCCTTCGCGCGGATGGGCGGCGTCGATATCCTCGTGCTCAATGGTGGCGGGCCGCCGCCGGCGCCGGCCATGCAGATCAGCGATGCGCAATGGCGCGAATGGTTCGATCACATGGTCGCGGGTCTGATCCATGTGGCCACGCGCTGTGTTCCGGCCATGAGCGAGGCCGGCTGGGGCCGGGTTCTGACCATCGCCTCCTCGGCGGCGGTGCAGCCCATCGCCAATATGGCGCTGTCGAACTCCCTGCGCGCCACGCTGCTGGCCTGGAACAAGACGCTCGCGGCGGAAGTCGGCCCGCAGGGCGTGACCTGCAACGTGATCCTGCCCGGGCGCATCCACACCGAGCGCGTCGACAAGCTCGACCAGGGCGTGGCGGATCGCGAGGGGCTGACGCTGGAACAGGCGCGCGGGCGCTCGGTTTCCGCGATTCCGCTCGGTCGGTACGGCTCGACGGAGGAATTCGGCGCCGTCGGCGCATTCCTCTGCTCGCAACCGGCGAGCTATGTCACCGGCATGGTCATGCGTGTCGATGGCGGGATCATCCGCGCGATCTGATCGCGCGCCACAACAAGAACGGGAGGACGCCCATGGATTTCGCACTCACGCCGGAGCAAGAACAATTGCGCGAGACCGCGCGCCGCTTCGCGCAGGATAAGCTCGTCACGGTGGCGCGCGAGATGGAGGAGAAAGGCGAGCCGGCGCCGCGCGAGATCGTGCGCGAATATGCCCGGATGGGTTTTCTCGGCATCAATCTCGATCCGGAATACGGCGGCCAGGGCCTGTCGCATCTCGATGCGGTGATCGTGCTGGAGGAGATCGCGAAGATCTCGCCGGCGATCGCCTTCCCGATCTTCGAATCCTGCTTCGGGCCGGTCCTCGCCGTGCAGCATTTTGCCTCGGAAAGCCTGAAGCAGCGCCTGATCCCGAAGATCTGCGCCGGCGAGGCGATCCTCGCGGTGAGCATGTCGGAGCCCGATGCCGGCAGCGCGCTCACCGATCTGCGCACCCGCGCGCGCAAGCGCGACGACGGCAAGCTCTTGCTCGACGGCACCAAGCGCTGGTGCTCGGGCGCGGGGCATGCCGATTATTATCTCGTCTATTGCCGGATGTCGGACGAGCCCGGTGCGCGCGGCGTCGGCGCCGTCGTGGCGGCGAAGGATGCCGACGGCCTCAGCTTCGGCCCGCAGGAGAAGCTGATGGGCTTTCGCGGCATTCCCAGCGCCGACATGACCTTCGAAAACGTCGTCGTCGATGCCGATGACGTGGTGGTCGAGGCCGGCGGCTTCCGCAAGCTGATGGAGGCTTTCGATCTCGAACGCTGCGGCAATGCCACGATGAGCCTCGCCATCGCGACCTCCGCCTTCGAGGACGTTCTCGCCTATGTCCAGGAACGCAAGCAGTTCGGCAAGGAGCTGGTGGATTTCCAGGCGGTGCAGCTGCGGCTGGCGGAGATGGCGATGAAGGTCGAGGCCTCGCGCCTGCTGCTCTACCGCGCCGTGGCCAATGCCGAGGCGGGTCTGCCCTCGATCAAGGACAGCTCCATCGCCAAATGTTTCGCCAACGAGATCGTGCGCGAGGTCACAGGCTCCGCGCTCCAGCTCATGGGTGGTTACGGCTATTCCAAGGACTACCCAATGGAACAGCGCATGCGCGACGGCTGGGGCTGGGGCATTGCCGGCGGCGCCATCGATATCCAGAAAGTGAACATTACCGCAGCCCTCGTCGGGCGCCGCTTCGACCAGCGCCGCTGAGGGCGATTTCGGCGCAGGCGCAGTGGCGCCTGCGTGGATGAAAAGGCAGGGAACACGCTCATGAAACGCGTCACCAGACCGCTGATCGGTGGACCGAGGCATGTCGTCGCCGCCGGGCATTATCTCGCGACGACTGCCGGACATGCCGTGCTCGAAGCCGGTGGCAATGCCGTCGATGCCGGTTGCGCGGCGGGGCTGACGCTGGGGGTAGTGCAGCCGGATCTCGTGAACGTCGCGGGCGTCGCCCCGATCATGATCCGCCCGGCGCAGGGCCCCGTCGTCACCATCGACGGGCTCGGCACCTGGCCCGCCTCGCTCCCGGACGGCTATTTCATGGAGCGACACGGCGGCATCATGCCCGAAGGCGTCGAGCGGGCCGTGGTGCCCGCCGCGTTGGATGCCTGGCTGACCGCGCTCGAGATCTACGGCACCATGTCGTTCAGCGACATCGCCGGCTTCGCCCTGCGTTTCGCCCATGAGGGCTTTCCGGCCCACGATCTGATGATCGGCACGATCACGACCCATCGCGACGGCTATGCTCGCTGGCCCTCATCGGCGGAGATTTTCCTGCCCGGCGGGGAGGTGCCGCGACCGGGGCAGCTCTTCGTCCAGAGCGATCTGGCGCGCACGCTCGCCTATCTGTGTCAGGAGGAACAGGCCTCCTCCGGTTCGCGGGAAGACGGTATCGCCGCCGTGCGCCGGGCTTTCTATGAAGGGGATGTCGCGGCTGCGATCACCGAATTTGTGACCGGGCAGGGCGGGTTCCTCTCCCGCTCAGACATGGCCGCGTTCCGCGTTCGGGTCGAAGAGCCCGTCAGCGTCGCCTGGCGCGGGCATGTGCTCAATGTCTGCGGGCCCTGGTGCCAGGGGCCGGTCCTAGCCATGGCCCTGCGCCAGATCGAGGAGATGGGGCTCGACGGCTATGCCCATAACGCGCCCGAGACCATCCACATGCTTTGCGGCATTCTCGACAACGTCTTCGCGGATCGCGATCACCACTTCGCCGATCCCGCCTTCAACGCGGTGCCGCTTGCGCAATTGCTCTCCGGTGAGCATGCCCGCGCGCGGCTGGCGCAGATCGATCCGGCGCGTGCCCGTGAGGGCATGCCGGGCCCCCTGATCGGGACGGCTGCCTCCACGGGCAGCGCCGCTGATCGCGGTCGCGATCCGCAGCCTCCGCCCGACACATCCTATGTCGCGGTGGTGGACCGCTACGGCAATGCCTTCTCGGCCACGCCGAGCGATGGCACCTGGGATATGCCGGTGGTGCCGGGAACCGGCCTGACCCCATCCTCGCGCGGCAGCCAGTCACGGCCCGATCCCGCCCATCCCGCCGGTGCGCGCGCCGGGCGGCGACCGCGTCTGACGCCGAATCCGGCGATGCTGGTGAGCGGCGACGACGTGATGCCCTTCGGGACGCCGGGTGGGGACGTGCAGAGCCAGGCCATGCTGCAGCTGCTGCTCAACCGGTTCCATTACGGCATGTCCCTGCAGGAAGCGGTGGAGGCGCCGCGTTTCGCCACCTACAATTTCCCTGGCTCGTTTGCCCCCTACACCTATCATCCCAACCTGATCATGCTGGAGGAGGGGATCGGCGAGGAAACCCGTGCCGCCCTGGAGGCGCGCGGTCATCGCGCATCCTTCTGGCCGGATCTGGACTGGCGGGCCGGCGGGCTCTGCGCCGTCGAGAGCGACCGTGCAGCGGGGCTGATCTTCGGGGCGGCGGATCCGCGCCGCCCCGCCTATGCGATTGCCGGATGATCCGGCTCAGGCGGTGACGCCGCCATCGACGATCAGGGTCTGGCCGGTCACGTAGGACGCCTTGGGCGAGACCAGCCAGGCCACCGCCTCGGCGATTTCCGCCGTGGTGGCGTAGCGTCCCATGGGGATGCGCGCCAGCCGCGCCTGGGTCGGCTCGCGGGTATCGACGAAGCCGGGCGCGACCCCGTTGATGCGGATGCCGTCGGCTGCCAGCGGCTTGACCGCGAGGCGGATATAGCCGTCGAGCGCCGCGCGCTGGGCGACGGAGGGGGCGAAATCGTGATCCGTCTGCGCAATGGCGAAGCTCGACACGGCGCAGACGCTTCCCTTGGTCTCGGCCAGGGCGTTGCGCGCCGCACGCACGAGGCGGACCGTGGGCAGCATCATCATGTCGAGGGCGCCGTGCCAATCCTCATCGGTGAGATCAAGCACCGGCTTCTTCGCCGCATGGCCGGAATTGGGCACGATCGCATCGATGCGTCCGGTGCGATCGAGCGCGGCTGCGACGAAGGCCTCGATATCCTCTGCGCGGGAGACGTCGCCGCGATGGGCGAAGCCACCGATCTCCTGCGCCAGTGCCTCGGCCTTGTCGGAGCGCGCCATGATGCCGACCGTGTAGCCATCCTCTGCCAGCTTGCGTGCGATCGCCCCGCCGATGCCGCCGCTCGCCGCGCTCACCAATGCCGTCTTCTTCATGACGTTTCCTTTCCCTGTTGATTGAAACCGCGATACGGGAAACCGGCAGGCCTCCCGGAAAATCCGCAAAGGGGTCGCGAAAACCTTCCCCGACTGAACCCTTGCCGCTCGCCCGCCGCCGCCCCTAGACTCGGCGCATGACCCAATACCGCCAGATCCCGCAGGGTGAGGAGGTCTTCCTCGACCACCTCGCCCATTTCGTCCCCGACATGTCCGCCGCCGAACAGGCGCTCGCCGGGCTCGGTTTCGTGCTGACACCCTTTACGGAGCAGCGCAACCGCACGCCGGAGGGTTTCGTGCCCGCCGGCACCGGCAATCGCTGCGCCATGCTGCGCAGCGGCTATCTCGAATTCCTCACCCGCAGCTCCGATACACCCCTCGCGCGCCGGCTCGAGGCGGCTCTCGAGCGCTATACCGGCGTGCATCTGCTGGCGATGACGGTGGCGGATGTGGATGCGGGCCGGGCGCAGCTGGCGCGGGAAGGGTTCGAGCCGGACGAGCCGGTGCGCCTCACCCGGGCGGTGCCCCTGCCCGAGGGCGGCGAGGGCGAGGGGCGCTTCTCCGTGGTGCGCGTGCCGCCCGACAAGATGGCGGAGGGGCGCATCCAGGTGCTGGCGCATCATACCCCGGACATCGTCTGGCAGGAGCGCTGGCTGGCGCATGAGAACCGCATCGTCTCGCTGGAGGCGGTGTTGCTCGTGGTGGCGGATCCGCAGGAAGCCGCAGCGCGCTACGGGCGCTTTCTCGGACGTGAGCCGGTGCGGCTCGATGCGCAGCGCATGTTGCTGCGTCTCGATCGCGGCGCACTCGTCTTCGTGGCCGATTCCGGGCCCTATGGCCTGCCCAAGGCTCCCTCCATGCCGTGGATCGCGGGCTATGCTCTCGGCAGCGAGGATCGCGCGGCGAGCCTCGCCCGTTTTCGCGCCGGCGGCGCGCAGCCGACCGGTTCGGCTTCCGGAGACGACTGGCTCGCCCTGCCCGCAGCGCTCGGCGGGCATGTCGCGATCGGCGCGCCCGGTGCGCTTCCCGGCTGGGCCCGTTGACAGGCTGCCGCAAGGCGCGCTTGCAGGCGTTTTCGCGCTGGCCCTGTCCGCGCTGACGCGATCCACGATCCTTGCCTTGCTCCTTGCCTTGATCCTTGCCTTGCTTGCTGCCTTCACGAGGGCGCTGGCCCCGCCGGAACCTGCGCGCGTTCCGCCGCCTCGCGCGTATTGGCCTGCCATTGCCGCGCCGCGACGAGGACGAGCAGGCCGATCCCGATGATCGAGGCCCAGAGGCTGGGATGAATCAGGCCGAGCCCCGCCGGCAGCAGCAGGATGCGCTCGATCCAGTGCAGCGGACGCAACAGATAGCCCTCGAAGATCACGTTGATCGTGATCACGCCGAGCAGGGCGAGCAGGGCCACGAACACGGTCTCCATGAAGGTCGCGTCAATGCCGAGAATCTCGGGATGGACCACGAAGAGGAACGGCAGGATGAAGCCCGGCAGGCCGAGCCTGACGGCGATGAAGCTCGTCTTGAAGAACGAGCCCTGGGCGATCTTGGCCGCCACCAGACAGCAGATCGCCACGGGCGGGGTGATCGCCGAGATATTGGCGAAGAAGAAGACGAACATGTGCGCCGCCAGCATCGGCACACCCAGCGCCACCAGGGCCGGGGCGCCGAGCAGAGCGACGAGGATATAGGCCGCTGAGGTCGGCAGGCCGAGCCCGAAGGCGAGGCAGGCCAGCGCCGCGACCAGAAGCAGGATGGCGAGATTGCCGCCGGCCAGTTCGAGCATGAAGAAGGACAGCTTCTGCGAGAAACCGGTGACGGCGAGGATATCCACCAGCACGCCGATCACCGCCACCACGACCGCGACCTGCGCTCCGCGCAGGGCCCCGTCATAGGCGATCCTGCACAGCAGCCGCAGGCTGTTGGCCAGGATCATGACGGGGCCGCGCCACAGGGTCGCGATCTCGCGCAACAGGAACAGGACGACGATGATCCCCGTCGCCTGCAACGCGGCCCGCCCGGGCATGTTCAGGGCGATCAGGATGAAGACCAGATAGCCGACCGCGATGAAGAAATGCAGGTGCTTGAGGCAATCACGCCAGACGCTGTCGCTGGAGGCGAACTGCTCGGTGAGCTCCTTCTGCTTCGTCGCATCAAGGTCGAACTTCACTGCGCGCAGATGCACGGCGAAGATCAGATAGGCATAGAAGATGAAGGCGGGAAACACCGCTGCGACGATGATCTCCCCATAGGGAATGCCGGTCAGGCCGACGATCAGGAAGGCGGCGAGGCCCATGACCGGCGGGGTGATCTGCCCGCCCGTCGAGGAGACCGATTCGACCGCCCCGGCGAATTCCGGCTTGAAGCCGACGCGCTTCATCAGCGGGATCGTCAGGGCCCCGGTCGAGGCCACATTGGCTACGCTCGAGCCCGAGACCATGCCCATGAAGCCCGAGGAGATCACCGCGATCTGGGCCGGCCCGGCGCGGGTCTTGCCGCCGATGCGATAGGCCAGCCGCATGATGAAATCGACGCAGCCCGTGGCCTGCAGCGCGGCTGCGAAGATCATGAAGGGGAAGATCGTGCCTGCGGAGAGCTCGGAGAGCGAGCCGAGCAGGCCGTGGAAATAGGGGATCGAAGTATAGCCGATCAACCGCTTGAGGTTGAGCCCGCCGTGATACAGCAGGCCCTCGGGCATGGCCTGTCCGAAATAGCCGTAGAGCAGCCCCACCACGGCGATGGCCGAGACGACCCAGCCCCATTCGCGCATCGAGGCATAGAGGCACAGGGCGAGGAAGACGAGAGCGACGACGACATCGGTATCGTTGGGCAGGAAGGAGCGCTGGCGGGTCAGGGCCCGGAACTCCGCGAAGACGTACCAGATCACCGCCGCCGCCGCGACGGCCAGCAGGAAATGGATGATCCGCGAACTGGTGCGCTGGGCAAAGGCGGAGGCGACCAGCATCAGCAGCACCACCGTGCCGCCGACATGCATGATCTTGAACTGCCCGGAGGGCAGCGTGAAGGTGAAGACCTGGATCACATGCGCCGCGACGAAGCCGATGCTGAACAATCCGGCGAGGATGATCAGCCAGGGGTTCCCCTTGTCGTCGCTGAAGAACGAGGCGGCCTGCCGGGCGCGATGCGTCATGGTCTCTCCGATGCAATGGCGCACCGCCGTCGGGAGACGGCGGTGCGGATCAGCGTTGCAACTTGCGGGTCAGCGGTTCAGCCGGCCTCGATCATGTCGTCGGTCCACAGGCCACGTTCCTTGAAGAAGCGGGCCGCACCCTTGTGGATCGGATAGCCGGCGACGAGGTTTTCGGCGCCGAATTCGGGCGCGATATCCTGGAACTGCACACCCAGGGCATGCACCTCTTCGAGATTGTCGAAGACGGAGGACATCACCGTATAGGCCACTTCCTCGGAGACTTCAGGCGCTACCGCCAGCACGCCTGAGAAGGAGGCCGCTGTCATGTCCGATTCGGCACCCTCGATCGCATCGGCGGGAATGGTCCCCGGCTGGGCGCCGCCGTTGATCTCGCCGGCCGCCGCCATCAGCTCGTCGCTGATCGGCAGGATCCGCACCTGCTGCGTCGCCATCAGCTCCGTCATGATCGGGGAGGGACGACCGTTCGTGAGGAGCGAGGGGATGCAATCCACCGCACCGCCGCGCAGGGCGTCATAGGTCTCGCGCCAGGAACCGTAGGTCCAGTCGACGTCGTCGAGAATGCCGGCGGCCTCGAACAGCACTTCGAACAGCACCGCGGTGGAAGAGCCCGACGGCGAGGGCATCACCCGGCGACCGGCGAGGTCCTCGATCGTCTGGATGTCGCTGTCGGCGCGCACCATCGGGGTGCAGTTGAACAGCGTATAGGCGAACATCTGGTGGACTTCGATGGGCTCCGGATAAGGCTCGCGGCCCTCGAAGGCGGGCAGCCAGTCGGTCGAGGTGGTCTGACCGAACTGGATGATCCCCTCCTTGAACAGCTGCATGTTCTCCGCGCCGCCGCTGGTCGCCATCGAGGCGTTTTGCAGTTCCGAGTGCCGGTTCACGATGGAGGCCAGGCCCTCCATGATGACGTAGCCGGTGGAGCCGACGGAGGAGGAGCCCCATTGCAGGTTCTGCTGCGCCAGGACGCTGGTGGTGCGAAACAGGGCCGAGCTGGCGATCGCGCCACCGAGGCCGAGCATCATCGCATCACGGCGGTTGAGATGGGAAAGGGTCTTCAATCTGCGGGTCATGGTTTTCTCCTCTGGTTGGTTTTTTCTCGCCACCGCCGCGCACGCCGGAGGCTGTCGTGGTTGGGCTGCGCGAGCCGGTCAGCGCATGCCGGGAGCCGGCCTCGAACCGTCTTCGGGAAACACGGCGCCGCGCATCCCCGCGCCGCGCAGCAAGCGGGCATTGGCCTCGCGCACCACGTCCACGATCTGGTCCATGCGCTGGCGGATATGGCTTTCCATGATCGCCCTGGCGCGATCAGGCTCTCCGGCCTTCATCGCCTCCAGCACCCCGCGATGCTCGGCCTGCGTCTTGTCGCGCCGGCCATTCATGTCGACCCAGCGGAAGAAATGCGTGCGGGCATTGATGTTGCCCAGCATGCGGATCAGTTCGGGATTTCGCGTCAGCGCGGCGACGCGGGTGTGGAAGCCTTCGTCGAATGCCAGCAATTCCTCGACCGGTGCGCTCTCCTGGGCTGCAATCGAGCGGTCGAGATAGGCTTCCAGCTCGGCAAGTCCCGACTCATCGGCCCGGGCGCAGGCGAGCGTGGCGATATAGCCTTCGAGGCCGAGGCGGGTCTCGTACAGGGCGAGCACCTCGGATGCTTCCAGCCCGCGTGCGAAGAAGCCGCGTCCGCCGTCACTCACCAGAAGCCCCTCGCTGGCCAGACGATTCATCGCCTCGCGCAACGGCGTGCGGCTGACGTCCAGCATGCGGGCGAGCGCGATCTCGCTCAGCCGCGCCCCCGGGGCCAGGGCGTAGGTCATGGCCATGCGCCGCAAGGTTTCGTAGGCGCGTTCAGCCAGACGTTGCGACGAATTCTGGCGCAGGCGTGGTGCGCCGACCTTGGGCATGTCCGCTGCGGCACTCATGGATTTGCCTGATCGCTCCGACGGTTATCCCTGTATACACAGATGAATATGTCTCGAATGGCGGGTCAATTCGCAAACCTGCACAGGCTTGCACGCCACCTGACACGAGCCGTGCCTGGCAGGGTCGATCCGATCCGCACGTGCCGGATGCGGGCCTTGCCCGAGGGGCATGGACAAACTTCGGCATTGCCCGGAGACGTCTTTGCGGCATGCTGATTGCGATGGAAAACGTCGCGGCGGGGTAAGGCTGATCCCGGCGCGGCTGCTTGTGAGGTGGGAATGAGTGACGATCGAAGGCAGGACTGGCGCGATGCCATTTACGAAGAGCTGGTCGCCGCGCGTGTCAGCCAGGTCGCCTATGTGCCCGATGCCGGCCATACCCGTCTGATCGAGGCCTGCCATGCCGATCCGGCGATCACGCCGGTCGTCCTCACCACCGAGGAGGAGGGAATCGGCGTCCTGGCCGGGGCGGATCTCGCCGGCGAGCGCGGCGTCCTGCTGATGCAGTCGAGCGGTGTCGGCAATTGCCTCAATACGTTCTCGCTGGTGCGCAATTGCGGCTTTCCCATCGTCACGCTGGTGACCATGCGCGGCGAATGGGGCGAGTTCAATCCCTGGCAGATCCCGATGGGGCAGGCCACGCCGGCAACGCTGGAAGCGGGCGGGCTGGTGGTGCAGCGCGCCGATCATCCAGACGATGTCCGCCCGATCGTCAAGCACGCCTTGCACATGGCCTTCGAAGGCGGGGCGGCGATGGCGGTGCTGCTGTCGCAGCGGCTGATCGGGGCCAAGACTTTTTGAGAGCCTTTGAGACGTCTGACACGTTCTGAGCTTTCCGGGGCCGCTGCGTCCCGAGAAGGCCCCACATCAGAACCCGGATCGTCCGGGGCGGGAGAGAAGAGGGAAACATGGTCGAGAGCGGATCGGGAGAGAACCAGTTCTTCGAACGGCGCGCGCTGGTGGCCGAGATCCTGCGGGACAGGCACGAGGACCTGCTCGTGGTCACCGGGCTCGGATCGCCGACCTATGACGTCGCTGCGGCGGGGGATGATCCGCGCAATTTCTATCTCTGGGGTGCGATGGGCTCCGCCGCCACTATGGGGCTCGGGCTGGCGCTGGCGCGCCCGCAGGCGCGGGTTCTCGTGATCACCGGAGACGGCGAATTGCTGATGGCTGTGGGCGCGCTCGCGACGATCGGCGTCGCCCGCCCGGGCAATCTCGCCATCGCCGTCCTCGACAACCGGGCCTATGGCGAGACCGGCGGCCAGGCGAGCCATACGGCGGCGGGCGTCGATCTCGCCGCGATCGCGCGTGCCAGCGGTTTTGCGCGCGCGGAGAATCTCGATGCGACGCACGGCGCCGCGCCTGTGCGCAGCCTCCTGCATGAGGCCCCGGGGCCGGTACTCGCCGTCTGTTCGATCCGCTCGGGCGAAAACCCGCGGGTGATGCCCTCGCGCGACGGCCATTATCTGCGCGCGCGTTTCCGCGCCGCCATCAACGCGGTCTGATCGGTCACGGGCCGCCTCACAACTAAGGATAGCGGTCGGTGATGAACGGGACCGACGCGATCGATGTCCCCGGGGATCGTCTCTGCGCGCTGAGATCGCACGATGACGTCACGGTTTGGGCAGTTCCCAGCCCTCCCGCTGGCGCTGCCAGACCAGATAGACGGCGAGCGCGATCAGGAACACCCCCAGCGCTGGTCGCACCATGCCCGGCATCATCAGCATCGGCACACTGAGCGTGGCCAGCAGGGCAATCGGATAAACCAGGGTCCAGCGATGAGTGTAGCGCTGGGCCTGATACCAGACGAAGACAGCCGAGAAGACGGCAAGCGTCAGGAAGAACAGCGACCAGGGGCGCGTCAGGAACAGGGTCCAGTCGCTGCTCACGGACACCGCACGCACGAGATTCTGTTCGGCCACCGGGCCGAGTACGACCCCGAGGATGACCGGGGCGATCGGGAACCCATGGACCTTCATCAAATAGCCGAGCACGCCGAAGGCGAACAGCGCCCAGATGTCGAAGGTGACGTTGTTGAGGTTGAACACGCCGATGGCGCAGTAGATCAGGATCACCGAGGCGAGGATGTAGAGCGGTATCCGCGTGATGATCGTGAACATCCGCAGAGAGATCACCTGCACGAACAGCATCATGAAATTCGCCACGAAGAAGGCGACGATGATCGAATAGGCGAGCACCGGCTCGTTGGGAATGAAGCTCGGGCTCGGGGCCACGTTATGGACCAATAGCGCCCCCAGCATCACCGCCGTGATGACGTCGCCGGGAATACCCAGCGCCATCATGGTGATCAGCGCACCGCCGGCGGTGGCGTTGTTGGCCGATTCGGAGGCGACGACGCCCTCGGGCGTGCCCGTCCCGAATTTCTCCGGCGTCTTCGACGCTTTCTTGGCCTGGTCATAGGCGAGGATATTGGCGATCGATCCCCCGGCAGCCGGCAGAATGCCGGTCAGGGTGCCGATCAGCGACGAGCGCACGAGATTGGCCTTGTCGGAAAGGATCACGCGGATCGCCTGGAGATGCGGTACCTTGGCCGCCGACGGATCGGCGAGCGCCATGGGCTTGCGCGCCGCTTCCGGATCGCGCACGTCGCTTAGAAGCTGGCTGAAGGCGAACAGGCCGATCAGCACCGCGAGAAACGAGAAACCCTGGTTGAGTTCGCGGAAACCGAATGTCAGCCGCGCGACGCCGTTGAGGCTGTCCTCGCCGATCGACGCAATCAGCAGCCCGATGCAGCCAGCGATCAGTCCTTTGAGCAACTGCGTCCCGGCAAGGCTCGCGGTGATGGTCAGCGCGAAGAGCACCAGCGCGAAATAGTCCCAGGGCCCGAATTCGAGCCCGACCCGCGAAAGTGCCGGCGCGAAGACGGCGAGCAGCACGGCGCTGAATACGCCGCCGAAGAAACAGGCCCAGATCCCGATCCCCAGCGCCAGTCCCGGCTTGCCCTTGCGGGCCATGGGGAAGCCGTCGAAGGTGGTCGCGACGGAGGAGGGGGTGCCCGGTATGCCGACGAGAATGCCTGGTACCAGCCCCCCGGCCAGACCGCCGACGAAGACCCCCATCATCATCGACAGTCCCTGAACGGGCGGCATCAGGAAGGTGAAGGGCAGGGTCAGGATCACCGCCATGGCGATGGTGAAGCCGGGCACGGCTCCGGCGATCAGTCCGGCGAGGACGCCGATGGCGATCAGCAGGAGGTTATACGGCGTGAGCACATTGGCGAAGGCCTGGCCGAGAACGTCGAGAAAGATGAAGTCCATGGTGCTCCCCGCGCCTCAGATGCCGGTCAGCCGGCCGCGCGGCAATTGCACGCCGAGCCCGAACTGGAAGACCGCCCACATACCCCCGACCGCAGCGACGGCGACGACGGCATAGAGCAGAACATGACGCGGGCTCCGGTAGCCGAGAGCCAGTTGCGCGAAGAAGGTGAAGCCGGCTCCCGCGACCAGCATGCCGAGCGGGCGCAGGGCCACGAGAAAACCGAAGAAGAGCGCGAAGACGATGAGCGGGTTGCGGTAATAGGCCAGCCATTCCCCGAAGCTGCGCCCCGGTGTTGGGGCTTCGACCGCCGCCTCGCGCAGGGCCTTCACCAGAAGTGCCACTGAAAGCAGGAACATCGGCACGAGGATCACCCGCGGCCAGACTTCGGCGCCGACCACCGTGAAGGGCGGGCGCCTGACGTTGAAAGTGGTCACGAAGAACGCGATCGTGACCGCGATCAGCACCAGAGCGACCAGGACATCCGATTTCAGCCAACGCGACACGAAACACCTCCCGCTTCGCCAGATCGACCCGGGAAGCCGCCTGGGCCACCCGGGTCGGGAAACGACATGCGGATCAGCGGCGAACGCCGCTCCCGTTACTGATTGGGGTCGTACATCCCGATCGCGATGGCGATACGCTCGTGGAGCGCGAAGTTTTCCTCCATGAAGGCGGCGTAATCGGCTGCATTCATGTAGCGCACGCTGGTGCCGGCACCCTCGAGCGCCTCCGCGACGGCTTCATCGGCCATGGCGCGGGCGAACAGATCCTCGAAATAGGCGATGATCTCCGGATCCATGCCCGGAGGTGCGACGACGCCGCGGCTCAGCCCGTATTCCACATCCACACCCTGCTCGGCGAGAGTCGGGATATCCGGCGCGGTGGGGTCGCGCTCGGGCAGGGCAATGCCGAGGGCCTTGAGTTCACCGTCTTCGATATACTGGTTGGCGGTGATGATGTTCATCTCGCCCAGATCGACCGTGCCGGAGAGCATCCCGGTCAGGCGCTCGCGCGTACCCTCGAACGGGATGTGGTTGAAGCTGACATCCGCCGCATCCTCGATCATGAGGAAGATGAAGTGGCTGGTCGAGCCGATGGTCGAGCCGGCGGAGATGCCGCCGGGATTGTCACGTGCTGCTTCGAGCAGGCCCTGCGTGTCGTCGAAGGGCGTGTCGAGCGCGGCACCGATCACGGAGGGCGTATAGGAGAGCAGCGAGACGGTGTCGAAGACGTCCCAGTTGAACTCGACGCGCTCGGTCAGATAGCTCGTGATGGCGCTATCGTGCAGGGCGAGCAGGGTGCAGCCGTCGGGATCGGCCTCGAGCGCCTCGGCGGCGCCGCGATTGCCGCCCTGACCACCGATATTGACGACACGCAGTTCCGGGCTGGCGCCGAGCCGGTTGGCCGTTTCGACCACCTGACGGAAGATGATGTCGGTATCGCCGCCCGCGCCCCAGGGCACGATCAGGCTGACGGAGCTGCACGGCAGATCGAGATCGGCCTTGGCAGGGTTCGCGGCGATGGCCTGCGCGCCGAAGGCGAGCCCGAGAGCAAGCGCCGAAACGGTGAATTTGGTTTGAGGCTTCATGGTAGCTCCCCTGTGTAAATTATATCGTTGCTTGTGTTATCGGTCGGCAAGCAACTTTGCGCCGATAATCTAAGCATTGTTAATATTTTATAACAAGCGCGAAAGACTGGCAAATTGCACAAATTTGTTTGCCCGAAATGCTCATTCAGTGTGCCATGTTGCTAAAGCTTACATTGCGGAAATCAGGATTCATGCGGAATCAAGTCTTGCGCGGCGTTTGCCGGGATCGATCCGTCGGCATGTTAAGCATGCCTGCAAGTCATGCTTACCCGGCAGTTAACAGGCCTGCGCGATCGCTCTAGTTTATCCGGGCACACGGATCCGCCATGCATCGGCACGGGCCGTGGCACGAAGCTCGGAAGGCGATCATGACCATTGCACCCGTCATTCTCTGCGGCGGTTCGGGAACCCGCCTGTGGCCGCTCTCGCGCCGCAGCTATCCCAAACAGTTCTCGCGTCTGATGGGTGAGGAGAGCCTGTTCCAGGCGACGGTGCGTCGCGTCCAGGGGGAGGGCTTTGCGCCGCCGCTCGTGCTCACGGGCGAGGATTTCCGCTTCGTCGTCACCGAACAGCTCGCAGCCATCGAGCAAGCCGCGCGCGCCACCCTGATCGAACCCCAGCCCCGCAACACCGCCCCGGCCATCCTCGCCGCAGCCTTGTGGCTGGCGCAGGACGATCCCGAGGCGCTGATGCTGGTGGTGCCCTCCGACCACGTGATCCCCGATGCCGAGGCCTTCCGCGCGGCGATTGCGGCGGCAGCGCCTGCCGCGCGCGCGGGCACGCTCGTCACCTTCGGTATCGCGCCGAGCCGGGCCGAGACCGGCTACGGCTATCTGCGTCTGGCCGAGGGGACGGATGCCTCTGCCGAGGCGCCGCAGCCGCTTGCCGGCTTCGTCGAGAAGCCCGGTCCGGAGGAGGCCGCGCGCATGCTGGCCGAGGGCGGCTACCTGTGGAATGCCGGGATCTTCCTGTTTTCGGTCAAGGCCCTGATCGCAGCCTTCGAGGCCCATGCGCCGGATCTGATCGAACCCGCCCGCGTGGCGGTGGCGGGCGGGCGCAGCGATCTCGGCTTCACCCGGCTCGACGCGAAGCCTTGGGCGCAAATGACCGATATCTCGATCGATTACGCCGTGATGGAGAAGGCGCGCAATCTCGCCGTCATGCCGCTATCCACGCATTGGTCGGATCTCGGTGGCTGGGAGGCGGTCTGGCAGGAGAGCGGCCCGGATGCGGCGGGCAATGTCGTCTCCAGCCATGCCCATGCCCGCGATTGCCGCGATTCGTTGCTGCGCTCCGAGGCCGAGGGTGTCGAACTGGTCGGGATCGGCCTCGACAATATCGTCGCCGTGGCGATGAAGGATGCGGTGCTGGTGGCGCGCAAGGATCGCGCCCAGGACGTGAAGCACGCGGTCGCGCATCTCAAGCAACAGGCCGTGCCGCAAGCCGAGACCTTTCCCAGGGACAATCGCCCCTGGGGCTGGTTCGAGACGCTGGCGCTCGGCGAGCGGTTCCAGGTCAAGCGCATCGTGGTGAAGCCGGGCGGCGCGCTCAGCCTGCAGAGCCATGTCCACCGGGCCGAGCACTGGATCGTGGTGCAGGGCACCGCCCGCGTCACCATCGACGAGGAGGTGAAGCTCCTGACTGAGAACCAGTCGGTCTATATCCCGCTCGGCTCGGTGCACAGACTGGAAAATCCCGGCAAGCTGCCGATGGTCCTGATCGAGGTGCAGACCGGCAGCTATCTCGGCGAGGACGACATCATCCGCTACGAGGATGTCTACGCGCGCAGCTGAATGCCGTCGCGATCAGGAGCGCATCGCGGCCCATTCCTCGTCCCCGAGCGCGTCGAGATGCCCGAACGTGCCCACGCCCTTGAGCCAGCGCCCGCCATCAATGGTGACGCATTCCCCGTGGATATAGGCGGCGGCGTCGCTGATCAGGAATGACGCGAGCTCGGCCAGTTCCGCCGGATCGCCGGGACGACCGGTGAGATTGCCGGTCTCATGGCGGCGCGCGAGTTCGGGCCGTGGCACGAGGCGCTCCCAGGCGCCCTTGGTGGGGAAGGCGCCCGGCGAGAGCGCCACGAAGCGGATGCCGTGCGGCCCCCATTCCTGCGCGAGCGAGCGGGTCATGGTCAGGACGCCCGCCTTGGCGATGGCCGAGGGGACGACATAGGGCGAGCCGTGCCAGGCATAGCTGGTGATGATCGACAGGACCGTGCCGGGCGCTTTCGCGGCGAGACGCCGCTTGCCGAAGGCGCTGGTGCAATACAGGGCGCCTTTCAGCGAAGTATCGATGATCGCATCCAGCGCGCGGTGGGAGAGCGTCTCGGAGCGGGCGACGAAATTGGCCGCCGCGTTGTTGATCAGGGTGTCGGGGCCATCGCCGTCGGCAAAAGCGGCCTCGAACAGGGCCTCGACCGCCTCCGGGTCGCGCAGATCCACCCGGAAGGTCTCGACCGGATGTGCCGCATTCGCCCCCATTTCCTGAGCCGCCTGATCCAGCACGTCGCCGCGCCGTCCGCAGATCATCAGCCTTGCGCCGAGCGCGAGAAAGCGCTCCCCCATGGCGCGCCCGAGCCCGGTGCCGCCGCCGGTGATCAGGATGCGCCGCCCGGCCAGGGCATCCGCGCGCAGGACCGGGCGGAAACCGGAAGCTGTCGTGTCGCTGCTCATATGCGCCGCCCCGCCTGTGCATCGCGGATCATGTTGCGCGCGATGATGAGTTGCTGGATCTGCGTGGTGCCTTCGTAGATGCGAAACAGCCGCGCATCACGATAGAGCCGCTCCACCGGATATTCCGCCATGTAGCCCGCCCCGCCATGGATCTGGACGGCCCGGTCGGCCACCCGTCCGAGCGTCTCGGAAGCCAGCATCTTGCAGCAGGAGGCGAGCGTCGGGACGGTCTCGCCGGCATCGTAACGGCGCGCGGCGTCGCGTGTGAGGGCGCGGGCCGCCTCGATCTCCGCGCGGCTGTCGGCCAGCATGGCCTGGACCAGCTGGAAGCCGGAGATCGCCTGGCCGAACTGGTGGCGTTCCATGGCGTAGCCGAGAGCCTCCTCCAGCAGCCGGATCGCGGCGCCGACGGAGACGGCGGCGAGGTGGATGCGCCCGCGATCGAGCACCTTCATCGCCGTCACGAAACCCTGCCCCTCGCGCTCGGCGCCGCCAATGATCGCATCGGCGGGAACGCGGACATCCTCGAACACGACATCGGCGGTATGCGCGCCGCGCTGGCCCATCTTGCGGTCGCTCTTGCCGACCGTGAGGCCCGGACTGTCCCCGGGAACCAAGAAAGCGGAGATGCCTTTTCCGGCGGGAGCATCCGGATCGGTACGCGCCATCACGGTGAACAGCCCGGCAATCGGGGCGTTGGTGATGTAGCGCTTGGTGCCGTTGATGACGAAATCCGTCCCGTCCCGTCGCGCCGTGGTGCGCAACGACGCCGCGTCGGAGCCGGCTTCGGGCTCGGTCAGGGCGAAGGAGGTGATGACCTCGCCGGACGCGATGCGCGGCAGCCAATGGCTCTTCTGCGCCTCGTTGCCATCGATGATGATCCCGAGCGCGCCGATGCCGTTATTGGTGCCGAGCCGCGAGCGGAACGCCACCGAGGCGCGGCACAATTCCATCATCACCTCGGCTTCCAGAGCCAGACCGAGGCCGAGCCCGCCATAGGCGACCGGCGTGGACAGGCCGAACAGGCCCATCTCCTGCATGGCATCGACGAGCGGCTGTGGGATCGCGTCCTTCTCCTCGACCTCGGCTTCCGCCGGGATCAGGCGCTCATCCACCAGCCGGCGCACGGCTTCGAGGATCTGGGCGGAAACGTCGTGGTCGAGCGACATCGGTCTTCATCCTTGCAATATGCATGGGCGCGAAGCGCATGCTAGGTTTCTCGCGATGCGGGAGGAGCGAATCGTGGGGCGCGGCGCCAGGCTCTGAGGCCCTGCTTTCAAACCAGGCTTGCCAGCCATGCTTGCAAAGCTTGGCCTCACCCTCGCATCGTGTTACCTTCATTCAATCAAAAGAATGGCATGCGCACAAGAGAATGAATGAGACCAGCCTCCCCCAGAATGTCAGGAGCGTCGGCGCTGTGGTCCACGCGCTGCGGATCCTGCGCCATCTCGCCGGGAACGGTGCGCCGCAGGGCGTGACGGCGATCTCGCGCGCCACAGGCGTCAACACCTCGACCTGCTTCAACATCCTGCGCACCCTCGCAGCGGAGCGGCTGGTCGTTTTTGATATCGAGGCCAAGACCTACCGGCTCGGCTTCGGTGTGGTCGAACTCGCCCTCGGCCTGCTGGGCGCCAATCACGGCGATCTGATCCGTCCCGAACTCGAGCGGCTCGCCCTCAACAACAGCGCGCTGATGTGTCTTTGGCACGTCACGGAAGCGGATCGGATCGTGCTGGTCGACCGGGTCTTCGCCAGCACCTCGGTGCGGGTCGATATGCATGTCGGCACGCGGCTTCCCAGTCTGGTCGGCGCGGTCGGGCGCTGCGTGGCGGCGGCACGCAATTTCGAGGAGCCCGAGCTGCGCCGGCGTTTCGCCGGCCTGCGCTGGCAGAATCCGCCGCGCTTCGAGGATTATCTCGCCGATATCCGCCGCGCCGCCGATGACGGCTATGCCCGCGATCGCGGTGATCTGTTCATCGGGCTCGACATCGTCGCGGCGATCGTGGTCGATCACACCGGCGCGCCCCGCTACGGGCTGAGCGGCATCGCCATAGCCGGCCAGGTCCAGGAGAAGGCGATGGAGCGCCTCGGCGAGGAATTGCGCGACGTGGCCCAGCGGATCGGGCGGGCCCTCTTCTCGGCGGAGGGGTGACGCGTCTCTCGCCGAAACGGATTTGGCGGCTTTCATATGCATAGGCGAATAGCTTTCTCTGGACAGAAAGGTTCTTCTGTGAAGAATGTTTTCCGTTAGGGAAGAAACCATCCGCCTCAGGAGCCGTCCGCGATGTCCCGTCCCGATCTTGCCGCGCCAGCCGATCTCAGCGCGTTGCTCGCACCGCGTTCCGTCGCCATCGTGGGCGCGTCGAACGATCCGACCCGCATCGGCGGGCGCCCGGTGCATTATTATCGACAGGCCGGGTTCGCCGGTTCGCTCTACCCGGTCAATCCCAATCGTGACGAGGTTCAGGGCTACAAGGCCTATCCGGATGTCGCGTCGATCCCGGAGGCGATCGATTTCGCCCTGCTCGCCGTGCCGGCGGAGCGGCTGATCCCGTCTCTGGAAGCCTGTGCCGACAAGGGCGCGAAGGCCGCGGTGATCTTCACCGCCGGCTTTGCCGAGATCGGGGAGGAGGGCGCGCGCCGCCAGGAGGAGATCGTCGCCTTTGCCCGCGCGCGCGGCATTCGCCTGCTCGGGCCCAATTGCCTCGGCCTGTTCCATGCCCGCCACGGCCATTGCCCGACCTTCTCTTCCGCGCTCGAGGGCGGGCTGGCGGAGCCGGGACGGGTCGGCTTCATCACCCAGTCCGGCGCTTATGGCACCCATCTGCTGGTGATGGCGCGCGAGCGGCGGATCGGGGTGAATTACTGGATTTCCACCGGCAACGAGGCCGATATCGGCGTGGCCGATTGCCTCGATTTTCTCGCCGCCGATCCCGATACCGATGTGATCGCCTGCTATATGGAGGGGGTAAAGAACCGCCCGCTCTTCCTGCAGGCGCTGGCCCGGGCGCGGGCGGCGGGCAAGGTCGTGTGCATGATGAAGGTCGGCGTCTCGCCGATGGGCGCCGAGGCCGCAGCTTCGCATACGGCTTCGCTGGCGGGGGCCGACGACATCTTCCAGGCCACGATGGAAGAATTCGGGGTCGAGCGTTGCGAGACAACGGAAGAGATGCTCGACATCGTCTATGCCGCCAGCCGCACGCGGCTGCCGCGCGGGCGCAAGCTCGGCATCCTGACGATCTCCGGCGGCGCGGGCGTGCTCATGGCCGATGCCGCCGATCGCTACGGCCTCGCCGTCCCGCCGATGCCCGAAAAGGCGCAGACAGCGCTGCTCGAGACCAATCCGCTGGCGAGTGCGCGCAATCCCGTCGATATTACCGCCCATGCGATCAACGATTTCGGTCTCGTCGGCAAGAATCTGGAGAGCATGCTCACCGATGGCGGCTACGACATGCTGGTCTCCTTCTTCACCTCCTGGCCGGGTTCGCCGGTGCTGGGGCCAAAGCTGCGCAATGCGCTGATCGCGGGATCGCAGGGCCATGAGCGCGTGCCGCATGCCCTCGTCGTCTGCGGCCCGCCCGAAACGCTGACCCCTTACGAGGATGACGGTTTCATCCTGTTCGACGAGCCGTCCCGCGCGGTGGCCTCCCTCGCCGCGCTGGCCCGGATCGCCGAGCGCCGCGCCGCGCCCGACGACGCTCCGCCGCCCGCGCTTCCGGAACCGGTCCCGACCATCCCGCAGCGCGCGATCGGCGAATTCGAGGCCAAGGAAATCCTGCGCGGGATCGGTTTCCCGGTCTTGCCGGAGAGACTTGCCGCGACCCGCGAGGAGGCCCTCGCTGCCGCGCGCGAGGTGGGCATGCCGGTCGCCATGAAGATCGTCTCACCGGATATCGCGCACAAGACCGAGATCGGCGGCGTCGCCCTCGGCGTGGCCGACGAAGCCGCGGTCGGGGCGGGTTTCGACGCGATCATGCAAAACGCTGCGCAGAAGGCCCCGCAGGCGCGGATCGAGGGCGTGCTGATCTCGCCGATGGTGGGGGAGGGGCTCGAACTGATCGTCGGCGCGCGCTGCGACCCGGTGATGGGTCCGGCCATCATGGTCGGGCTGGGCGGCATCTATGTCGAGGTGATGCGCGACGTGGTGCTGGCACGTGCGCCGGTAAGTGTCGCGCGGGCGCATGCGATGCTCGAGAGCCTCAAGGGCGCGGCCCTGCTCGACGGCGTGCGCGGCCAGCCGGCGGTGGATCGCGCGGCGGCAGCCGAGGCGATCGCCCGGCTCTCGCAATTCGCAGCCCTCAATGACGGGCGCTTCGAGAGCATCGAGATCAATCCGCTGCTGGTGCGAAGGCAGGGACAGGGGGCCGTGGCGCTCGACGCGCTGATCACGACCGTCCTCGGCGAAGGGGAGAGATCGGATGACGGATGAAGGGGACAAGGCCGCAGACCGGGGGCAACCCTGGCTCTTCGACGATTTCGAGGAGGGCGCCACCCTCGGCGCGGCGACGTTGACCCTCGACGAGGCGCGGCTCGCACGCTGGGCGGGCCTGTTTGATGAAGCGGCATCGCCCGCCACCGCGCCGCCGGGGCTCCTGGTCGCCCTGCTGATGGAGGGCTACATGGCCGCGATCAGCCCGCGTCCGCCAGGCAATGTGCATGCCGGTCAGTGGCTGCAATTCTCCGGGGCCGCTATCGGCGCCAGGGAGGCCCTGACCGTGACCATGCGCTGCAACGGGCGGGAACTGAAGAACGATCGCCGCCGGGTGCGTTTCGGGGCGCAGATGTGCGATCGTGACGGGCGTATCATTGTGGAAGGCGAGATGCGGGTGATCTGGGCCGCCTGAGCGGGCCTTGCGCGGGTGATGTCGAGGAGGAGGTTGCGATGGCAGCGGCAGGATGGCCGGAAAGACTGACCGAGGCGAGCATGGTCGCCGATGCGCGCGCGATCGCGCTCTATGCCGAGATCACCAGGGATTTCAACCCGCTGCATCTTGATGCCGACTTTGCGGCGAAGACGCCCTTCGGCAAGCCGATCGCGCATGGGACCATGTCGCTGGCTTTGGTCTGGGAGGCGGTGCGGGCCAGTTTCGGCGATGCCGCCATGCCCGGCGAGGCCGAGATCCGCTTCTCCGCCCCCGTCCCCGTCGATACGCGCATCACCGCGCGCGGGCATTGCATTGACGATCAAGCGGGCCGCTACGCCTTCGACGTGGTGCGCGAGGACGACACCGTGGCGCTGTCGGGCACGATGACGGTGATGCGCAGGTCTGGCGGGGCGGGGGCGTGAGCTACATTGTCGGGGCCGGGCTGACACCCTTCTCCCGCGATGCCGGCGCCGATACCCTCGCCCTGATGAGCCGCGCCGCCCAGGCCGCGCTCGACGATGCCGGGCTCGCCCGGGGCGAGATCGACGGGCTCGTGACCGGATACGCTACCACGATGCCGCATCTGATGCTCGCGACGGTGTTTGCCGAGCATTTCGGCGTGAAGCCGCATTATGCCCATGCAATCCAGCTCGGTGGCGCCACCGGCGCGGCGATGCTGATGCTCGCCCACGGGCTGGCGCAGGCCGGGATGGCGCAAAACATCCTCGTCGTCGCCGGCGAGAATCGTGCCAGCGGCGCGACCCGAGACGATGCGATCAGGACGCTCGCTCAGGTCGGCCATCCCCGGATGGAGGCGCCTCTGGGGGCGACGGTGCCGGGTTATTACGCGCTGCTCGCCGCGCGCTACATGCATGAATTCGGCGTGGCCGAGGCCGATCTCGCCGCCCTTGCCGTGCTGATGCGCGCCCATGCGGCCCGCACCCCCGGCGCCCATCGCGGCACCCCCGTCACGGAGGCCGAGGTGCTGGCCTCGCGCCCGATCGCCACGCCGTTGAAGCTGCTCGATTGTTGCCCGGTCTCCGATGGCGCGGCGGCTTTCGTCATTGCGAAACGGCCCGGTGAGGGGCCGGCGCTGCGCATCATCGGTTGCGGTCAGGCGCATCAGCACCAGCATATCAGTGAACTGGCCGACATTGCCGATACGGGCGCCGCCGCGAGCGCCGCGCGTGCCTTTGCCCAGGCGAGAATCGGGCGCGACGCGATCAGCTATGCCGCGATCTACGACAGTTTCAGCATCACCCTGTGCATGCTGCTTGAGGAGCTCGGTTTCGTGCCGCGCGGGCAGGCCGGTGCGGCGGCGCGGGCGGGCATGTTCTCGCAGGATGGAGACCTGCCGCTCAACACCCATGGCGGCCTGCTCGGTTACGGCCATTGCGGCGTGGCGGGCGCCATGGCGCATCTGGTGGAGGCGCGGTTGCAGATGACGGGACGCGCCGGCGCGCGTCAGGGCCGGGAGGCAGATTTCGGACTGTTTCACGGCGATGGCGGGGTGATGTCCTCCCATGTCTCGCTGATCCTGGAGCGGGTGCGATGAGCCAGTCCGATACCGATCCCCGCGCTGGTCTTTTTCTGCAGCGTTGCCATGCCTGCGGCGATCAATGGTACCTGCCGCGCAGCCTGTGCCGTGCCTGCGGCAGTGATGCTGTCGAGGCTGTCGCCGTCGCAGGGGAGGGCGTCGTCCATGCCGCCACCACGATCCACCGGGCGCCCGGCCCGGAATTCGCCGATGCGGTGCCCTACGACATCGTGCTGGTGGATCTGGACGAGGGCGTGCGCGTCATGGGCCGCGCCCCGCCGGATATCGCCATCGGAACGCGGGTGCGGTGCCGGATGGAGAGGCTGGCGGAGACCGGCGCGGAGATGGCTTTGCCGGTCTTCACGCCGCTTCTGTGAACCGCTCCTGGACTAACCCGCAGCCTCACGATCCAGCAGGATCCGCGCGGCTTCTTCCTCCGCCTGCGCATCGCCGGGATCGAACGGGTCCTGCGGCGTGAGTTTGTGGCGGATGATCAGGCGGGCGATGGTGGAGCGGCTGTCATCGCCCCCGCGCGCGGCGCAATCAGCCGCTTCGATCGCCATGATCGCGGCGCTCGCCGCGTGATAGAGCGCGCTGGCGGCCAGGCGCGCGTGGCGCTCGCCGGATGCATCCTGCGCCGCATGGGCGGCAGCGGCGACAGCGCGGGCGAGCGCCGTGTCGAGATCGGTGCGCAGATCGGCGGGAATCGCCGGGCGCGCATCCATGGCGGCGGTGAGTTCGCGCATGAGCGCGTTGGCGCTGTCGAGCTTGCGGGTGGTGCGCAACACATCGAGGGCGATGATGTTGCTGGTGCCTTCCCAGATCGAGCCGAGATGGGAATCGCGTAACAGGCGCGGATTGATCCATTCCTCGATATAGCCGCAGCCGCCGCGCACCTCCATCGCGTCCCCGGCGACCTTGCGGGCATCGCGGCAGGCGCGGAACTTGAGCAGGGCGGTGAGCAGGCGCAGGACGGGCCCGGCCTCGTTGCTGCCCGCATCCGCCCGGCGCAGCGCCTCGGCGGTGTAGAGCGTCATCGAGAGGGCCTGCTCGGTCGGCAGGATCAGCTTGAGCAATTGCCGGCGCATCAGCGGCAAATCGATCAGACGCCTGCCGAAGGCACTGCGATGGCGTGCCACATGCATCGCCTCGTGCAGCGAGCGCCGCATCAGCCCGGCGGCGCGCACGCCGTTCGACAGGCGCGAGACGTTGATCATCTCCGTCATCTGGCGGAACCCGTCATCGATGCGCCCCACCGGCCAGGCGAAAGCGCCTTCCAGCGCGATCTCGCCGGACGCCATGGAGCGGGTGCCGAGCTTGTCCTTCAGGCGCACGATCCGGTAGGCGTTGTGGCTGCCGTCTTCACGCCGGCGTGGCATCAGGAACAGGCCGAGCCCGCGCGTGCCCTCCGGCGCGCCTTCGGGGCGGGCGAGCACCATGGCGAGATCGGCATCGGCATTGGAGCAAAACCACTTGTCTCCGTAGAGAAGCCAGTTGCCGGCCTCGTCGCGCTTCGCCCGCACCGTGCTCGCACCGACATCGGAGCCCGCGCCCTGTTCGGTCATGAACATGGCCCCCTGGGCCAGCCCGTCGAGATCGCCGGCGGTGAGGGCGGGGAGATGGCGGGCGACGAGATCGGGGTCGCCGAACTTGCGCAGGGTGCGCGTCAGCGAATCCGTCATCGAGACAGGGCAGCACAGCCCGAATTCCGATTGCACGAAGAGATAGGTGATCGCGTATTTCGCGATCGGCGGCAGCGGATCCTGCCAGCCGAGCACCCCGCCGCGATGCGACATCGCCGCAAGGCCGAGATCGGCGAAGGCGACGCGCTCGAGCGCGACGTAATCGGGATGCTTCTCCAGATGCTGGTCGTCCTGGCCCGCCCGGTTGCGGTGATGCAGGATCGGCGGATTGCGATCCGCGCTCGCCGCGAGATCGTCGAGCCGGGTGGTAATGTCCAGGCCGAGGCGGTCGAGATGCGGCTCGAGATGGGTCAGCAGATCGTCCGGCATGTAGAGCGGCAGCAGCGCGCGCAGGGATGTATCCGCGCGGTAGAGATTGAGGCCGCGCGTATCGGGAAGGGCGGCCTGTGCGGCGAGCGCCTCGCCGGCGGGATTGCTTGCGGCCATATGGTTCATGACGAACTCCTCGGTTCAGGCGTTTTCCGCCGGTTCAGACCGGGTCCCAGGAAAACACGTCGGCGGAGACTTCCAGCGGCGTGAAACCCGCCTTCAGCGACGGCATGGCGTGCTCGGCGATGCTCTGTGCCGACCAGCCTTCACTGCGTTGCACCGAGCGGGCGGGGCGGGGCTGGGTGAAGACGAAGATCTCGTTGTTGCGCACGCCGAAGATCTGGCCGCTGACGTCATCTGCCGCGTCGCTCAGGAGGTGGGCGACCAGCGGCGCGATCTTGGCCGGGGTCATCTGCTGGAGCTTGGCCACACGGGCTTCCTGCTCGGGGGTGTCGGTGGGGATCGAGCCGATCATCCGGCTCCAGGCGAAGGGGGCGACGCAATTGGAGCGCACGCCGAAGCGCTGCATGTCGAGGGCGATCGAGCGCGACAGGCCGGCAATGCCGAGCTTGGCCGCCGCATAATTGGCCTGGCCGAGATTGCCGATCAGCCCGCTCGTCGAGGTGAAATGCACGAAGGCACCGCTGCCCTGATCGCGAAAATACGGTGCGGCGGCGCGCGAGACGTAGAACGAGCCCATCAGATGCACCCGGATCACCGCCTCCCAATCCTCCGGCTGCATGCGGTGGAAGATCTTGTCGCGCAGGATTCCGGCATTGTTGACCACGCCGTCGATGCGCCCGAACCGCGCGACCGTGTCCTCGATCAGCGAGAGCGCCCCGTCCGGCTCGGCGATGGAGCGGGTATGGGCGAACGCCTCGCCGCCCGCTTGCGCGATCTCGGCGCAGACCGCCTCGGCCGGTCCCGCCTCGCCGCCTTCGCCCGAGAGCGAGGCGCCAATATCGTTGACCACGACCTTCGCCCCCTCGCGCGCCGCCAGCAGCGCGATGTCGCGACCGATGCCGCGTCCCGCGCCGGTGACCGCGATGACCTTTCCCGCGAGAGCCTTGCCTGCCAGCGCTCCGCCCATGTCGCTACTCCCTCCTATCATGCCTTGATGTGGTTTGCTGATCCGGGCTCCGCCTACAACGTGGCCTGTGTGCCGAGCAGGGTGGTGACCTGGCTCGACAGGGTGCCGCCATTGCCGTGGACGAGGGCGGTCTCGGCGCCTGGGACCTGCCGATCCCCGCAGATTCCGCGCAATTGCCGTGCGGCCTCGATCACCAGAAAGATGCCGTACATGCCCGGATGCACGCAGGAGAGCCCGCCGCCATTGGTGTTGACCGGCAAGGCCCCGCCCGGTGCGATATGCCCTTCCGAAACGAAGCGCCCGCCCTCACCCTTGGGGCAGAAGCCCAGATCCTCGAGGAAGAGGATGGTGTTGATGGTGAAGGCGTCGTAGAGCGCGAGAAGATCGACATCCTTCGGGCCCAAACCCGCCATCGCATAGGCCTGCGGCCCGGAATGCGCGGCGGCGCTCACCGTGAGATCCTCCATCTGGGCGATGGAGCGATGCGACAGGGCCGTGGCGCCGCCGAGGAAATAGACCGGGGCCTTCGGGAAATCGCGGGCGCGCTCGGCCCGCACCATGATCACCGCGCCGCCGCCATCGGTGACGAGGCAGCAATCGCGTACGCTCAGCGGATCGGAAATCATGCGCGCGGAAAGCACCTCCTCGCGGCTCAGCGGCTCGCGGGCGAAGGCCTCCGGGTTGAGCTGCGCCCATTGCCGCGCGGCGACCGCCACATCGGCGAGATTCTCGCGGCGCGTGCCGTATTCATGCATGTGCCGGGCGGCGGCGAGTGCATAGGCGGTGATGGGGTGGCGCGGCTCGTAGTGACGCTCGAAGGGATGCGGCTCCGACATCGAGATCAGCCGCCCGCCGGCTGTGCGCTGGTTGCTGCCATAGGCGATCAGCGCCACGTCGCACAGCCCCGCATCGAGCGCCATGGCCGCATGCAGCACATGCGCCACGAAGGAGGAGCCGCCGATCATGGAGCCATCGGAGAAACGCGGCCTGATGCCCAGATATTCGGCCACCGAGACCGTGGGCATGAAATGATAGGACGAGCCGGTGAACAGCCCGTCGACATCGGAGAGTTTCAGCCCGCAATCATCGAGCGCCGCCTTGACCGAGAGGGCGAGGATCTCGAGCGGGGAATGGCCGGGCATCTCGCCGGTGCCGGCCTGGCCGATGCCGACGATCGCGGCCTTGCCGCGCAGGTTTTCGGGCTTGCTCATGCCTTGGCACCTCCCTGCCCGGCGGGTACGAAGACGACCGCCGGCTCGCCCATCAATTCGACGATGCGGGCCGTGACCGGCATGCCGATCGTGACCTCTTCCGGCGCGATCTCGATCACCCGGCTCATCAGGTGCGGGCCTTCTTCGAGGGTGACCAGGCAGATATTGTAGTCGCCGCCCTTTTCGGGCCGGCGGCGCGCGACCGTGGTCGTGTGCACGGTGCCGCGACCGCTGGCCTCGACCCATTCCAGTTCGCCATCACCATCACCCGGGGCGAGCGCGCGCGGATAGAAGACATGCGCGCCCGTCTTGCTGTTGCGCTGGATCATGAAGCGTCCCTCGCGCAATCCGGCGCGGAAGATCTCTTCCGGACCTGCCTTGTGTTTTCCTGCCGCGCCCGCCGCGCGGATGGCCTCGTCACGCCCCGTCATGGTCTCGCATTCCGTCTTCTGAAGCACTGGTCATCCCGAGAATCTATTCAAACAGAAGAATACAATACTCACAAGAGAATCGCTGACGCAACGATATGCGGATTTGCCGGATCGCGACGGGCAAGCCTGCCCATCCATGCGCAAGATTCCGCCCCACGACATGCCCGGTTCTCGCGCGACGGCTCCAATATGCAATGCAAAGAAACGCTTTTTAGAGGAATAATCTCGGATATCGATGCCGGATATGGCAAGCCGCCCGGCCCGGGAATGCCGCCTCCGGCCAGATGCACGGGGCTGTCGCGGTCATCATTCTTGCAAGGTCATTTTTCTCTAGACAGAATGCCGTTTTTCAAGACACTATCCGCTTCATCGTCGTCTCGCGCCGGTATCGGGCAGGAGGTCGATGCACGGATCGTGACGAAGCGCCCGGCAAGAGGCGCATATCCATCATTCAAGGGAGGAACCACAGCGATGACCCTTCGCAACACCAATCCATGGCGCAGCGGCGCCTTCGCCGCGGCGATCACCATCGCCTTCGGGGCAGCGCCCTTCGCGGCCTCGACCGGAGCCCAGGCCGAGGATCTGCCCCGCTCCATGACCTGGAGCGCCTATGATGTCGGCTCGGCGGGCTACGTGGAGGCTTCTGCTGTTGCCGACGCGTTGATGCGTGAGCACGATGTGCGCATCCGTATCATGCCTTCCGGAACCTCCATTGGTCGCTTGCTGCCGCTGCGCACGGAGCGTGTGCAGTTCGGCTGGCTCGCCAACGAGGTGTTCTTCGCCACTGAAGCGCTTTACGAGTTTTCCACCCAGGAATGGGGACCCCAGGATCTGAGGGTGTTGCTCGGTCGTCCTGCCAGCTTTGCCGTTGCCGTGGCCGGTGATGTCGGCGTGACGAATCTTGAAGATCTGCGTGGAAAGCGTGTTGCGCGGATTCAGGCCAATCCCTCGATCAACATCAAGATCGAAGCCATCATGGCGCTGGCCGATCTTACCTGGGACGATGTCGAGGTGATTGATGTGCCGTCCTATGCGGCCTCCCTGCGTGGTCTCGTCGAGGGGACGATCGATGTCGCCGGCACCATCACCACCGCTCCGACGCTCCGTGAGCTCGAAGCCAGTCCGCGCGGCCTCGTGTATCCGGACATGCCGCCTGCCGAAGACGAGGAAGCCTGGGATCGCCTACGTGAAGTCGCGCCGATTTTCGAGCCTATGGAAGAAACGATCGGCGCAGGCTTGTCCGAAGACAATCCGGCTATCATGATCTCGTATCGCTATCCGATGATCACTGTGAATGCCGACATGTCCGACGAGACCGCCTATGCGGTGACCAAGGCGGTGGTCGAGGCTTTTGATCTCTACGAGGATGCCAGCCCGGCCATGTATCGCTGGAATGTTGAATCCTCCGGCGTTCCGCCGACCGATGCACCCTTCCATCCCGGTGCAATCCGCTATCTCGAGGAAATCGGTGTCTGGACGGACGAGCACCAGGCCTGGAACGATGAGCGCCAGGAGCGTCTCGATGCGGTGATTTCGGCATGGGACGACGCCATGGAACAGGCGCTCGAGGAGCAGGTGCGCGGTGCCGACTGGGAAGGCTTCTGGGCCGAATACCGCGCCGAGCATCTCGACTGAGAGCATCCGTGAAAAACAGAGGCTGACAAGGCCCTGACCCAGTGCCGCCGCCGGATCCCATCCGACGGCGGCCGTCATCATCTTTCTGCATCATCGGGCGAGACGGCGATCATGGTTGATGTCAAGAATGGGCGGAATCCGGCATTGACCGGCGACGTGCCGGTCCAGGACGCTTCCGTTTCCCGCGATCCTGCGCGCAACCTGTGGGGCTGGCGTCGTGGTGACCGGCGTATGGGCGGGGTCGCCTATCTCATAGCCCTCGCCCTGTCGATCACGGGATTGCTGATTGTCGTCAACCAGGTCTTCAATCTGGGCCTGTTCGGTTTCCGGCCCCTGAGCACGGGCTACTATTATTACGTGATCGCCTGTTTCATGCCGGTCGCGTTCCTGTCGCATCCGGCACGGATGGCGGATCGCCTGCAGGTGCGCTGGTATGACTGGCTGCTTGCCGCGATAGCACTCGGAACGGGCATCTATCTCGGCCAGAACGCCGGCAATATCCTCACCCGCGGCTGGGATATCGACGCGCCGATGCTGCCGACGGTGATGTCGGGCATCCTCGTGCTGCTGGCGCTGGAGGGGGTGCGACGCTGCGGGGGCAACCTCCTGCTCGTGATCTGCGCGACATTCGCCGTCTATCCGCTCTTCGCCGACTCGATGCCGGGCGTGCTCTGGGGCATGCAATACACGCTGGGGGAAGCCGCCCGCGCCCACGGCATGGGGGTGGAGAGCGTCATCGGCATCCCGATGCGGATCGTGGCGGAATTGCTCATCGGTTTCATCGTCTTCGGCTCCGCCCTGATCATTTCCGGCGGCGGGACCTTCTTCATGAATTTCGCCATGGCGCTGATGGGAGGCCGGCGCGGCGGCCCGGCCAAGGTGTCGATCGTGGCTTCGGGCTTTTTCGGCAGCCTGTCGGGCAGCGTCATCTCCAACGTGATCTCCACCGGGGCGATGACGATTCCGACCATGAAGCGCTCGGGCTATCCGCCGCATTACGCGGGCGCCGTGGAAGCCTGCGCCTCGACCGGCGGCACGCTGATGCCCCCGGTGATGGGCGCGGTCGCCTTCATCATGGCTTCGTTTCTCAACGTGGCCTATGTCGAGGTCATGTTCGCCGCCTTTGTCCCGGCGATCCTGTTCTATCTCGCCCTGATACTCCAGGCGGATGCCTATGCGGCGCGCACCGGGCTTTCGGGACTGCCCCGCGCGCAGTTGCCCTCGCTCCTCGCGACGCTGAAGACCGGCTGGGTCTACCTCCTCAGCCTCGGGCTGCTGGTCTATCTGCTGGTCTTCCAGCGCATCGAATCGATGGCGCCGTTCTATGCGGCGCTGCTTCTGACCGCGACGGCGATCGTGCTCGAACGGGGGGTGGGCCGGATGCGGGTCGTGCTCGACCTGATCGTCGAGGCGGGGGTGAATATCGGCAATCTCGTGGCCCTGCTGGCCGGTATCGGTCTGGTGGTGGGTGCGCTCTCGATCACGGGGGTGGGGACCGCCTTCTCGCGCGAACTCGTCAATCTCGCCGGCGACAACATTCCGCTTCTGCTGATTCTCGGGGCCGTCACCAGCTTCATCCTGGGCATGGGGATGACGGTGAGCGCCTGCTACATCTTCCTCGCCATCGTGCTCGCCCCCGCCCTCATCCAGGTCGGGCTCGATCCGATGGCGAGCCATCTGTTCATCCTCTACTGGGGCATGCTCTCCTTCATCACCCCGCCGGTCGCGCTGGCGGCGGTGGCCGCCTCCGGCATTGCCGGAGCCGGGGCGATGCGCACGGCGGTGACGGCGGTGCGGCTGGGTGCACCGCTCTTCATCCTGCCCTTCATGTTCGTGCTCAATCCCGCCCTGATCCTGCGCGGAGAACTGGCGGCGATCCTGCTCTCGGTCTCCACCGCCGCCGTCGCCATCTGGATGCTGGCTGCGGCTTTCGAGCGCTACGCCTATTTCGCCGGGCGGCTCGGGCCCGTCGAGACTCTGTTGATGCTGGCCGGCGGGCTGACCCTGATCGTGCCCGAACAGCGCACGGACATGATCGGTGCGGGGCTGCTCGCCGCCGTCTATCTGTGGCGATTCCTGCGTCCGGCAGGGATCGGCGCCGGCCGGATGCCGCCTGACGGGGCCGGTGTCGAGACGGCTGTTCAGAAAAACCACACACAGGAGCGACGAGGCGCTTGACAGCGACCCCGGCGCACCGTACATCCGCGCCATCGCCGCTCGACGCGGCGCTAACGGAAAGCGGGCGTAGCTCAGTCGGTTAGAGTGCCGGCCTGTCACGCCGGAGGTCGCGGGTTCGAGCCCCGTCGCCCGCGCCACTCGGATGCCTCGCCATCCATGCCCTCCAGACGATTCTGTTGCTCCGATGCAGCCGGGAATGCGTTCGTCGCTGATCCCGGCCACGGGACACCGCGTGCCGCATGCTCCTCACCACACGGCGCGTCTGCAGGGCGGCGAGCGCGTGACGGAGCATGCGGTTGCGCCTGATGCAGGTGCGTTTTCACTATTGCCGCGTGTTGTTTTCTGCATCCGACATGTATTGTTTCAATTTAACGTTTCAGAAGTGAAGCAGCGTTATGGTCGATCGTGATGATGCGCGATCGCGAAGCGGGTGCGCGTCATCGCGTATCGTCGAGCCGATGAGGCTGGACGCCACGCCGCCGCCCTGATGAGCCCGGACCCGATGATGCACACGGATATGACCAAGCCGAGCGAAGCCGAAAGTCCCTCGCATGGCCGCAGTTCCGAGCGGATGCGAGCCTTCATGGCCGCACGGATCCTGTACAACAAGGGGATGATGCAGGCCGATTGCACGGTGCGCAACTTGTCCGATGGCGGTGCCAAGCTGGAGATCTCCGGGGCGGTGACGTTGCCGGAAGAGTTCGATCTCGTGATTCCGCAAAAGAACCTGCGCAGACGTGTCCGGCTGTGCTGGCGTCAGGACGATGCCTGTGGGGTACGTTTCCTCACCGATGACGGGCCCGCCGAGGCAGCTTCGGCTTCCGCTGGTGGTGGGGAGACCGAGGAGCAGTTGCGCGCCCGCATTCGCGAGCTCGAACGCACGATCACACGGCTGAACGCGCGCATCACCGAACTGACATCGGGCTGAGCCGGTCTCCTCAATCGACCGGGCGCGGACGCGGTGCCGGGGAGGGGCTTGCAGGCAGCTCGGCACCGGGCCGCTCGAAGTTCCCGGGACCCTCCATCCCGCGCGGCGGGTCACGCGGGGCATCCGGCGGCACCACGATGCGATGACCGCTGCGCGAACCGCGCATGCCTGACCCGGCTTCGACCGGCCCGTTTCCGCGAAGAATTTCGGCGGTCTTCGCACCGACGAGCGGCGCTTCGGGATCATCCTCGCAATGGGCCATCAGGGCGTTCACGGCCTCTTCGATCTGACCGAGATCGAGCAGCGGTCGCTGGCCGACACCGGCATAATAGCCGTGCAGCCAGACGGCGATGCTGCGTTTGCGCTGACTGTGCAAGCGGTCGAACTCGGCGCAAACCACGCCGGCCATGTCGACCACCTGCGCATGGGCGGCGGTGCGACCGACGGGGATGGCGGCGAAAATGCACATAATCATGCAGGATCCGCAAAAAACGGTGCGACGCAACATCACAAACCCCTCCCCGGACGGTAACGAATCGCTATTTCGTCTATAGTAACAGTGCAAGGCAACCGATGCGCCCCGGATCGGTATATCTGCGGGCCTGTCGGATAAGCCGAATCCAGCCGTGTCGGTTCTTGTGTTTGGCCGGTGGCTGGGATAAGCCTCGCCCGCGAGGTTTGCGGATGCGAAGAAGGCGTGCCCGTGCGGCATGCGATGGTCGTGGGCGCGCCGGATTTCGGATCAGGCGCACCGGATTTCGGATCGGGAAGGTCGACGAATGGACAATTTGTTGATGGATTATCTGCCGCTGGTGATCTTCATCGCCCTGGCCATGGTGGTAGGCGGCGCGCTTCTGGTGGCGCCCTTCGTCGTCGCGCACAGCAATCCCGACAGCGAGAAGGTCTCGACCTACGAATGCGGCTTCAACGCCTTCGACGATTCGCGCATGCGGTTCGACATCCGCTTCTACCTCGTGGCGATCCTCTTCATCATCTTCGATCTCGAAGTCGCCTTCCTGTTCCCGTGGGCTGTGGTTTTCGGTGAACTGGGCTGGTTCGGCTTCTGGTCGATGATGATCTTCCTCGGCGTGCTGACGGTCGGCTTCGTCTATGAATGGAACAAGGGAGCTCTGGAATGGGATTGATCGGTCGCGACGACAACCGCGTGCTTTCGCCCAATGCCGAGGGTGCGGCGCTGCTTCAGCGCGCGCAGCAGAATCCTGCGCAGGGCAAGGACCCGTTCTTCTCGGAGGTGAATGCCGAACTGGCCGACAAGGGCTTTCTCGTCACCTCCACGGACGAGCTCATCAACTGGGCGCGTGGCGGCTCGCTGATGTGGATGACCTTCGGCCTGGCCTGCTGCGCCGTCGAGATGATGCAGATGTCGATGCCGCGCTATGATGCCGAGCGCTTCGGCTTCGCGCCGCGCGCGAGCCCGCGTCAATCGGACGTGATCATCGTCGCCGGCACGCTGACCAATAAAATGGCCCCCGCCTTCCGCAAGGTCTATGACCAGATGCCAGAGCCGCGCTACGTCATCTCGATGGGCTCCTGCGCCAATGGCGGCGGCTATTACCATTATTCCTATTCGGTGGTGCGCGGCTGTGACCGCATCGTGCCCGTCGATGTCTATGTGCCCGGCTGCCCGCCCACGGCGGAAGCGCTGCTCTACGGCGTTCTGCTTCTGCAAAAGAAGATCCGCCGCACCGGCACGATCGAGCGCTGAGAGCGAGGACGAAGACTGATGAGTGCGCAGGACGAGATCGCCGCCCTCGAAAAGCTCGAGGCGCATATCCGCAAGGGGCTGGGCGAGCGTATCGATGATGCCGTGATCACGCATGGCGAACTGACCATCACGGTCGCGCCCGAGGCGATCCGCGAGACGGTGGCCTGGCTGCGCGATGATGAAGGCTGCCTGTTCAAGTGCTTCATCGACATTTGCGGCGTGGACTACCCCGCCCGCGAGAAGCGCTTCGACGTCGTCTACCACTTGCTCTCCCTGCGCCATAACCAGCGCGTCCGGATCAAGGTGATGGTGGATGCGACGACGCCGGTGCCGTCGATCATCGATCTGTTCCCCGCCGCGAACTGGTTCGAGCGCGAGACCTATGATCTCTACGGCGTGATCTTCACCGATCACCCGGATCTGCGCCGGCTTTTGACCGATTACGGCTTCGAGGGGCATCCCCTGCGCAAGGACTTCCCGCTCACCGGCTTCGTCGAAGTGCGCTATGACGACATTCAGGGCCGTGTGGTCTACGAGCCGGTGAAGCTCACGCAGGAATTCCGCGATTTCGATTTCCTCTCGCCCTGGGAAGGCACCGATTACGTGCTGCCCGGTGACGAGAAGGCCGATCAGGCTAACAAGGGCTGAGAGAGGGCGCTGACGTCATGGGCGAGCACGACATTCGCAATTTCTCGATCAATTTCGGCCCGCAGCACCCGGCGGCGCACGGCGTCCTGCGCCTCGTGCTGGAGCTCGACGGTGAGCTCGTCGAGCGCGTCGATCCGCATATCGGCCTGTTGCATCGCGGTACCGAGAAGCTGATCGAGCACAAGACCTACCTCCAGGCCACGCCCTATTTCGACCGGCTCGACTATGTCGCGCCGATGAATCAGGAGCACGCCTTCTGCCTCGCCATCGAGAAGCTGGCCGGAGTGACGGTGCCGCGCCGGGCGCAGCTGATCCGCGTGCTCTATTGCGAGATCGGGCGCATCCTCTCGCATCTCCTCAATCTGACGACCCAGGCCATGGATGTCGGCGCGCTGACGCCGCCGCTCTGGGGCTTCGAGGAGCGCGAGAAGCTGATGGTGTTCTACGAGCGCGCCTCGGGGGCGCGTCTCCACGCCAATTACTTCCGCCCCGGCGGCGTGCATGCCGATCTGCCGCCCGAACTGATCGACGATATCGAGGCCTGGTGCGATCCGTTCCTGACGGTGGTCGACGATCTCGACGACCTCGTGATGAAGAACCGCATCTTCAAGCAGCGCAATGTCGATATCGCCGTGGTCGATATCGACGACGCCTATGCCTGGGGCTTCTCCGGCGTGCTGGTGCGCGGCTCCGGCGTTCCGTGGGATCTGCGCAAGTCGCAGCCCTATGAATGCTACGAGGAGATGGATTTCGACATCCCCATCGGCAAGAACGGCGACAATTACGATCGGCAGATGGTGCGCATGGAAGAGATGCGCCAGTCGGTCCACATCATGAAGCAATGTATCGCCAAGCTGCGCGCGCCGGACGGGCAGGGCCCGATCACCACGACCGACGGCAAGGTCGCGCCGCCGACCCGGGGCGAGATGAAGCGCTCGATGGAGGCGCTGATCCACCATTTCAAGCTCTATACGGAAGGCTTCCACGTGCCGGCGGGCGAGGTCTATGCGGCGGTGGAAGCGCCCAAGGGCGAATTCGGCGTGTATCTCGTGGCGGACGGCTCCAACAAGCCGTATCGCTGCAAGATCCGCGCCCCGGGTTTTGCGCATCTCCAGGCGATGGATTTCCTCTGCAAGGGCCACATGCTGGCCGATGTGGCGGCGATCCTCGGCTCGATCGACATCGTCTTCGGCGAGGTCGATCGCTGAGCCATGCCGGTCGGGCGTCCACCCGGTCGGTTGCGCTATGACAAGGTATGGACAGGCGGCATCCGCTGGCGATGTCGCGGATTTGAGAAAAGGCGATCACGATCATGGCCGTTCGCAGGCTCGCTCCGGAAGCGGTTCAACCGAAAGAGTTCTCCTTCACGCCCGAAACCGAGGCGTGGACGAAGGAGCTCGTCGCCAAATATCCGGAAGGCCGGCAGGCCTCGGCGGTGATCCCGCTGCTGTGGCGTGTCCAGACCGATTGCGGCGGCTGGTTGCCGCAAAAGGCGATCGAGGCGGTGAGCGAGCGGCTCGAAATGCCGTATATCCGCGTCTATGAGGTCGCGACCTTCTATACGATGTTCAACCTCGAACCCGTGGGCAAGTTCTACGTGCAGATGTGCGGCACCACGCCCTGCATGCTGCGCGGCTCCAACGAGATCCGCAAGGTGCTCGAGGAGCGCATCGGCCCGCAGCAGAAAGTCAGTGAGGACGGGCTGTTCTCCTGGCTCGAGGTCGAGTGCCTCGGCGCCTGCTGCAACGCGCCGATGGTGCAGATCAACGAGGATTACTACGAGGATCTGACGCCGGAGAACTTCAACAAGCTGCTCGACGATCTCGCGGCGGGCAATCCGGTGCATATCGGCTCGCAGAGCGGGCGCAAATCCTCCGAACCGCAAGACGACGTCAAGACACTGACCGATCCCGCCCTCTATGACGGCTCCGTCGTCGGCGCCTGGCGCAAGCGCTTCGAGGAAGAAGCGGCGCAGCGGGCAGCCGAGGAGAAGGCCAAGGCCGAGAAGGAAAAGGCCGAGAAAGCCGAGGCGGAGAAGCTCGCAAAGGAAGCGCGCGAAATCGAAAAGGAAGCCGCAAGTGCGCCCAAGAAGGGCCATCCCGATGCCGGTCGCGCCACCGAGCGCCCTGTCGTCGAAGCGCCGGCCCAGCAGAAGGCCGCCGGCGAGGAGGTCGTCGATCTCGAAGCGGAGGACAAGGACATTGCCGACAAGCTCGCGAAGCTGTCGAAGGATGCCTCCCCGGAAGAAAAGGCCAATGCGGTCGGCTCGCGCCCCAAGGCGTTGAAGAAACCGCGCAAGGACAAGCCCGACGATCTGAAGAAGATCAGCGGGATCGGCCCGGCCAACGCGGAAAAGCTGCATAATCTGGGCATCTATCACTACGACCAGATCGCCCAATGGGGGCGTCCGGAAATCCGCTGGGTGGGACAGTTCCTGTCATTCGCCGGGCGGATCGACCGTGAGGACTGGGTCGGCCAGGCGAAGGCGCTCGCCGCCGGCGACAAAGAGTCCTGAGAGGAAACCGACATGCTGCAGGACAAGGATCGCATCTTCACCAATCTCTACGGCTTCCATTCGCCGGATCTCGACGCCGCGCGCAAACGCGGTGCCTGGGACGGGACGAAGTTCCTGATCGATCAGGGGCGCGACTGGATCGTCGACGAGATGAAGAAATCGGGTCTGCGCGGGCGCGGCGGCGCGGGCTTCCCGACGGGGCTGAAATGGTCGTTCATGCCCAAGCAGAATGACGGGCGCCCGCATTATCTTGTCGTCAATGCCGATGAATCGGAGCCGGGCACCTGCAAGGACCGCGAGATCATGCGCCATGATCCGCATCTGCTGATCGAGGGCTGCCTGCTCGCCTCCTTCGCCATGGGCGCGAATGCCTGCTACATCTATCTGCGCGGCGAATACATCGCCGAGCGCATCGCCCTCCAGCGCGCCGTGGACGAAGCCTATGAAGCCAAGCTCATCGGCAAGAACAACACGCATGGCTGGGATTTCGATCTCTACGTGCATCACGGCGCCGGCGCCTATATCTGCGGCGAGGAGACGGCCCTGCTCGAGAGCCTCGAGGGCAAGAAGGGCATGCCGCGTCTGAAGCCGCCATTCCCGGCCAATGTCGGGCTCTATGGCTGCCCGACCACGGTGAACAACGTCGAATCGATCGCGGTTGCCGGGACGATCCTGCGCCGGGGTGCCTCGTGGTTCGCCGGGCTCGGGCGCCCGAACAATGTCGGCACCAAGCTGTTCTGCGTCTCCGGCCACGTCAACAAGCCGTGCAACGTGGAAGAGGAGATGGGCATCACCTTCCGCGAGCTGATCGACAAGCATTGCGGCGGCATGCGCGGCGGCTGGGACAACCTCCTCGCCGTGATTCCCGGCGGATCCTCGGTACCGATGGTGCCGGCGGAGCAGATCATCGACGCGCATATGGACTTCGACACCTTGCGCGGCCTGCAATCGGGCCTGGGCACCGCGGCGGTGATCGTGATGGACAAGTCCACCGACATCGTGCGGGCGATCACGCGTATCTCGTATTTCTACAAGCACGAGAGCTGCGGCCAGTGCACGCCGTGCCGCGAGGGGACGGGCTGGATGTGGCGTGTGCTCACGCGCATGTCCGAGGGCCGGGCGCAGAAGCGCGAGATCGACATGCTGCTCGAGGTCACCAAGCAGGTCGAGGGCCATACCATCTGCGCGCTGGGTGACGCGGCGGCATGGCCGATCCAGGGGCTGATCCGCCATTTCCGCCACGAGATCGAGAAGCGGATCGACGATTACGCGGCCAATCCGCATTCGGATCCGGTGCGCGTGGCGGCTGAGTAAGACACGGGCGCGAGCGGTAACGAACAGGACGACGACACCATGACCAAACTCATCGTCGACGGCAAAGAAATCGATGTCCCGGCCGAATACACGCTGCTTCAGGCGTGCGAGGAGGCGGGTGCCGAGATCCCGCGCTTCTGCTTCCACGAGCGCCTCTCGGTCGCCGGCAATTGCCGCATGTGCCTGGTCGAGATCAAGGGCGCGCCCAAGCCGATCGCGAGCTGCGCCTGGGGCGTGCGCGATTGCCGCCCCGGCCCGAACGGCGAGCCGCCGGAAATCTCGACGAAATCGCCGACGGTGAAGAAGGCCCGCGAGGGCGTGATGGAGTTCCTGCTGATCAACCACCCCCTCGATTGCCCGATCTGCGATCAGGGCGGCGAGTGCGATTTGCAGGATCAGGCCATGGCCTATGGCGTCGATTCGACCCGTTTCCACGAGAACAAGCGCGCGGTCGAGGACAAGTATATCGGCCCGCTGGTGAAGACCTGGATGAATCGCTGCATCCACTGCACCCGCTGCGTGCGCTTCGCCACCGAGATCGCCGGGGTGCCGGATCTCGGCGCCATCGGGCGCGGCGAGGATATGGAGATCACCACCTATCTCGAAAAGGCGATGGGCTCGGAGCTGCAGAGCTGCGTCGCCGATCTCTGCCCGGTCGGCGCGCTCACCTCCA
>LFIK01000195.1_pt1 | contig 42770 bp, 40 predicted proteins | sample 643401 | NCBI WGS metagenome assembly LFIK01 (sample SAMN03777447, study PRJNA286221) | soda lake metagenome | biome: soda lake; feature: Kulunda steppe; material: water; isolation source: sample T5-Br brine of Lake Tanatar-5 | place: Russia: Kulunda steppe | collected 2010-07
GACGGCCCGTCGTCTCCTGCCGGTCTGGTGGTGCTGCTGCTCGTGCTGGTCGGGTTGACGGTCGCGGTGGTGGTGCGGCGTGTGGTGGGCATGACGGCCTGACAGGTCGCTGCCCCTGCGCCTGTGTCTGGTGGCGGTCGTCGCCGCATCGCGTCGGCCGGGCGTCTGGCACCCTGAGCGCCCTGCCACCGCGCCCGGAGCCCTGATGCCGAACCGTCTCGCCGCCTCGACCTCGCCGTACCTGCGTCAGCACGCCGACAACCCGGTGGACTGGCGCGAGTGGGGCGAGGACGCGTTCGCCGAGGCGCGCGAGCGCGACAACGGCCTTCAGAGCGTCTTTCTCGCCGAGTTGTTCCGTCACGTAGGAGCAGCTCGTACGTCGGTTGTACACCGGTTCGGCTCTTCAGCACGGTCCTGCCGTTCACTACCCTCGCCGAATGGAAAACTCCCGAACCGGTATCGACGTCGACGCTGATGCGCAGCGGCATCTTCCGAGACCCATCGACCGACGGACGGCGCTGCGCCTGCTCGGCGCGATCCCTCCGCTCGCGCTCGTGGCCGCTTGTTCGGACCTGTCGTCCGAAAGCACGGTCCAAGATGGCGTGTCACCGTCTGGTGTCCTTCCCGACCTCACTGGCCCGGTCCGCGACGTCCACCTTCGCATCACCGCGTCACCGGCGACCGTCCGGATCGCACCGAGCGTCGACACGGACGTGCTGCGTTTCGACGCGGAGGTGCTCGAGGGTGATCCGCGCGCCGTGACACCGAGCGGTTCGTACCTGGGTCCGACGCTGCACCTGCGTGAGGGGCAGCGCGTGCGTGTGACCTTCGAGAACGGTCTCGCACAGGAGAGCATCGTGCACTGGCACGGACTCGTCGTGCCGGAGGACCAGGACGGTCAGCCCCACTACGCGGTCGGTCCGGGCGAGCGCTACGAGTACGACTTCGTCGTCATCAACCGGCCCGGCACGTTCTGGTACCACCCGCACCCGCATCATCACACCGGCGAGCAGGTCTACCGGGGGCTCGCGGGCCTCCTCATCGTGCACGGTGAGGAACCGGTGCAGCTCCCATCCGGTGAGCGGGATGTCGCGCTCGTCCTGCAGGATCGCAGCATCACCTTCGACGGGCAACTCCGCTACGTCTCGAACCGTCGTGACATCATGGCTGGCTTCGTCGGTGAGACCCTGGTGACGAACGGTGTCATCGACCACGAGCTCGCCGTCGACCGTGCGCCGTACCGGGTCCGTCTCCTGAACGGCGCGAATGCGAGGACGCAGCATCTCCGGCTCTCGACCGGGGACGAGCTGGTCGTCGTCGCGACCGACGGCTGCCTGCTTCCCGAGGCGCGTCGGCTCCCGTCGCTCGTGCTCAGTCCAGCCCAGCGTGCGGACCTCTGGATCGACTTCTCCCGGTTCGCGGCCGGTACGCGCATCACGCTCGAGTCTGCGGAGGTGTTCGTGTCCTCGATGGGCGGGATGGGTGGCGGCGGGATGGGCCCCGGCGGCGGCCAGGGGCAGCGCATGGACGGGATGGACGGGATGGAGATGGGTGAGGGCGGACGCCTTCTCGAGCATCGTGTCGCATCAACCTTCGTGGTCCGGGACTCGCCGTCGCAGCCGGGTGATGCGCCGACCGACCTCGGAGGGATCGTCGACATCGATCCCTCCGCCGCAGTGAACCGTGACGCTCCGAAGCCGTTCGTGCTCTCGACCCGGCAGGGGACGCACTGGATCAACGACCGCCAGTGGGAGGGGCACATCGCGTCGGAGCTCGAGACGGCACAGTTCGGCACCATCGAGCTGTGGGAGTTCATCAACCGCTCTCCGATGATCCATCCGATGCACCTGCACGGCGAGGCGTTCCGTGTCGTCTCCCGCACATGGGAGGACGACTCGGCACGCGAAGCGTGGGATGCCGTCGAGGGGTCGGTCGTCGACGACGGTCTCATCGACACCGTGCTCGTCTGGCCCGGTCAGCGCGTCACCATCGCCGTCCGCTTCGACAAGCACCGCGGGTACTTCACCTACCACTGCCACATCCTCGAGCACGAGGATGACGGGATGATGCGGAACTTCCGCGTCGTCTGAGTGTGGCGGCGCGCCTCCTGGCCACCGGTGACGTCTGGCACCTTGAGCGCTCCGCCACCCCACCCTGGAGCCCTGATGCCGAACCGTCTCGCCGCCTCGACCTCGCCCTACCTGCGTCAGCACGCCGACAACCCGGTCGACTGGCGCGAGTGGAGCGACGAGGCGTTCGCCGAGGCGCGCGAGCGTGACGTGCCGATCTTCCTGTCCGTCGGCTACTCGGCGTGCCACTGGTGTCACGTGATGGCGCACGAGTCGTTCGAGGACGACGCGACCGCGGCGGAGCTCAACGCGCGCTTCGTCAACATCAAGGTCGACCGTGAGGAACGGCCCGACGTCGACGCGATCTACATGAAGGCCGTGCAGGGCATGACGGGGCGGGGCGGCTGGCCGATGTCGGTGTTCCTCACGCCCACCGCCGAACCGTTCTTCGCCGGCACCTACTTCCCGAAGGGCGACCGTCACGGCATGCCGTCGTTCCTGAAGGTCGTGCGCAGCGTGTCGGACGCCTGGACGGAGCGCCGCGACGAGGTCATCGCGAGCGCCGCGGACATCGCCGCCTCGATCGCGCAGGCCGACGTGCTCGAGGCGGTCGATGTGCTCGACGTCGAGGGCACGACGCACGACGCGGCGACGCTCGTGCTCGACCGCGCATGGGACCGCACGCACGGCGGCTTCGGCCGGGCACCGAAGTTCCCGCAGGCGATGACGATCGCATGGTTGCTCACCCGCTCCGACCGCACCGGGGACGACGACGCACTCGCCGCAGCGGTGCAGGCGCTCGACCACATGGCGCGTGGCGGGATCAACGACCTGATCGCCGGCGGGTTCGCGCGCTACTCGACCGACGAGCGCTGGCTCGTGCCGCACTTCGAGAAGATGCTCTACGACAACGCGCTGCTGCTGCCCGCCTACGCCGCCGCCGCATCGCGCACCGGCGAACGTTCGCTCGTCACACCCACCGTCGAGACCGCCGAGGCGCTGCTCGAGACGTTCGCGGCGGCCGACGGCGTGTTCGTCGCCGCGTTCGACGCGGACACCGACGGCGTCGAGGGGCTGACCTACGTCTGGACCGACGCCGAGCTGCGCGAGGTTGTCGTGGCGGCCGGGCACGACCCCGACCGCTTCGCGCGCTTCCTCGGTGTGACGCCGGGTGGCAACTGGCACGAGGGCGGGGAGGGCGTCACCGTCATCCACGAGCCCGTCCCGCGCGACACGTTCGCTGTGGCGGAGGGCCTCGATCCGCTCGCGTTCGCCGCCGCATGGCGCGAGGTCCGCGCAGCGATGCGTGCCCGCCGCGACCTGCGCCCGCAGCCCGGTGTCGACGACAAGGTGCTGACCGACTGGAACGCGCTCGCGATCATCGGGCTCGTGCGTGCCGGGCGTGCGCTCGGCCGGACCGACTGGATCGAGGCTGCCGTCCGTGCCGTCGAGCACCTGCACGCGAGCGCCGTCACCGTCGCGGCCGACGCGACGTTGCGGGTGCGACACACCGCAGGGGTCGACGGCTTCCTCGAGGACCACGTGAACCTCGCGCTCGCCGACGTGGAGCTGTTCTGCGCGACGGGTGACGCCCGCTGGTTCGCGCGCGCGGTCGCGCTCGCGGAGGCCGCCGACGCGCGCTTCGCCGATGATGACGGCGGCTGGTTCCAGACGCCGGTCGACGGCGAGCGGCTCATCGCCCGCCCGAAGGAGACGTGGGACAACGCGACCCCGGCCGGCACGAGCGTGATGGTCGAGGTGTGCCGCCGGCTGCATGCGCTCACGGGCGAGGCGCGCTGGTGGGACCCGGCCGAGCGCGCCCTGCGTCTGCTCGCCGACCCGGCCCGGCGCATGCCGACCGGGTTCGGTGCGGTGCTGCGCCAGCTCGAGGAGCTCGCTGCCGGCTCCGTCGAGGTCGTGATCGTCGGGACGCCGGGCACGGATCGCGACCGGCTCGAACGGGCCGCGCTCGATGCGCACCACCCCTCGGCGATCGTCGTGGTCGCGGCGCCCGACCACGGTGACGTGGTGCCGCTGCTCGCGCACCGCACCGAGGTCGACGGCCGGCCCGCCGCGTACGTGTGCCGGGACATGGTGTGCGAGCGGCCGGTGACCGACCCGGCCGAGCTCTCCGCCCTGATGGCCAGTGACCGCACACGTCTTCGGCATGAGGCCGCTGCCTACACTCCGGCGACCGACGAGGCATGACCGACGAGGCATGCCCGGCGGACGCTGACGGACGGGACGTGGGGAAACATGGCGGGGACGGACGGCTCGAGCACGAACGGCTCGAGCACTACAGGCTCGAACGGGCATGCAGGTCGGCCGGAACCGCTCGGCGATCTCGGGGCCCGCAGCGCCGTGTGGGCGCCGCTGCGCTCCAGCTTCGTCGACGTGCGCGGCACCCCGGTGCACGTGATCCGTGGCGGCCGTCGCGTCGCCGACGGGGGCGATTCGGTCCCGCACCTGTTCGTGCACGGACTGGGCGGCGGCGCCTCGAACTGGTTCGAGGTCATGGCCGCGCTGGGCGAGGACCGTGAGGTCATCGCGATGGATCTGCCCGGCTTCGGCCGCACCGTCCCGCCCCGCTACAGCGCCGCACGCGTGCGCGCGAACGCCCGCTTCCTGCCCGCGTTCATGGACGCGCTCGGGATCGAACGCGCCATCGTCCACGGCAACTCGATGGGTGGGATGCTCACGGCGCTGCTCGCCGGCATCGCTCCCGAGCGCATCGATCGTGCCGTGATGTGTGCACCGGCGTTGCCGACCGCGAAGTCCGACCTGACCCATCTCCCGGGGGCCGTGCTGCGCCGCTTCGCGCCGTTCGTCGTGCCCGGCGTCGGCTCGAACGTGCTGCGCGCGTTCTGGTCGCGCGCCGACGTCGACACGCTGATCGCCGACGCGCTCGCGATCACCGTCCACGAGCCTGACCGTCTGAGCCCCGCGATGCTCGCCATCATGCGCGAGAACCTGCAGTACGCGAAGCGCAACCCGTGGCGCATCGAGTCGCTCGCCTACGCCGTCGAGTCGTTGGTCGCGGCGCTGCTCGGTGGTCGCGAGCTCACCGAGGGCGTGCATGCGATGCCGTCGGACGTGCTCGTCGTGTGGGGTGACCGTGACGCGCTCGTCGGCCGGCCCGTCATCGAGCATCTGCACGGGTTGCGTCCCGACTGGGACTACGGCGTGCTGCCCGACGTCGGCCACACGCCGATGATGGAGGTCCCCGACCGCTACCTCGCCCTGGTCGGTGCCTGGCTGGCGGGTGTTCCTGTGGCCGGGCCGGCGGGTGTCCCCGGGGTGCTCGGCGCTGACCAGGCGTTCGCGATGCGCGATGCGGTCACGTCGGACGCGGCGCCGGTCACACCGCTCGCGCCGGTCACGCCGGCCGGCTGAAGCGCAGGCCGCCGCTCCCGACCACCCGCTGCACCTGGCCGGACACCACCCACGTCGAGCAGTGCGCCCGAGCTGCGCCCGGGCTCGCGCCCGTGAGCTCCACGACGTCGCCCAGGGTGAAGCCGATCTTCAGCCCGTCGGGGACGCGTCCGTCCGGGATCGACTCGGCCGGTGTCCCGGACGTCGCGCCGTCGAGGGCGGCGACGCTGCGCTGGAGCGCGATGCCCTGCGCCTCGAGCAGCCGCTCGATCCAGCGGGTCGCGTCGCGGCGGCGCAGGCTCGCGCCGACCTCCTCGTGGTAGCCGAGCGGATCCTCGGCGAGCACCGCGTCGGGCGCACCGAGCCCCTCGGGCATCAGCCCGTCGGCGATGAGGGCGAGTCGTCCCGCGGCGCGGGCGAGCCGCCCGTTCGCCGCGTCGAACGGCTGGTGGCGCAGCAGCTCGAGGTGGAGCACCCCAGCGCGCACGGCTGCCGGGAGCCGCGCGGCCGCTCCGCCCGCCCCGCTGCCCGTCACGTGCCGGAGCAGCCCGTCCCATGCGTCGGCGAGCAGCGCCGCGTCGGTCGGGAAGAACAGGACCTTCCCGACGCTCGCGTCGTGCACGACCCGCGGTCCGCGGCGCAGCATGCCGGCACGCTCGGGTGCGACGAGCCCGACGGTGAGGCGCGCATGCAGCATCGTCAGCGCCGTCCCGAGCCCACCCGCGTCGGCGTTCGCTCGTCCGAACGCGTCGGCGAGGTCGGTGGCCGCGACACCGGCGGTGACGCCCGCGTGCTCGCGTGCGGACAGCTGCACGAGCGTCGCCTCATCCACACCGTCGTCACCACCGAGCGCATCCAGCCAGGTGCCGGCTCGTTCGGTCCCGCCGTCCGCGCTGGCACGCAGCCCGCCGTCGAGCCTCAGCGTCGCCTCGGCCGTCGCGGCATCCTCGTCCGCACGGCGTGCGGCGACAGCGGCCGGATCGGCGACCGCGATCGTGGAGCGCAGCCGTGCCGTGGCACGGTCGAGCTCGTCGACGAGCAGCGTCAGGTGCTCGGAGCCCACGCAGGGCAGCGGTGCGGCAGGCTCCGTCACGCGACGCCGCGACCTGCGCGCCGGCGCTCGCGGCGACCACGACGGTCCGCGGCCGCGAGCCCCCGGTGCAGGCCGTAGCCGTACGCGCTCGCCGCCAGGCCGAGCACGCTGCCAGCGACGGTCGAGACCGTGAGGATGCGCTTCGCCCGGCGGGCGAAGATCACGATCGGCCAGCCGCGGCTGCGAGCCAGCGCCTCGAGCGCACGGTCGGGGTTGACGGCCACCGGATGGCCGACGAGCTCGAGCATCGGCTGGTCGGAGATCGAGTCGGAGTACGCGAAGCAGCGTTCGAGGTCGTAGTGGCGTTCGCGCGCGATCGTGCGGATCGCCTCGACCTTGCCCTCGCCGTACACGAACGGGCCGTCGAGCTCGCCGGTGTAGACGCCGTCACGCACCGCCACGCGCGTGCCGATCCCACCGGTCATGCCGATGGCGTGGGCGAGCGGATCGACGATGCCCTGCGCGGACGCCGAGACGATCCACTGCTCACGGCCCGCGTTGCGGTGCATCTCGATCAGCTCGCGTGACTCGGGCCGGACCTGCTCGACGAGGCGGGGGAGGATCACGCCGTTCAGCGCGGCGAGGTCCGCCTCGGGGACGTCGCGGATCGCGGCGAGCAGCCGGTCGCGGGTCGACGCGGAGCGTTCGTCGCTCGCACCGAAGAGGCGGAACGACAGGGCCCGGACCGCGTCGCCGGTCAGCTGGCGGCTCGCGAGCAGCGAGGCGCGCCATGCGGCGACCCCGAAGGTGAAGGTCGACGAGCCGCTGATCAGCGTGCGGTCGAGGTCGAAGAAGGCCGCGGCCCGAGGGGCGGAGGGTGGGGGGAGGAACCGCTCGGTCACGCCTGCCACTCCGCCCTGAGGTTCCGTCGCTGCCCGTGCCGCTGCGCGATCGGGCGGTGCGCCCCATCGGCGCTGAGGCGAGGATACGGACGTGGGCACGTCGCAGGACCCCAGACACGCAAGATCCCCAGCGGCGCCCGCCCGGATCCCCTTCCCCGTGGGACCCGACCGAGCCCCCCTGGGGATCTCGACGAGGGCAACCTACGTGACTTCAGTCGGCGCTGCGCTCGGGTTATCCACAGGCGCTGTGGAGAACGGGGGCCGCGGATGTGGACGTGCTGTGGAGAGCCGGACGGGAGCGTGGAGGGCCGCTGGCACCCTCTGGCAGGCCTGCCGGTCGGAGCGCAGGTCACGGGCATGTCCGATCGTGCGGCGGTTCCACAGTCCGTCCACAGGCCGTTCTGCGCCACGAGTTCTCCTGAAACGCGCGTCAATGTGCGCTCAGCGCTCAGCTCTCGGGGGCGTCGTCCCCACCCTGCTCCGGGCCCTCCTTCGAGCCCTCCTCCGGGCCAGCTGCGCGGTCGTCCGGGCCAGCGGCGCGCTCGTCCGCGCTCGCCTCGACCGGGGCGTCACCGAGCCCCCCCAGCAGCGACGCGACGTCGTCGGGGACCTCGACGTCGCCGGCGTTGCGGGCGAGCCACAAGCCGGGGTCCGCCAGCTCCTCGGCGTCGGGCAGGTTCTCCGGGTGGGCCAGCGCCTGCTCCAGCCCGCCCGTCCCGAGCACGTCGAGCACCGTCGCGACGAACCGTTCCGCGACGGCCTCATCCTCCGGCCGGAGGTCCAGGCCGAGCAGCCCGGCGAGCAGCTCCTCGCCGTCGCCCTGCACGGCACGCCGTCGGCGCAGCACCTCCTCGATGCGGGCGAGTCCGGGCAGCCGGCCCTCGAGCGTCACGTTCGCCTCGCGCCGTGCCCAGGCCCCGACGATGCCGACGACGACCTGGAGCTGACCGAGGATCGCCCGCTGGGCGGTGTTCGGCTCGAGCCGCAGCCGGCCGGCGCGCTCGAGCGCCCGCTGGAACGCGTCGGGATCGTCCGGATCGAGCTGCTGCTCCATCTGCTCGGCGAGCCCCCGCAGCTGCGACTCGTCGACGGTCATCGCCGCGGCGAAGCGACCGATCAGCCGGATCACGTGTTCGTCGAGCCAGCCGACCGCATGGTGCAGGCGCCGGTGTGCGGCCTCGGTCACGGCGAGCACGACCGCGACCTCCGTCGCATCGAGGTCGTACCCGTCGAACGTGTCGGCGACGTTGACGGCGATCAGGCCCGCCGTCGAACGCGGCGCGGTCGGCACGCCGAGGTCACGGTGGCCGTGGACCTGGCAGGCGAGCGTCCCGATGACCTGACCGGCCTGCAGCGCGTTGAGCGTGGCGGCCGCCGGACGCAGCGCCGCACCCGGATCGGCCGCGCCACCGGCTGGCCCGCCGCCAGCGCCGGGCGTGAGACCCATCGCCCCGAGCGCACCGCGCAGCATGTCGCCCAGTCCCTCGCCCGACGACAGCATGGCGCGCAGCTGCTCACGGAGCTCCGCTGCCTGCGCCTCGCCGATCCCGAACGCGCTCAGGTCCAGCTCATCGATCCGTTCCGCATCGAGTCCGAGCGCTCCGAGCGCCTCGAGCCCGTCGTCCAGCGCGTCGGGCGAGTCCTCGAGCAGCCGGCCGAGCTCTCCGAGTTGGCGCGACGCCAGCGCGACCAGCGCCTCGGTGCTGGCCTCGGCGATCGGGCCGATGAGCCGCATGAACATCGGGATGGCGAGGTCGATCCACTCCTCGCGGTCGAGCACGAGCGTGCGGCCGGCATCGGGGGGCTGGGGCAGTGCTCCGGCGTCCAGCCAGTGCTCGGCCAGCCGAAAGGCCTCCTCGAGACGGGCGCGCTCCTCGGCGCTCGGGCGGCGATCGCCGACACGCGCGACCTCGCGGGCGGCACGCTCGGCGAGGCTCCAGTCGACGGCACCCGCCATCCCGGCCCCCCTCGTGCTGCCTGTCGCTCTGCCATGTCGGCCTGACGTCGTCAGGTACCGCAGGGCTACGGTACGGGCATGACGACGATCGCGGTCACCGGGGTGGGTGGGCTGCTGGGGCGTGCGCTGGTGCAGCGCCTGCGCGCCGGCGGCCCGGACGACGCGCACGGTGTCGACCGCATCATCGGTCTCGACGTGCGCGTCCCGTCCGGCCTCGTGACCGACGCTGGCGCGGCCCCTGACGCGGCGCCCGACTCGGCACCTGACGTCGAGCTGCGGGCCTTCGACGTACGCGACCCGGGACTCGTCGACGTGCTGGCAGGGGTCGACGTCGTCGTGCACCTCGCGTTCCAGATGGATCCGATCCGCGACGTCGGCGAGATGCGCTCGATCAACGTGGACGGCACGATGAACGTGATGGCGGCGGCCCGCGCGGCCGGCGTCGGCCGGGTCATCTACCTCTCGTCCGTCGTCGCCTATGGCGCGCACCCCGACAACGACGTCCCGCTGACCGAGTCGAGCCCGCTGCGTGGACAGCCCGGGTTCGCCTACGCCGAGCACAAGCGCGAGGTGGAGGACCTGCTGTGGCTGTGGCACGCCGCGGGGGACGCTCCGGCGTTGACCGTGCTCCGCAGCGCCGCCGTGTTCGGACCGGGGGTGCAGAACTTCCTCACCCGCGTGCTCGAGCTGCCCGCCCTGCCCGAGCTGCCCGACGCGCCGCCGCTGCAGTTCGTCCACGTCGATGACGTCGTCGGCGCGATCGTCCACGCCCTGACCACGCCGATCGACGGCGCGTTCAACGTCGCGCCCGACGGCTGGCTCGACCACGCACGCGTGCTCGCGCTCTCGGGCCGGCGCACCCTCGCGATGGAGCCGGACCGCATGCGCCGACTCGTCGAGCAGGCGCATCGTCTGGGGCTCGGCGAGCTCGAGCCAGGTGTCGTCGAACTGTTCCAGCACCCCTGGCTGCTCGCGAACGATCGGCTGCGCGCGACGGGCTGGACCCCGACGCGTAGCAACGAGGAGACGCTGCTCGAGACGGTCCTGGAGCACGAGCGCTTCGTGAGCCTCGGCCGCCTGCGCACCGATCGGACCACGCTGCGAGCCGCCGGGCTCGCGGCCGCGACGCTGCTCGCCGCCGTGTCCGTCGCGGCCCTGCGCCGGCGCTAGGTCGATGCGCCGGGCCCGTCGCGCGCTGCTCGCTGCCGCTGCCCTCGTCGCGTTCGGTGGCGCATGGTGGTCGGGGGTCGTGCCGTGCGCGCTCGTCGTCGCGCAGCCCGCCTGCCAGCTGGTCGTCGCCGGGGGACCGGTGCTCGACACGGCGGGGCTGGTGACGGTGCGCGCCTCGGATGCTCCCGCCGGCATCGACGGTGCGCCGCTCGTCCGCGAGCCCGCCGGGCGCCTGCTGGTCACCACCATCGAGGTGTGGGAGCCGGACGGCGTCGCCACCTGGTGGGCCGCGCTGCGCGACCCGGACGTCGACCTGATCGCCCGCGCACGGCTCGTCCCCGACGGCGGGGATCTCGATGACGTCGCCGAGGCGGGGCGGCAGCGCATGGCGGAGAGCCAGTCGCTCGCCGTCGCGCTCGCGCTCACCGAGCTCGGGCTGATCACCTCGCCCGACGTGCCTGCCTGGGCCTGGCCCGTCGACGTCACGTTCGCGACCGACGAGGTCGGTGGCCCCTCCGCCGGGCTGATGCTGTCCCTCGCGGTCATCGCCCGGCTCGGGCCGACCGACCCGACCGCCCGTCCCGGTGGTGCAGCCTCCGCGCGCGGGCCGCTCAGCATCGCCGGGACCGGTGCGCTGGAACCGGATGGTCGCGTGGTCGGCGTCGGGGGGCTGTCGCACAAGCTGCGCGGGGTCGTCGCGGACGCCCGCGGAGGCCCGCTGCCCGATGCGTTCCTCCTGCCGCTCGAGGACCTGCCGATCGCGCGGCGTGCGATCGTCGCGCGCGACCTGCTCCTCGTGCCCGTCACCGATCTCGCCGACGCGCTCCAGGTGCTCGATGCGCTCGCACGGGGCGAGACGCCCGAGCGGGCCGAGCTGCTGGCGGCTGACGGGGGAGCCGGTCGGTAACCTGTAGGGACCGGTTCGTGGCGTGGCCGCGGCCCGCACATCGCGCATCGCCGAACCCGTCACTCGTCCCCGTATCCCGTCCGAGAGGTCACCGTGGGAGATCTGGTCCGTCGCCGTCTGGGGTCCGTGCTCGTCGGCGCCCTGCTGCTGCTCATCTTCGGTGCGAACCGCATCGCCGTGTTCGTCTCGGACCTGTGGTGGTTCGAGGAGCGCGGCTACCGCGACGTCTTCCTCACCGTGCTGCTGACGCGCTACGGGATCGGTGCGGCCTTCACGGCGGTGCTCGCCATCTTCATCGCGATCAACCTGTCGATCGCCCGGCGGTCGCGCCCGTTCATCATCCCGACCACGCCGCAGCAGGCGCAGGTCCAGCGGGTGCGTGACGCGGTCGACCCGTACCTGCCGTGGGTCATCGCGGCCGTCTCGATCCTGTTCGCGCTGACCTCCGGCGCCGCGGTCGGTGCGCAGTGGCAGACGTTCCTGCTCTTCCTCAACGGCGAGGCCGTCGGGCTCGCCGACCCGCTGTTCAGCCGCGACCTCGGGTTCTGGCTGTTCCAGCTGCCGTTCTGGGCGCTCATCCAGACGTGGCTGTTCACCTCGCTGATCCTCACGATCCTGCTGACCGCCGGGGCGCACTACGTGCTCGGTGCGATCCGTCCGGAGTCGCCGGAGAAGGTCACGCCTCCGGCGAAGCTGCACCTGACCGTGCTCATCGCGGCGGCCGTCGGGGTCCGGGCGTGGGGCTACTGGCTCGACCGCTACGAGCTCAACTACTCGCAGCGCGGAACCGTGACGGGTGCGTCGTTCACCGACGTGAACGCCGAGCTGCCCGCCCTGCTCCTCCTCATCGGCGTGTCGATCATCGCGATCGTCATCCTGTTCGTGTCGCTGCGCCGCAACGGCTTCCTGCTGCCGGGCGCCGCGCTCGGGCTGCTCGTCGTCGCCAGCATCGTCCTGCAGGGCGTCTACCCGGCGGTCGTGCAGCGTGTCCGGGTCGACCCGCAGGAGCTGGCTCGTGAGCGTGAGTTCATCAGCCGCAACCTCGAGGCGACGCGCAGCGCGTTCGGGCTCGACGAGGTGGTGCGTGAGCCGTTCGCGATCCGCAACGACCTCGACGAGCAGGACGTCATCGACAACGACGTGACGCTGCGCAACGTGCGCCTCTGGGACCCCGAGGTCCTCGAGACGACCTACTCCGAGCTCCAGTCGCTGCGCCCGTACTACGAGTTCCGCGACGTCGCGATCGACCGCTACTTCATCGACGGCGAGCTCCGGCAGGTCATGCTCGCGACCCGGGAGCTCTCGAACCTGCCGCAGCAGGCCGACACGTGGCAGAACCGCCACATCACGTTCACGCACGGCTTCGGCATCGTCGCGAGCCAGGTCAACACCGCGAACGCGGAGGGCCAGCCCGTCTTCATCAGCTCGAACATCCCGCCGGTCGGCGACGAGGAGGTCGTCCCCTCCGTCCAGCCCGGCATCTACTTCGGCGCCACCCCGAACCCCGTCTACTCGCTGGTCCGCACGGATGCCGCTGAGCTCGACTTCGAGGAGCCGGAGACGCAGCAGCAGGTCACCACCGTCTACGCCGGTCGCGGCGGCGTGCCGATCGACAGCTTCGCCCGGCGGGTCGCGTTCGCCCTGCGCTTCGCGGACTACAACCTGGTCCTGACCAACCTGCTCAACGACGAGTCGCGCATCATCTTCAACCGGCAGGTCAGCGAGCGCGTCCGGCTCGTCGCGCCGTTCCTCGAGCTCGATTCGGAGCCGTACCCGGTCGTCATCGACGGTCGCGTCAAGTGGATCGTCGACGCGTACACGACCTCGACGGCCTACCCGTACTCGGAGCGCCGTCCGCTGGTGCTCGGCAACCGTGCCGTCCCGGTCAACTACGTGCGCAACTCGGTGAAGGCCGTCGTCGACGCGTTCGACGGTGACGTCACGCTGTACGTCGTCGACGACGAGGACCCGATCGTGCGCGCATGGGACCGGGCGTTCCCCGGCCTGCTGCAGCCCTTCGGTTCCGCACCCGACGAGCTCGTCCGGCACTTCCGCTACCCGCAGGACCTGTTCCGGCTGCAGTCGCAGCTGTTCCAGACCTACCACATCCCCGAGGCCGACGCCTTCTACAACCGGGCCGACGCGTGGGACATCCCTGTCGACCCGGCGTCGCTCGCGAACCAGGGTGGAGCGACCGCCCTGCAGCAGGCTGCCGGACAGCGTCGCCTCGAGCCGTACTACCTGGTGATGCGTCTGCCCGGTGAGGAGACGGAGGAGTTCGTCCTCATCCAGCCGTACCTGGCGGCCAACCGTCCGAACATGGTCGCGTGGCTCGCGGGACGTTCCGACGGTGATCAGCTGAACTCGCTGTTCGCCGTTCGCTTCCCCTCCGACCAGCAGGTCCTCGGGCCGCTGCAGGCGCAGGCCCGCATCGAGCAGGACGACGAGATCTCCGCCTACATCACGCTGCGCTCCCGTGACGGCTCCAACGTCATCCGCGGGAACATGCAGGTGCTGCCGATCGCGGACTCCATCCTCTACGTGCAGCCGCTGTTCCTCGAGAACCCGCAGGCGCGTATCCCCGAGCTCGCACGCGTCGCGGTGGTGATGGGCGAGCGGACCGCGTTCGACCGCACGCTGACCGGTGCGCTCGCGCAGCTGCTCGACATCCGTATCCCCGACTCGCTCGCCGGTGACGAGGGCACGGACGTCGCGCCGGGTGCACCGGGCGCGGACGAGACGGACGCGCTGGTGCTGCTCGAGCGTGCGCTCGAGGCGTTCGACCGGGCCGACACGTTCCTGCGGGCGGGCAACCTCGCCGGTTACGAGCGTGAGGTGCTGGTCGCTCGTCGTCTGCTCGAGCGGGCCTTCGAGGCCTCCGGCGGTTCGCTCGTTCCCGACCTGCCGCCGGCCCCTGAGGGCGACGGGCAGGACGGGAGCAGCGAGGCGGAGACCGCGCAGACGGCGCTGCGCCGCTGAGCTGCGCCGCTGAGCAGCGGCCCGACAGGGCCGGGTTGCGCGGGCCGTGGGCGTGGCGGTACGCTCGTAGAAGCGACGCGGGGTGGAGCAGCTCGGTCAGCTCGCCGGGCTCATAACCCGGAGGTCGCAGGTTCAAATCCTGCCCCCGCTACTCAGTATCGCCGGCCCGACGCTGGCGACGCATCCGGAAGCCCTCGGTGAGCCTCGAGCCGCCGGGGGCTTCTCCTTGGCCGCAGGAGGCCGGCGGTTCGTTGTTCCGGGCGTGGCAGCGACGGAGGTGCGCTCGATGGGGCAGGGGCTGAAGCTGGCCAGAGCACCGATCCAGGCGCGCGGGCTGGCGACCGTGCGACGTGCGATCGACGCGGCCATCGAGCTGCTCGACGAGCAGGGTGACGCACCGCTGCACCTCCTCGACGTCACGGCCCGCTCCGGGGTCAGCAATGGTTCCTTGATGCACCACTTCGGGACGCGCGACGGGCTGGTGGCTGCGGCGCTCGCGACCCGTTCCGATCGCGCCGCCGTCGAGCGTGTCCGGCTCTTCAACGACCTCTCGAGCAGCCCCGAGCGCATCGGGCCGGCGCTCGCTTCGATGCTCCTCGCCACCGGGAAGGCCGAGCGGGCGGCTGCGCGTCGCGCTCGGTTCCGAGCGCTGGCGTTCGCCCGCCACCGTCCGGAGCTCCGGGCCGCACTCATCGAGTCGTTCCGCACCGTCGAGCAGGAGCTCGCGCTGCGGATCGCCGTGGGCCAGGCGGCCGGCATCGTGGTCGACGGCCTCTCCTCCTCGGCGCTCGCGGTGTTCTCCGACTCGTACGCGGTCGGCCGGCTGATCGAGGGCACGTTGCTCGATCCGCTCCCCGAGGAGGAGTGGGAGGCGCTGTTCCTCGCTGTCCTCGGTGCGATCGTCCCGCAGTCGGTGATCGACAGCACCCGCAGTGCGGGTGTGGTCGTGCGTGAGCCGCTGCCGCCTGCGCGCTGCATCCGACCGACGATCCCGACGCTCGCGCTGCCGGATGCTGAGCGTGCCGTCATCGACCACGCCATCGAGCATCTGGGTGCGCAGAGCGAGGACTCGCTCCTGGTGCGCACCGTGTGCGTGGCGACCGGTGTGACGCGCGCATGGTTCTCGCGGCATCTGGGTGGCCGCGAGGAGCTGCTCGACCTCGCCCGGCTCGACCTGCTGATCGCCGGTTCGTGTGCGGAGGCCGCCCTCTACGAGCAGGCCTTCGACGAGGCGATGAGCGTCGAGCAGCTGCACGCGACGCTCGCCCGGGTGGTCCGGCGCTCCGACAGCCCGAGCTTCCGGGCGTCCGCCTGGGCGCGGCTCGATCTGCTCATCGCCGCCCCTGGTCGAGGGCGGCTGACGGAGGATGCGGGAACGGTCGTCCGCGCCGCGCTCGCACGGACGACGGACGCGATCGCTGGCGCACAGCAGCGGGGGATCGTGCGCGCTGACGTGACTGCCCGGGCGGTCGCCCGGTTCCTCTGGGGCTATCCGCTCGCGTTCCTGCTCGGTGACCTTGCCGAGGTCTCCGGCCCGGACCTGCACGAGCTCGCCGAGCGGACGCTGGCGACGCTCACGCCGGACGGGACTCGATGACCAGCCGGATCATGTTCTCGGTGTGCGCATCGATGAAGTGCTCGCCGAACTGCTCGAGCTCGGTGATGCCCTTCGACGGCGTGTGACGGCCGGAGCGCCAGACCGCGACTCCGAGCGTCGCCCACGAGATCGTCGCCGTGATCTCGAGGAGCGCCTCGACCTGGAGGAACTCCTCGCGCGGGAAGTCGTGCACGTCGTAGGGGAAGTCGGTGACGGTCTCCTCCCACATGTCGAGGATGAGTCGCCCGAGCCGTGCCATGTTGAGCTCGAAGTGGCGGCGGTGGTCCTCACCGAAGCGCTCGTTGAGGATCTCCTCGATGGAGGACGAGAAGCGCGGGTAGTTCAGCACCGCACCCCAGCCGCGGATCTCGACGTTGAGCCGCAGGTGCGCCTGCATCCAGGCGCGAAGCCGGTCGATCGGGGTGCGCGGCGCTGCTTCGACCGCGGCCCACAGCTTGGTGACGTAGCGCATGTAGGTCGCGTGGCCCGCCTCGGCGATCAGCCCGTCGCGGTTCCCGAAGTAGTAGTTCACCATCGGGTAGGAGATGCCGAGCGTGTCGCACACGCCACCGGTGTTGAACGATGCGGGGCCGACGATCGCCACCTCCCGCATGGTGAGGTAGATCAGCCGATCGCGGTTCGACGGTGCCGGGTCGTCGCCGAAGTCCAACCAGATGTCGCCCATGTCGTCCCCGACGTGCGGCGGGAACATCATGAGCGGGCGGGGCACGACGGCATCCATGTTGGAAGCCTAACCGGCTTCGGTGAGGATTGGGCGGCGCCGCCTGCCCCCGCAGGGCGTCGCAGAGGCCGTACCGTTGCGTTCACGCCCATCCCTCGGAGCGATCCTCGGAGCGATCATGACCTTCACGTCCGTCGACCCCGCCACCGGCCAGCTGCTCGCCGAGCACCAGGCCCACACGCCGTCCCAGGTGGAGGGGCTGCTGTCGGCGGCGCACGCGGCGCAGGCGGACTGGCGCCTGCGGCCGCTCGCCGATCGGACCGCCGTGCTGGCCGCCCTCGCCGACGTGATGGAGCGTGATGTCGAGCGGCTGGCGCTGCTGCTGACCTCCGAGATGGGCAAGCCGCTCGCCCAGGCGCGCGGCGAGGTCATGAAGTGCGTCGACGGCATCCGCTACTACGCGACGAACGCAGCGCGCTTCCTCGCGCCACGAGAGGTCGACGGGCTGGGTGGGCTGCGCAACGTCGTCCGCTACGACCCCATCGGCACGGTGCTCGCCATCATGCCGTGGAACTTCCCGTACTGGCAGCCGATCCGCATGATCGCGCCGGTGATCGCCGGTGGCAACTCGCTGCTGCTGAAGAGCGCCCCGAACACGATGGGCACCGGCGAGGCGATCGTCGCGGCCGCCGCGGAGGCCGGGCTGCCGACCGGCATCGTGCAGACGCTGCGTGCGGAACCCGACGTCATCGCCGACGTCATCGCCGACGTGCGCATCCAGGGCGTGTCGTTCACCGGCTCGACGCGTGGTGGCCGTGCGGTCGCGGCGATCGCCGGCGCGAACGGCAAGCGGACGGTGCTCGAGCTCGGCGGGTCCGACCCGTTCGTCGTGCTCGAGGACGCCGACGTCGCGCGTGCCGCCGCGAAGGCGTCGGACGCGCGCCTGCTGAACTGCGGGCAGAGCTGCATCGCCGCGAAGCGGTTCGTCGTCCACCGCAGCGTGGCCGACGAGTTCACCGAGGCGATGGCCGAGGGGCTGCGTGCGGCGGTCGTCGGTGACCCGCGCGACGCGGCGACGACCGTCGGCCCGATGGCGCGCGACGACCTTCGTGACGAGCTCGTCCGCCAGGTGTCACGCAGCGTGTCGGCCGGTGCGCAGGTCGTCGTTCCGGGTGGTCGCCGCGACGGCACCGGCTACTTCTACGAGCCGACGCTGCTGACAGGCGTCACCCGCGAACATGCCGTCGGTGGCGAGGAGACGTTCGGTCCCGCCGGTGCGATCCTCGTGGTCGACAGCGAGGAGGAGGCGCTGGCCGTCGCGAACGACACCGAGTACGGGCTCGGCAGCTCCGTGTGGAGCGCGGACGTCGAGCGAGCGGAGCGCTTCGCCGCACGCATCGACGCCGGCATGGTCACCATCAACGACATGAACGCGTCCGATGTCCGCATGCCGTTCGGCGGGGTGAAGGCGTCGGGCTACGGCCGCGAGCTCGCCGAGGAAGGCATCCGCGAGTTCATGAACGTGAAGAGCGTCCGTGTCGCAGGCTGACGACGTCCGGCTGCGCATGACTGCGGGGGAGCCCTACCAGGGCTCCGACCCGGTGCTCGTCGCCGACCGTGAGCGCGCCTACCTGCTCACCCGTCGCCTCAACGACCTGCCGACCGGCAGCGACAGCGCCCGCCGCGAGGTGCTCGCCGAACTGCTCGGCACGCTCGGCGAGGGTGCGTCCGTGGTTCCGCCACTGCGGGTCGACTACGGCTTCAACGTGCATCTCGGAGCCCGTTCGTTCGTGAACTTCGATGCCGTGCTGCTCGACGTCGCCCCGATCACGGTCGGAGCGGACTGCCAGATCGGCCCGCGCGTGCAGCTGCTCACCGCAGCCCACCCGATCGATCCGGCGTCGCGCGCGACCCTGTGGGAATGGGGCGAGCCGATCACGCTCGAGGACGGGGTATGGCTCGGCGGCGGCGTCATCGTCCTGCCCGGCGTGACGATCGGTGCGGGCACCGTCGTCGGTGCGGGTGCGGTCGTGACGCGCGACCTGCCCGCGAACGTCGTCGCGGTCGGGAACCCCGCACGGGTGCTGCGCGCGATCGGTCCCGAGGACCGCCTTCCCGAGCAGCGTTGAGGCGAGGAGCGCGACCGTGACGGAGGATCCTGTACCGCCGCTGCCCGAGGGGCTGGGTGGTGATGCTGCGGTGACCGTGATGTGGCGTCCGGGCTGCCCGTTCTGTGCGCTGCTGCTGCGGCGGCTCGAGCACACCGGGCTCGCGTTCGACCGCATCGACATCTGGGAGGAGCCGGCCGCGGCCGCATGGGTGCGCACCGTCGCCGATGGGAACGAGACGGTGCCGACGGTGCGCATCGTGGGCGCGGACCCGGACGCCGCGGTCGCGCTCGTCAACCCGTCGGCCACCGCGGTGCTCGAGCAGGTCGCACGGCTCGCCCCCGAGCGGCTGCCGTCCGCGCAGGACGCGCCGCCGAGGCTGATCGGCCGCCTCGCGGACCGGCTCAGAGGTCGTCGGGGTCGAGCCCATGGGCGCGCAGCGCCGCAGTGACGTGACGGGGCGACGCCCCATCGCCGTTGGGCGGGAAGTCGCAGGCCGCGAGTCCCTCGGCGAGCACCCGCGCGACGCGTGCGGGATCGCGCGTCGGCGAGGTGGGCTCCAGCAGCGTGAGCGCTCCCGGCCCGTTCCCGCCGTCCTCCACGAGCAGGAAGCGCGTCGCGTCCACGTCCCATGTGATCGCGGGTTCGGCGTCCGAGTCGAACCAGATCCGGGCGGTCTCCGCGAGTCCAGGCGCGGGCACTGAGCGGTCCGCGTCGCTCACCCGGCGTCGCCGGTCGCGTCCAGCGCCTCGGAGCGGGCGGCGGAGGCGCGGGAGATGAAGCCGTAGGGGTAGTCGGGGAGCGTCGGGGCGCTCACCGAGTCGAGGCGCGCGGTCTCCTCGGCGCTCAGCTCGAGACCGACGGCCCCCAGGTTGTCCTCGAGCTGCGCGACGGTGCGCACCCCGAGGATCGTCGACGCGACGGTGCGGCGCGCGTTGACCCACGCGAGCGCGACCTGCGAGGGCGTGATCCCGCGGCCCTCGGCGATGGCGACGACCTCGTCGACGATCGCGTGGACGCGGTCATCGTTGCGCTTGAACCACGACTCGACGCCGCGACCGGGGTCCTCGCCCAGCCGCGTCGCACCCGTGGGGACCTCGGATCCCGACGCGGCGACGACCTCGCGGCGGTACTTGCCGGTCAGCCAGCCGCCACCGAGCGGCGACCACGGCAGCAGGCCGAGCCCCTCCAGCTCGCACAGGTCCACGAGCTCCCACTCGACCTCGCGGGCGAGCAGGTTGTACTGCGGCTGCAGCGAGACGATGGGGGCGAGGCCCTCCTGGCGGGCGAGCATGATGGCGCGCTGGAGCTGCCAGCCGTTGAGGTTCGACACGCCGACCTCGCGGACCTTGCCGGAGCGCACGAGGTCGTCGAGCGTCATGAGCCACTGCTCGGGCGGGGTCAGCGGGTCCCAGGCGTGCACCTGGTAGAGGTCGACGTGGTCGACCCCCAGGCGGCGAAGGCTCGCGTCGAGCGCGCGCATCAGGTGGCGACGCGACAGACCGAAGTCGTTGTGCCCGGCGTCGGGGCCGACGCGGAAGCGGCCCTTGGTGAGGATGACGAGGTCGTCGCGGTTGCCGCGCGACGTCATCCAGCGCCCGATGAACTCCTCGCTGCGACCATCCGCGTAGACGTCCGCACAGTCGATCGTGTCCCCACCGGCGGCCACGTACGTGTCGAGGATGGCGTGCGTGTCCTCCTCCGACGTCTCCGCACCGAACGTCATCGCCCCGAGCGTGAACTCCGAGACGAGCATCCCGCTGGATCCCAGTACTCGCCTGCGCATCAGCATCCTCCTGCCCGTGACCGACGGTAGCGTCCGGCGCGACCGGAGGACCTGGCATGGCTGACGCCCGACTGCTCGATCCCGCTGCTGCCGCTGCAGCAGCCGCTGCGGGTAGCGACGTCGTCGACCTGTCGAGCGACACGCAGACGCGCCCGACCGTCGCCATGCGCGCCGCGATCGCTGCGGCCGAGGTCGGTGACGAGCAGCAGCGCCGCGACCCGACGGTCACCGCGCTGTGCGAGCGGGTCGCAGGGCTGCTCGGCCAGGAGGCGGCGATCATGCTCCCGTCGGGGCTGATGTGCAACCTGGTCGCGATCGCGACGCACACCGAGCCGGGCGACCTCGTCGTCGTCGAGCGGGCGGCCCACATCGCCCGAGCGGAGGGTGGCGGATCGGCGCTCGCGGCCGGCGTGCAGCTCGAGGTCGTCGACGGTGAGCGCGGCGTCTTCGGTCCGGAGGCGGTCGCCGCGTCGCATGCGGCGCCGTCGAACTACTGGCCGCAGCTCGGCCTCGTCGCGCTCGAGCAGACGCACAACTTCAGCGGTGGCAACGTGTGGCCGCTCGACGCCTACGACGCGGTCGTCGCCGCCGCGCACGAGCGCGACGTGCCCGTCCACGTCGACGGTGCCCGGCTGATGAACGCGGTGGTCGCATCCGGCGTGGAGGCCGCGCGGTGGGGCGGGGTCGTCGACTCGGTGTGGATCGACTTCACGAAGGGGCTGGGTGCACCGCTCGGTGCGGTGCTCGCCGGGTCCAGCGCCTTCATCGAGCGCGCGTGGCGCTTCAAGCACCGCTTCGGCGGGGCGATGCGCCAGGCCGGGATGATGGCCGCCGGCTGCCTGTACGCGCTCGACCATCACGTCGAGCGGCTCGCTGACGACCACGCGAACCTCGCGCGGCTGCGCGACGGGCTCGCCGCCCTCGGGCTGGACGTGACACCGGCCGACACGAACATCGTGTTCATCGACCCGCGTTCGGTGGGACGGGAGGCGGCCGAGCTGCAGGCGGCGCTCGCCGGACGGGGCGTGCGCGTCTCGGTCGTCGCCGGACGCCTGCGCGCGCTGACCCACCTCGACGTCGACACGGACGGCATCGACCGTGCGCTCGACGCCTTCGCCGCGGAGCTCGGTCGGTCCTGAACCTGCTGCGCGGGGCCCGGGCGGTCGGGCCGGCGACGGGTCCGCGCGCTGTCGCGGCCGGCTCGTAGGCTGCGCCGATGGACACCTCGACCCTCCTCATCCTGCTCGTGATCGGCGTCGTGCTCGGCGCCGGCGGCGTCGTGGCCGGGCTCGCGCTCGCCCGGCGCGGACGTGCCGACGAGCCCCCACCGCTGACGGCCGAAGCGCTGCGCCCGGTGCTCGACGAGCTGACGCGCGGGGCGGTCAACGAGGCGCTCGGGACGTCGGGCATGCAGCTCAGCGAGCAGCTCCGCACCGCGACCGAGGAGCGCCTGCGGACCCAGCAGGAGGCGACCGAGGCGCAGTCGCGTGCCGCGCAGGACGTGCTGCGCCAACTCGTCGAGCCGCTCACCAAGGGGGTCGAGAAGCTCGACACGCAGGTGCGTTCGCTCGAGCAGGCCCGGGCCGACGCGTACGGCAGGCTGCACGAGCAGGTCACGGCGACCGCGACGACGCTCGAGGCGCTGCAGACCGCGACCGGACATCTCGACCGTGCGATGCGGTCCAACCAGGTCCGCGGCCAGTGGGGCGAGCTGCAGCTGCAGCGCATCGTCGAGCTGGTCGGGCTCAAGGAGCACGTGTCCTACGAGCAGCAGGTCCAGCAGGTGGGGACCGGCACAGGCCGTCCTGACCTGACCGTCCATCTGACCGACGGCAAGGTGCTGTACGTCGACGCCAAGGCGCCGATGGCCGCGTTCCTGCGCGCCATCGAGGAGGACGACCGCGACCGGCAGCGTGAGCATCTCGCGCAGCACGCGAAGGACCTGCTCGCGCACGTCCGGGCGATCGCGGAGCGTGGCTACCTCGATGACGGCGCGTCGATCGGCATGGTCGCGCTGTTCGTGCCCAACGAGGCGGCGTTGGCGGCAGCGCTCGACGCCGATCCGGAGCTGCTCAGCCGGGCGCTGGCGCTGCGCGTGGCGATCACCGGTCCGACGTCGCTCGCGATGATGCTCACCAACGTCAGCGCGTCGTGGCGCCAGCAGAACCTCGCGGACAACGCGGAGCGGATCGTGGGGGAGGTGCTGGAGCTGCACAAGCGGCTCGGCATCTTCGTCGACCATCTCGGGAAGCTCGGCAAGCACCTGACGAGCAGCGTCGGCGCGTTCAACAGCGCGGTGGGTTCGTTCGAGCGCCGCCTGCTGCCGTCCGCTCGCCGTGTCGAGCAGCTCGCGGCCGTGCCTGATGATGCGCGGCTCGACGACCTCACCGAGGTCGAGACCGTGCCGACGCTCGGAGCGACGACGCAGCCACCGCTTCCGGCCGTGACCGACGAGCCGACGGCGGGGTGAGGATGCGCTTCGCACCGCTGCGGACCCGAGCACTGGACGGCACGCAGCGGGACCTGCCGGGTGAGCTGCCGGCGGAACGGACGCTGGTGCTCATCGCCTACCGGCAGCGCCATCAGCGCGACGTCGATGCGTGGATCGCTCGCGCGGTCGCGCTCGGCGTTCCGGGCACACCACGGGGTGCCACAGGGCTTCTGCCGACCGCCGTCATCGAGGTCCCGTTCCTGTCGGTCCGCTGGCGTCCGGCCCGTCGGCTCATCGACGGTGGGATGGCCCAGGGGATCGCCGATCCGGACGTGCTCGCACGCACCCTCACCGCCTACGGCATGCCGTCGCGCCACCGCACCGCGTGTGGACTCGACGGCCGGTCGGGCCGTGGCGCCGGTGGGGCGGAGGTCGAGGCCCTCGTCGTCACGCGTGACGGGACGGTGCTCGCGCACTGCAGCGGCCCGCCGTCCGCATCCGCCCCGGTCGCTGTCGAGGCGCTGCTCGCCGCGCTGACCGGCTGAGCGCTGACCGGCTGACGGTCTGGCCGGGAGCGCGGACGGGCGACCGTGCAGGCCATGTGGACGCCGTCCCGCTGACCCGATAATGTTGATGAACCCTCAAGTGGTTCCGAGGCTTCGCGACGGGAGTTCGGGTGGCCAGTGATGCGCTCGTCCCGGAGCCGCTCCAGGAGCGTGCCGAGGCCACGGTCGAGCGAGTCATCGCGGCGACCGTCGAGCTGCTCGACCGCGTGGAGGAATCGGACGTCACGCTGACCGCGATCGCAGAGCACTCCGGGATCTCGACCGGGTCGCTCTACCACCACTTCGGTGCCCGCGATCATGTCATCGTCGTGGCGCACGCGCGACGCTTCGCCCGCCTCCTGCAGCATCAGCGTGCGCTGCTCGAGCCGGTGCTCCAGGACGCCGACGCGCTCAGGATGCTCGGAGGGATCGAGGCCCTGATCGGGTCGGGTACCCCGGAACGGGGCGGGTCGGGACGCGCCGTCGCCGTGTCCGTGCTGTCCGCGTCCCGCCATCGTCCGGAGCTGCGGCAGCGTGTCGCCGATGATCTGGCCGCGACCCTCGCGCAGCTGCGTGACCACATCGCCACGGCGCAGGCGCGCGGGGTCATCCGCGCGGACCTCCCGCCGGACGCGGTCGCCGTGTGCATGCAGCTGGTCATGCTGATGAGTGGGATGGCCGTCTCGAGCGAGCCGCGCCTGGCTGTCATCGAATGGGTGGCGGTCGTCCAGGCGCTCGTGCACGCGCTGCTCGTCCATGACTGTCCGACCTCCTGCGGACTCGGATCGGACACCGAGCTTCCGACGGGCGCCGCCCAGCGTCCGCCCGACACGGGAGCGGGGGACGACTCGGGTCGTGTCGCACTGACCCTCACGGACATCGCGGTCGCCCCGCCGGCGGACGAGCAGGCCCTGCTCCAGGCCGTCATCGAGACGCTCGATCAGCACGGTCCCGAAGCCGTGGTGCTGCGTGAGCTCTGCGACCGTGTCGGGATCTCCGCGTCCTGGTTGCACCGGCACTTCGGTGACCGCCGGCAGCTCATCGATGCCGCACGGCTCGAGCTCGCCCGGCAGCAGTCGCTCCGCGAGATCGCCGCGTTCGCCGCGCTGCTCGATGTCGGGGACGACCGCGAGCAGATCGTCCGTCAGCTCACCGAGCACGTCCAGGGGCTCGGTGCAGCGCGGTCACCGGCCCCGCACCTCGAACGCATCGATCTGGTCGCGAGCGCGCTGCACGAGCCGGGGCTGCTCGCCGCGTGGATCGACATCACTGCGGCCGCGGTCGACCGGATGTCGATGACCCTCGAAGCGCTGCAGCAGCGCGGGGCCATGCGCGGTGACCTGAGTGCTCGTGCGGTCGGGCGGCTGCTGTGGGGGCTGATGACCGCCGGCGTCGTCGCCAGGTTCGCTGCCGTCGATGCAGACGCATGGGCCGCGCTGAGCGTGGCGATCGTCGAGGTCCTCGTCGGGACCGGACCGGACGCCGGGAGGGCCTGATCGGTCCGCCGGCGAATCCCGGACCTGCGGGGTGCCACGTCTGCCCAGTGATCAGGGACGCTCGAGGTGCCCATCGACGCGGCGCGGGACCGACCACGGGTTCGCGTCGTGCAGGCACGGCGGGAGCAGCGGCTCCGGCATGTCCTGGAAGGCGACGGGGCGCAGGAAACGGTCCACGGCATGCATCCCCACCGACGTCGTCCCTGCCGCGGTCGTCGCCGGATACGGACCGCCATGTTGCTGCGCCCAGGACACGGCCACGCCGGTCGGCACCCCGTCGTGCAGGACGCGGCCGACGCGCGTCGCCGCACGGTCGACGAGCGCCGTCGCCAGCGTGCGGTCGGCCACGTCGTCAGGTTCGCTCCACACGCTCGCGGTGAGGCCGCCGGGGACGGTCGCGACCGCACCGACCAGCTCATCGGACGCGCAGCGCACCACCACGATCAGCGGTCCGAAGCATTCCTCCCGGACCAGCGGCTCCCGCGACCAGGTGGCGAGATCGGTGACGAGCACGCCGGCGCTGACGCCGTCGTTCCCGTCGCCCGCGAGCGGCGCCGTCGCGTCCGTGATGCCGGGCAGCGCGGCCAGCTCGGCACGCCGTGCGGTGAAGTGCTCCTGGATGCGTGCGTCGAGCATCGGTCCGAGCGTCGCGGCGGCGACCGCCTCGGCCAGGACCCGGACGAACGCGTCCGCCGCGCCGGCGCCGTCCGTCCCGTCACCATCGGCGTCGGTCGGGACGAACACGACGCTCGGCTTCGTGCAGAACTGGCCCACGCCGAGCGTCGCCGACGCTGCGAGGGCCTGCGCGATCGCTCCGCCACGGGCGGTCAGGGCTGCGGGCGTGATCCAGACCGGGTTCTGGCTGCCCATCTCCGCGTAGACCGGGATCGGCTCGGGTCGTGCCGCCGCCAGGTCGGCGAGGGCCCGGCCGCCACGCAGCGAACCGGTGAACCCGACGGCCGTGACCTGCGGATGGGTGACCAGCGCGGAGCCGACCTCATGGCCCGCGCCCTGCACGAGCGTGAACGTGCCCTCCGGTAGCCCGAGGCCGGTCACCGCGCGCGCGATCGCCTCGGCGACCAGGGCGGAGGTACCGGCGTTCGACGGGTGCGCCTTCGCGACGACAGGGCAGCCGGCGGCCAGGGCCGACGCGGTGTCACCCCCGGCGACCCCGAAGGCGAGGGGGAAGTTCGACGCGCCGAAGACGGCGACCGGTCCGATCGGCACCAGCATCCGTCGCAGGTCCGGTCGGGGTGGCGTCGCCGTCGCATCGCCATGGTCGATCACGACCCCGAGGTGTGCGCCCTCGCGCACGACCGCAGCGAACGCGCGGAGCTGTCCGGTGGTGCGGCCGAGCTCACCGGTGAGCCGCACCTCACCGAGCGCCGTCTCGAGGTCCGCGCGGGCGATCAGCGCGGCGCCGTCCGCCTCGAGCGCGTCAGCGACGGCGTCGAGCAGCGCAGCACGCGCCTCGAGCGTCAGCGCGGCGAGCGTGGGGGCAGCGGCGGTCGCCGCGCGCACGGCGGCATCGACCACGGCCGTGTCCGCCTCGACGAAGGCCGGTTCCACCGGGGCACCGGTGCGCGGGTCGTGGGCGCTGAACGTGCGGGTCATCGTGTGCTCCGGTCGTCTGATGCGGTCGTCTGGCGTCGAGGTCCGGCGTGATGGTGTGGCGGTCACGAGCTCCCCATGAGCGGCCCGTGCAGGGACGGTCAGAGCCGCCCGAGCGGGACAGGGTGGAGGACCGGACGACGGTCGAGCGCGCCGGCGTCGGAGGGGGCACTCCCGGTCCTCGCCGTCAGGAGCGCAGCGACGGTCGGGCCGCAGATGCGGGCCTGGCAGTGACCCATGCCACACCGGGTGGTGAGCTTCACGCTGCGCAGGTCGCAGGCGCCACGGCGTCCGATCGCCTCGTCGACGGTCGCGACGGTGACCTCCTCGCAGCGGCACACGGTCGTGTCCGGGGTCAGCCATGACGTCCAGCCGTCACCGACCTCGAGCACCCGTGCGAGCGTGCGCAGGAAGGGAGCGTCGGCGCGGCGCTGAGCGATCGCCCGCTCGAGCTCGGCGTCCTCGACCTGTCCGCCGAGGGACCGGGCGGCCGCCAGCCCGGCGACGCGTCCCTCGTGCACGGCGACGTCCGCGCCGCCGATGCCCGTGACCTCGCCGGCGGCCCACACGCCCGGCACGCTCGTGGCCTGGGAGCGGTCGACGACGACGGACGGGGCGGACGCGTCCTGCGTGTCGAGGCGGCAGCCGAGGCCGACGGCCAGGCCGATGTCGGGGACGAAGCCGTGGGACGTCGCGAGCGCGTCCGCCGCGACGGTGCGCTCGCTGCCCGGGACCGAGGTCCAGTCCCGCGCGAGCCGAGCGAGGGTGACCTCCTCGACGCGGCCGTCACCGCGCGCAGCGATCGCTGCGGTCCGCGGACGCAGCCGCACCCCATGGCGCGCGAGCGTGGCGAGATACTCGGCGCCCTCCCGCACCTTGCTCAGTGGGATGCCGCGCGGTGAACCACCCAGCCAGCGTCGCGGGTCGTTCGCGTCGGCGAGCGCGACGATGTTCGTGCGGACCCGCGCGAGCGCGGCCGCGACGGGGAGCAGCAGCGGGCCGGCCCCGGAGATGACCACCGCATGGCCCGGACGCATGCCCTGACCCTTGAGCAGCGCCTGCGCGCCGCCGACGGTGAGTACCCCCGGGAGGTCCCAGCCGGGGAAGGGCACGATCCGCTCGTTCGCGCCGGACGCCACGATGAGCGCGTCGGTCTCGAGCGTCGGGAGGTCCTCGCGGTCCGTCGCGATGCGCAGCCCGCCGTCCGCGAGTCGCTGGACGGCCCACACGCCTGCGCTGGTCACGTGCGTGAACCGTGGCGAGCGTTCCAGCCGTGCGACGTCAGCGCTCCAGCGGTCCCAGCCGTGATGCAGCGCGCCTGCGTCGGTCGCGGTGAACGCCTCCGGTTCGCGACGGTGGTACTGCCCACCGAGTCGCGCGCCGAGGTCGACGAGGACGACGGGTACGCGTGCATCGATCGCGGCGCGTGCGGCGGCGACCCCGGCGGGGCCTGCACCGAGCACGACGAGCGGGACCCGCTGGACGGTCATAACGGGCCCCCCTCGCCGAGCACGTGGGTGGTGACGGCGACGCCGTCGCGCACCGGGGTCAGGCAGGAGCGCACCGGGCCGGACCCGTCGACCCGCACGAGGCAGTCGTGGCAGGCGCCGATCCCGCAGAACAGTCCCCGCGGGGCGTCCCCGCGCCGCGTCCGGCGGGTCGCACGCACGTCGGCGGCCAGGAGCGCTGCCGCGATCGACTCGCCGGCGTACGCCTCGACGGGTATGCCGTCGAACGTGAGGCGCACCGGCGCGCCGCGCGTCAGGCCACGAGGGTCCTCGGCGCCGACCCGGAGCGACGCACCGCGGGGCGCCCCAGCATGCGGCTCAGGCATGACTGACCTCCGCACTGGCGCCCGCACTCGCGCCTGCGCGCGCCAGCAGGCTCGGGCGTGCGACACGGAACGGCAGCGGGTCGACCGGCGGAGGGGTGCCGGTGATGCCGGCACGGATGAGCTGGCCGGTGGCCGGAGCGAGCCCGATGCCTGCCCCCTCATGGCCGGTCGCATGCCACAGGCCACGGACCGCCGGGTCCTCCCCGATGATCGGCAGATGGTCGGGCACCCACGGACGGAACCCGGTGTAGACGCGCAGCAGGTCGACGTCGGCGAGGATGGGGAACAGCCGACGGGCGCGCTGCGCGATGCGGCGGACGACGTCGAGGTCGACGGTCGCATCGAAGCCGACGAGCTCACGGCTCGAACCCAGCAGGATCGTTCCCGACGGGGTCGACTCGACGACGGCGGACACCTGGGCCTCGCTGGTGTCCGCCGTGAGGGTGTCGACGTAGCTGGCCTCGTAGACCTTGTGGTGGACGAGACGGCCGACCGGCGCGGTGACTAGCAGATGACCGCGCCGTGGGCGCACCGGGAGGTCGGAGCCAGCGAGCCGGGCGATCGCCGATGACCATGGTCCCGCGGCGTTCACCACCGCACCTGCCGCGAACGTCCCGGTGGTGGTGCGCACCGCGGCGACACGACCGTCCGGGTCGAACGCGAAGCCGAGCACCTCGCTGCTGCCGCGCACCTCGGCCCCGAGGCGCCGTGCGTCCGCGAGCAGCGCGGACGAGGCGAGCACCGGCTGGACCTGTGCATCGTCGGGGTAGAGCGCGCCGAGGTCGAGGTCGTGGGCGAGGTGCGGCTCGACCTCCCGCAGGCCGGCAGCATCGAGCAGCTGCGCCGCGACCCCGACGTCACGGTGCCGGCTGACGAGGTCGGCGAGTCCCGCCCGGCTCGCGTCGTCGGACGCGATGACGACCCCGCCCTTCGGCTCGTACTCGAAGCCCTCGCTCAGCTCCGCCGCGTAGTCGGCCCAGCGGGCGACGCTCGCGCGGGCGAGATCGAGCTCCGGGCCCGGCGGCTTGTCGGAGACCAAGATGTTGCCCTCGCCCGAGGCGGTCGTCCCGCTCGTGAGGTTGCCGCGGTCGAGGACGAGCACGCGGCGCCCGGCGAGCGCGAGCTCGTAGGCGCAGGAGGCGCCCACGACGCCCGAACCGATGATGATGACGTCGTGATCGCTCACGTCGTGGGGGCCGGTGCGCGGCCGAGCGACGGCAGGAAGCCGCCGGGGAACGGGTCGGTCGGATCGAGCACGAACTCGGCCCGTCCACTCACCCAGGCGCGTCCACGGATCGTCGGCACGATCGCCGGACGATCGCCGACCGTCGTCATCCCGCCGATGCGGCCCTCGAAGCGCGAGTCGATGAACGACGCGTGGACGTACGGCGTCCCGACGCCGAGCTCGCCGCGATGGTGCAGCAGCGCGAGCCGAGCGGACGTCCCCGTCCCGCACGGGGACCGGTCGATCCATCCGGGGTGGATGACGGTCGCGGAGCGTCCATCGACCGGACCGCCGCCGGCGGCCCCGTCGTCACCCGGAGCGGTCACCACCAGATGCTCGATGCCGCGGATGCGGTCGTCCTCCGGATGCACGGGCGCGACCTGCGCGTCCGCCGCGGCGATCACGGCGAGGCCCGCACGGATCAGGTCCTGCTCGCGCGCCGGCTCCAACGGGATGCCCAGTCGTTCGGCAGGGATCAGCGCGTAGAAGTTCCCGCCGAACGCGACGTCGATGACGACGGGACCGAGGCCCGGCACGTCGACGGTCACGTCGGTCGCGTGCACGAACGATGGCACGTTCGTGATGGTCACCGCACGTGCCCGACCGTCCTCGACCTCGACGTCCGCGAGGACGAGGCCCGCGGGGACCTCGAGCCGCACGCGCGTCACCGGTTCGGTGACGGGGACCATGCCCTCCTCGACGAGCACGGTGGCGACACCGATGGTGCCGTGCCCGCACATCGCGAGGCAGCCCGACACCTCGATGAACAGCACGGCGACGTCCGCGTCGGGGCGGGTCGGCGGCTGCAGGATCGCGCCGGACATCGCCGCATGGCCGCGCGGCTCGAACATGAGGAACGTGCGCAGGTGGTCGTGCTCGGCCTCGAACACCGCGCGGCGTGCGAGCATGTCCGCACCGGGCAGCGTCGCGATGCCGCCCGTCACCACTCGCGTCGGCATGCCCTCCGTGTGGGAGTCGACGACCCGGATCGGATCGACGGAGCTCATGCGTCGATGATGCTGCGCGCGTGCTGGAGCTGGTGGCTGACGAGCTCACGGCTGATGTCGTCGAGGACGCGGCGCGGGGGACGCGGCGGGCCACCGGCGCGCAGCTCGAGCAGGTCGATGGTGAGCTTGATCGCCTCGACGAAGCGGGGCCCGGTGTCCCAGCGGAACAGCGGGAGCAGCGCCCGGTACAGCGGGAGCGCGGCAGCGACGTCACCGAGCCGTCCGAGCTCGAACAGGCGGACGGTCTCGCGGGGGAGGGCACCGGTGAAGCCGCCGATCCAGCCGGTCGCACCCATCAGGGCGGACTCCAGCGCGAGGTCGTCGGCGCCGCACAGCAGCTCGAGGTGGGGCGCTCGCTCGGCGATCTCGGAGATGCGCCGGACGTCGCCGGAGAACTCCTTGACCGCGGTGATGCCGTCGAGCTCGCCGAGCTCGGCGATGATGTCCGGCGTCAGGTCCGTGCGCGTCGAGAACGGGTTGTTGTAGACGACGACGGGAACGCCGTGCTGCGCGACGGACCGGTAGTGGTCGGACAGCTCGGCACGGGTCGAGGCGTGGTTCGTCGGCGGGAGGAGCATGACCGCGTCGGCGCCGACCTCGGCGGCATGACGCGCGTGGTCGCCGGCGATCCGCCAGTTCGGTGCCGACACCCCGACGATCAGCTTCCCGCGGCCCTTCGTGACACGGGCGACGGTCTCGACGACCGCACGCCGCTCGTCACGGTCCATCGACTCGTACTCGCCGAGCGACCCGTTGGGGACGAGCCCCGTGATGCCGTTGTCGAGCAGCCAGGCCGCGTGCGCCTCGAGCGCGTCGAGATCGAGCGCGCCGGTCGCGGGGTCGAACGGCGTCGTCAGGGCGACATGGACACCGGAGAGGTCGTTCGGGCTCATCGTCAGGCTCCTCGCGGGCAGGGGACGGAGCGGGCTCGCGGCCTTCGGCCCGTGCGTCGCTGGAACAGTATCGGGGCCAGCGACAGCGTTCCCGGGTGCCGTTCCGCGCGCCCCTGACGTCCGGTCAGGAAGTGCCGATCGCGGATGGGGCATGATGGGTAGCGTGAGTCCGGCTGGACATCGAGTCGGCCGCGCAGGTCCGGTCGGAGGGACGGTGGTGGCAGCGCAGCGCTCGTCGGATGCCGGGGACGCGACGAACGGTCGTGCCGTCTCGGGCGAGTCCTCCGACGGCTCGAGTCGTCGGGACCAGCGCACGCGGTCGACGCGGGAGCGCGTCATCGACGTCGTGCTGGAGATGCTCGAGGAGGGCGGCGAGGTCGCCGTCCGGATCGATGGCGTCAGGGACCGCTCCGGGGTCTCCGTCGGGTCGCTCTACCACCACTTCGGGGATCGTGACGGACTGATCGTCGCCGCGCAGCTGCGCCGCTTCGCGCGCTACGCGGAGGCGGAGATCGCCGCGCTGTCGACGATCGTCGAGCGTGCGGGTGACGTCGCGGAGTTCCGCCGGGCGATCCGGCAGCTGACCCGCCGCACCGCGTCCGAGCTGCGGGCCGCGGAACGTTGGGGGCGGATCGGGGTGCTCGGCTCGACGGTCGGTCGTCCGGCGCTGCTCCACGAGGTCCGGGCGGTCCTGACGCGCCTCACCGACGAGTTCCAGGCGCACGTCGCGCAGGGTCAGGCGCGGGGCTTCTTCCGCAGCGACCTGGACGCGCGCGCGATCGCGCTGTTCGTCGAGTCGTACTCGCTCGGGCTCGCGCTCAACGACCTCGACGAGCACCCGGTGAGCGAGCGTGCATGGGAGAAGGTCGTGTGGTCGGTGCTCGACGGGCTCATCGTCGACGAGTGACGCGCATCGGTCAGCGCCTCGGGCGCGTCAGGGGCGCGGGACGACGCTGACGCGCAGGTCGTGCGAGCGGTCCTCGCGCGTGTACTCGTAGTAGATGTGGAGCGCGTCGCCGACGGGCAGTCCCCACAGGTAGCGGATGCAGCCGTGGGGCGAGCTGACGAACGGACCGTCGGGCGTCACCCGCGTGAACGAGCGTGCGTCGTCGGAGATGACGACACCCGCAGGCTCCTCGTAGTTGTCGTACATGCTGCGTCCACCCGAGTGGAAGCCGACCCAGCCGCTCCCGTCACGCGTGCGGAACAGCGAGTCGAGTCGCCCACGGTGCCCGTCCCACGTGTCCTCGCCGGTGCCCTCGAACACGTACGTCAGCTCGCGGAAGATGCGGCCGTCCCGCGATGTCGTCACGACCGTCGCATCCTCGACCGCGAGCGTCACACGGTCCCCGTCCACCCTCGGGCCGCTGCGTGCGGGGACGGCGGCGAACAGGTCGATGACGCCGGGCTCACGCTCGACGATCCACGGGTCCTTGATGAACGAGAGCCCGTAGTGCTGCGGCTGCAGGACGGTGCGACGGTGCTGCGCGTCGAACGCGCCGGGGTGCGGTGCCTGGAGCACGTCGATGCGCCAGTCGCGCTGCGCGGGCCGCTCGTAGGACACGTACATCCGCCAGCCACCCTCGCCGTCGGGGACGACATGGCCGACCTCGATCGAGGAGGACGCGAGGTCGTCCTTCGTGGCGGTCCACACCGTGTCGAAGGTGATGCCGTCCTCGCTCACCGCGACCTCGCAGTTGCCTCCGCGTCCGTGCTCCAGCGGAGTGCGCGAGCGCGCGAACAGCACGAACAGGCCGCTGACGGGATCGTGGCTGACCTTGTGGCCGCCGACCCAGTAGCCGTACCCGGTGCCGGGCGGCGTGCGGATCACCGTGCCCTCGGTCGGGTCGAAGGTGAGCGTCCGGAGGAGCGAGGAGATGTCCATTCCTTTACCGTACCGATGTCGCAGCAGGTCGTTACCGTGGCAGCGAGGCGCGTGCGAGGGTCGACGGCGAGGGTCGACGGCGAGGGGTGACGATGTCGGACGATGGACGCTCCGGAGTATCACCATGGCTCGTCGGCCTCGCCGGGTACTTCCTCTACCGCCGCGGTCGTCGCCGTGCGGAACGCAAGGCTGAGCGTGGGCGCCGTGGCAGTCGGCGTGATCGCGGGCCGCTGCGTGACGTGCAGCTGCCGGACGGACGGGTCGCGCTCCAGGTCACGACCTCCCTGTTCGCGCCGGACCAGGCGGGCGATCACCCCGGCCGTGACGGGGGCCGTGACGGGGGCCATGACGGGGGCCATGACGGGGGAGAGGTGTGGCGTCGCGTGCCGTTGGTCGGCACGGGGACGGCAGCCTCGCAGGAGGCCTTCGGACTGACCCTCAGCGAGGTCGCGCCGGGTGCGCGCGAGGCGGAGGACGTCCCCGTCGTGCTCATGCCGCTCGGGACGCGCCGGCGGGTGAACGCTGTCGACGTGTACGCGACCGGCGGGCGGCTGGGGCATCTGCCCGCGCACGCGGTGCGCTCCGTCGGCGCCAGCATCCGGGCGACGCAGGAGACCGACGGCCGGCCGTGCGCGGTGCTCGCGCGGATCATGCCGGCGGCGTCCGGGCAGCTGATCGCCGAGGTGCTGCTGCCCGAGACGTTCACGCCGGGGAGCCCCTCCGCGGGCCGGTAGGGTTCCGAAGTCGCCCTGCGCGCACTTCACAGCAGTGCGGTGCGTCCCCCCGTGCAGGGTCCAGGAGGTCAGTCCATGAAGGCGGTCCGTTTCAGCGTCACCGGCGGTCCAGAGGTCCTCGAGTACGTCGATGTGGAGACGCCGACGCCAGGGCCCGGCCAGGTCCTCGTCGACGTCGAGTACGCGGGCGTGAACTTCATCGACACCTACCACCGCAGTGGGCTGTACCCGATGCCGCTGCCCAGTGGCAACGGGCTCGAAGGGGTCGGGACGATCTCCGCGCTGGGTGAGGGCGTCACCGATCGTCAGGTCGGACAGCGGATCGCGTGGGCCGACACGGTCGGGTCGTACGCGGAGCAGGTCGTGGTGAAGGTGGCCCGCAGCTTCGTCGTGCCGGACGGCGTCGACTCGCCGACCGCCTGCGCGCTGGCGCTGCAGGGCATGACCGCGCACTATCTGGCGTTCTCGACCTTCCCGCTCGGCAAGGATCACACGGCGCTGATCTACGCGGCCGCCGGGGGCGTCGGCCGCATCCTCGTCCAGCTCGCCGTGCAGCGCGGTGCGCGCGTGCTCGCCTGCACGTCCACCGAGGAGAAGGCGGAGGCGGTCCGCGCGCTCGGGGCGCATGAGGTCATCCCGTACCGCGACGTCGACGTCGCCGCGACCGTGCGCGAGCTCACCGGCGGTGTCGGCGCGGACGTCGCCTACGACTCGGTCGGTGCAGCCACCTGGCAGTCGTCGCTCGACAGCCTGCGTCCGCGTGGCATGGGCGTCTTCTACGGCAACGCGTCGGGTCCCGTCCCGCCGTTCGACCTGCAGGAGCTCAACAAGCGCGGCTCGCTGTTCGTGACGCGCCCGAAGCTGTTCGATCACGTGTCGACGGAGGAGGAGCTCGCATGGCGTGCGGGTTCGCTGCACAGCCTCGTCACGTCCGGAAACCTCAAGGTCGACATCCACGCGACCTACCCGCTCGCCGAGGCGGCCCAGGCGCAGCGCGACCTCGAGTCGGGCACGACCGCCGGGAAGCTGCTCCTCGAGATCTGAGCGACGAGATCCGATCACACGTCGCACAGGCGACGCGCGATACGCACACGACGCACGGTGGGCCGGCTCCTCTGGGGCCGGCCCACTGCGTGTCAGGCGGGCGGTGGCAGCGAGCGTGCGGACCACACGGTCCCGTCGATGACGTCCAGGACCCACGTGCTGCCCTTGCGGCACGACGGTGCGGGGCCGAGATCGAGCCCTTGCCGTCCGAGCATCGCCAGCAGCTCGGGGATGACGTCACCATGGCTCGACCACACCGTCGGGACGGACAGCGTCGCGATGCGTTCGTGGAGCACGCGGACGTCGCAGCCCTCGACCAGGGCCGGGTCCACGACCACGTCCGTGCCGAGCGCCTCGGCGAGCGGGCGGACCGTGTCGATGCACCGCCGTGCCGGGCTGGACCGGACGTCGACGACCGTGCCGGTCCCGCCGCCGGGCTCCGTGCCGGGTCGCTGCGTCAGGATCGGAGCGAGGGCCGCCGGGAGCGCCTCGGCCTGCGCGAGGCCTCGCTCGTCGAGCGGACGCTCGAGGTCACCGGGCCCGCTCCCGCGGGCACCGGCGCGCGCATGCCGGACGAGCAGCAACGGCGGCATGGTCAGTCCTCCTCGGTGCTGACCGGGCGGGCGAGCATGCGGGAGCCGCGGGTCAGCCAGGCGCCGACGAGGATCGTGATCCCACTGAGGATCAGGGCGCTGCGCACGCCGATCGCGTCGGTCATCGATCCGGTCACGAGCGCGGTGACCGGGCGTGAGCCGAGGAACGCCATCGACCACAGGGCCATCACCCGCCCGCGCAGCGCGTCCGGCACGTCGGCCTGCACGAGCGTCGTGAACGAGTTCAGCGCGAGCGTCATGCCGCCACCGCCGGTAGCCACACCGAGGACGGCGACGACGGGGACCGGAGCGACCCCGGCGAGCAGCGTCCCCACGCCCATCAACGCCAGACCGATCGCGCCCAGCCGCATGATGCCGACCGCGAGGCGGACGCGCGAGAGCGCGACGAAGCCGACCGCCGCCCCCAGGCCGAAGGAGGACGCGAGGGTGCCGACGAAGTTCGCCTCGGCACCGAGCGTCGCCGCCAGTGCTGGCGTCAGGGTCGTGACCGGATCGGTACCGATGCCGATCACGCCGACACCCAGGATCTGCAGGACGGTGCGGGGGGAGCGGCGCAGGTAGGCGAGCCCCGCCCGGACCCGGCTGTCGGACCCGGCGGTCTGCGCTCGCGGGCTGAGCCGGACCCCGCGGCGCAGCTGAAGGAGCAGCACGACGAAGCCGACGTGGAGCGCACCGGCGAGCCCGAACGTGACGACGGGACCGAAGGCGAGGTAGAGCGCCGCACCGATCGCCGGCCCGGTCGAGCGCGCGACGACGATCGGGAGCGAGGACAGGGCGAGGGCGTCGGCGAGCTCGCTGCGCCGCACGAGTGCGGGCAGCAGCGCGGACGTCGCCGGGCCGCTGACCGCGAAGCCCGTCCCGACCAGTCCGGCGGCGGCGACCATCACGTACGCGTCCCGCTGCCCGGTGAAGCCGGCGGTGACGGCCCAGACCGTGAGGAGCACCGACCCGAGGGCGGTGATGACCGTGCCGGCGATGACCTGGAGGAAGCGGTCGCTGCGGTCGGCCCGAGCGCCGGTCAGCGGGGTCAGCACGAGCTGTGGCGTGAACTGCGCGACGCTGACGAGCCCGACGATGAACGCGGACCCGGTCAGGTCGAAGACGAGGATGGCGCCGGCGATGTTGGTCGTCCACACGGCGAGCGTCGACAGGACCTTGCCGGCCGCGAGCGCCCCGACCGGCGTGCGCAGCAGCTGACGCCGCGTGCGTGGTGGTCCGTCCTCGTCCAGCACCGAGAGCCTCCCCGTCGGTCGTCGGTCGCCGTCCGGGTCAGGCGTGCGTGTCCACGACCGTGCGGCCCCGGACCCCGCTCCCGAGCAGCGCTGCGGCGCGCTCAGGGACGTCCGCGAGGCCGACCGTGGTGGTGAGCCGCGCGAGCAGCTCGGCGTCGACCGCAGCGTGCAGCCGCTCCCACACGGCCGGCCGACGTTCGACCGGGTGCAGCACCGAGTCGATCCCGGCGAGCGTCACGCCCCGGATGATGAACGGCATGACCGTCGTCGCCAGCGTGGTGTCGTCCGCCAGCCCGCAGGCAGCCACGACCCCTCCAGGACGGGTCTGCGCGAGTGCACCGGCGAGCGTCGCTCCGCCGGCGACGTCGACGACGCCGGACCAGCGTGCTGCGGCGAGCGGCCGGCCGGCCGCCCCCGCGACGTCCTCGCGTGTGACGGTGCGTGCAGCGCCGAGGCCGGTCAGCAGCGCCTCGACCTCCGGGGCACCCGACGATCCCGTCGCCGCCTCGACCTCGTACCCGGCGTGGGCGAGCAGCAGCACGGCGATCGATCCGACGCCGCCGGTCGCACCCGTCACCAGCACCGGTCCGTCCTCCGGGCGCACGCCACCGTGCACGAGCGCATCGACGCTGAGCTGCGCGGTGAAGCCTGCGGTCCCCAGCGCCATCGCCCGGTGCGCGTCCATACCGGCAGGACGCGTGATGACCCATGCGGCGGGGACGCGGGCGCGCGTCGCCATGCCGCCCCAGTGGCGCTCGCCGAGCCAGCAGCCGGTGACCAGCACCTCATCGCCGGGGGTGAACGCCGCGTCGTCAGAGGCGTGGACGGTCCCGGCCAGATCGATGCCCGGCACGTGCGGGTGCTCGCGCACGAGTCCCGGCCGGCCGGCCAGCACGAGGGCGTCCTTGTAGTTGAGCGACGAGTGCGTCACGTCGACGGTGACCGCACCGTCGGGCAGTGCATCGTCGTCGATCGTCTCGACGGCGACGGAGGGCGGTGCGTCCGCGTCATCGCGACGGATCATCAGCACGGTCGCGCTCATACGTCGCCTCCGGTCGTCATGGCGACCTGGCGTGCGCCGGCGACGGTCGCCAGCTGTGCCGGGTCGATGGGGAACACGCTCGAGGGGGTGCCGGCGGCCGCCCAGACCTGCTCGTGCGTGAGCAGCGTCGGGTCGAGCAGCACGTGCGCGACACCGTCGCCGGTGTGGCCGAACGGCGGCGTGCCGCCGATCGCGTATCCGGTCGCGGCACGCGCCTCGTCCGCGCTGGCCTTGCGCACCTCGTGCGCACCGACCGCTGCGGCGAGCAGCGACTCGTCGACGCGCCGCCCGCCGCTCACGAGGGCGAGCACCGGGCGATCGTCGGCCATGAACACGAGCGACTTCACGATCGCGTCGACGTGGCAGCCGACCGCGGCCGCCGCATCGACCGCGGTCCGGGTGCCCTCGGGGAAGTCGGAGACGGCGACGTCGACCCCGACCGCGTTGGCGAGGGTGCGGAAACGGTCGGTCGCGGAGGAGGGCATGGCCCGACTCTAACCGTCACGCTCGTCGGCACGGATGCGGCCGGACCCGCCGCTACGGTGCCCTCGCGTGCGCATCGGCGCCCGACCCCTACTCGGAGGAGTGCCCGCTGATGATCCGCACGGTGGAGCTGCACACGGCCGGCGAGCCGGTCCGCATCGTCGTCGACGGGCTCCCGCCGATCCCTGGCGCCACCATCCTCGAGAAGCGTCGCTACGCGCGCGAGCACCTCGACGGGCTGCGTCGTGCGCTCATGGCTGAGCCGCGGGGCCACGCCGACATGTACGGCGTCTGGCCGGTCGAGCCGGACCTGCCCGACGTCGACCTCGCCGTGCTGTTCCTCCATAACGAGGGCTTCAGCACGATGTGCGGGCACGCGACGATCGCGCTCGGGCGCTTCGCGGTGGAGGAGGGTCTCGTCACCGTGCCGGCGGCCGCGCCGGGCGTGACGGTGGAGGTGCCGGTGCGGCTGCAGGCCCCGTGCGGGCTGATCGACGTGCGTGTCGACGTGACCGACGGGCGCGTCGGTGACGTGCGGTTCACGAGCGTGCCGGCGTTCGCTGCGGCGCTCGACCTGGCCGTCGACGTCGACGGTGTCGGGCGCGTCGTGCTCGACGTCGCCTACGGCGGGGCGTTCTACGCGGTGGTCGCGGCCGACGCGGTCGGAGTGGAGCTCGGCGTGACGCGACTCGCGGACGTCGTCGACCGGGCGGACGCCGTGTCGAACGCGGTGCGTCAGGCGATGCGGCTCGAGCATCCCGACGCGGACGACCTCGCGTTCCTCTACGGGACCATCGTCGTCGACGCACCCGACGCTGCGGCGCCCGACCTCAGCCACAACGTGTGCGTGTTCGCGGACCGGCAGGTCGACCGCAGTCCGACCGGCAGCGGGGTCACCGCGCGCATGGCGCTGCGTCATGCGCGTGGCAGCGTGCGCGTCGGCGAACCTCGTCGCTTCGCCGGGGTCAGCGGCGAGGAGTTCACCGCCACCGTCGTGGCCGAGCATCCGGCCGGGACGAACGCACCGGACGGCATCGCCTCCGTCGAGGTCCAGGTCGCCGGACGTGCGTACCGCACCGGAGCCAGCATGTTCCTGCTCGAGGACGACGATCCGCTCCGTGAGGGCTTCCTGCCGCGCTGAGGAGCGGGGCGGTCGGGCTCAGACGATCGCGGGCGCGTCGGGTGGGCCGTCCGTGGCGGGTCGCATCAGCAGTCCGCCGACGATCGCGAGCACGCCCAGCACCGCGAGTCCGAGGCCGAGCCGTCCCGTCGGCACCAGCAGGTCGCGCACCCCGTCGAGCAGCACGGGGAGGGCTCGGCTGCCCGCGCCGCCGTCAGGCAGCGTCTCGACCAGGCGCGACGTGACCGCATCCGGCGCGGCCCGCAGGAGGAGCAGCGTGCCGCCGCCCGCGACGAGCAGCGCGCCGCCTGCGGCGACCGTGCGACGACGCCGCGGCGCGGCGCCCTCGTTCGCGCGTGCGCTGGGGGCGAGGAGCAGCATGAGCGCGCCGAGGAGCAGCAGTGCGCTGAGCGTTCGGGCGAGGCCCGGCGCGAGGCCCCCGACCCGGCCGACGTCCTCGTCCGCGAGCGGTCGGGGAGCAGCGGCCGTGCCGTCCTCCTCGTCACCGCCGAGCACGAGCACGCCGACGGTGCCCTGCGCGACCGCGGCACGGATCAGCGTGTCTAGCGGAGCCGGAGCGTCCTCGGCGGCCGCGAGCGCCGCGCTGCGCAGGTCGATGACGATCGGGCCGGCGACGGTCAGCTGGCGCAGCCCGTCGGTCAGCGCTGAAGCGAGCGCTGCGCGACCGGCCGGCGTGTCGAGGGTCGTGCTGATGCTCGTGGTCAGCAGCGGTCCGACGAGCGGCACGAAGGGCGCGAGCGGGCCGCTGCGGGCCGCCGCATCCTCCACGATCGCATCGACCACGCCGGTGACGACCAACTCACGCACCGCCGCGTCGTCAGCGAGGCGGGCACCGAGCGTCGCGGTGCGCTCGGGGGAGCGCAGATCGGTCAGTGCGCTCGTGCCCAGCAGGGCCAGCGCGAGGACCCCGACGGTGATCGTCATCACGACGTCGCGCAGCGTCATCGAGGTCCTCGTCTGCCGGCGGATCCGGAGCGCCACCATGGTCGGCTCCCACGGAGCACGACGCGGTCGACGCTACCGTCGGTGACGCAGCGGACGAGGGGCGGACGGGGATGCGGGTGCGGACGAGCGTGCTGCGACGTCTGCGCCCGGCAGTGGTCGCGCTCGTGCTGCTCGCCGCCTGCGCAGCACCCGACACGGTCGCTCCCGAGCCCGCACCGGCTCCCGCGCCCGCCCCTGCGCCCGCGCCTGCGCCCGCGCCCGCTCCCGCGCCCGATCCTGAGCCTGCGCCCGCCCCCGAGCCCGAGCCCACTCCGGCCCCGGCTCCCGCTGCCGGCGACGAGCTGGTCATCCGTGTGCTCGACGTCGGGCAGGGTGACGCGATGCTGCTCAGCCACCCGGAGGTCACGGTGCTGATCGACACGGGGCGCTTCGACCGACGCGACGTCGTGCCCCTGCTCCGCGAGCACGACGTGAGCCGCATCGACCTGCTGATCGTGTCGCATCCGCACGCCGATCACATCGGACAGTTCGACCGCGTGATGGAGGCGTTCGACGTCGACGAGGTGTGGTGGTCGGGGGCGACGACGACCACGCGCACCTTCGAACGTGCGGTCGCGGCGCTCGAGGCGTCCGACGCACGCTACGAGGAACCTCGTGCCGGTCAGACGACGACCGTCGGTCCGCTCGGCATCGAGATCCTCCATCCGGCGGCCGGTGACTCACTGCGCGACCTCAACGACTCGTCACTCGCGCTGCGCATCACCTACGGCGCGTTCCGGCTCGTGACGACCGGTGACGTGGAACGTGCCGGCGAGGCCCGCATGCTCGCGCGCTTCCCGGAACTGCTCGCTGCCGACGTGCTGCGGCTGGGCCATCACGGCTCGTCGACCTCCACGACCTCAGGCTTCCTCGGGGCGGTCGATCCGAGCGTCGCCATCTACTCGGCCGGGGTCGATAACCGGTACGGGCATCCGCATGATGAGGTCGTCGCGCGGATCCGATCGGCAGGTATCGCCCTCTACGGCACGGCGACGAACGGGACGGTCACGGTCGTCACCGACGGGACGACCTTCGACGTCAGGACACGACGATGAGCGAGCAGACCATCCCCGACGACGCAGCGGTCGTCGACCGCATCGAGGACGGCACGTACGCGGTGCTGCACGTCGGACCTGACGAGGTCGAGCTGGTCGTCGACGTGGCGCTCCTGCCCGAGGGCACCGTCGAGGGCGACTGGCTGCGGATCGGCCTCCGTGCCGACCCGGAGCGCACCGCAGCGCGTCGCGCTGCGCTCGAGGGCCGGCTCGACCGCCTCCGCCGGACCCGCGGTGGTGGCCGCTTCAGCTGACCATCGAGCGATCCGGCGCCCTCAGGGAACGCTCAGGTGACGGTCGCACACTCCTCTCATCGACAGCGCCGCCGCCAGGGCCGCGCGCGACAGGAGGACCGCGATGAACCCGACCCCAGAACCCACCACCCCGGAACCGACCACCCCGCCGACGTCCTCGCGTCGCCGTCCCCTCGCGATCGCCGCGGGTGTCGCGACGCTCGCACTCGCCGGGGCCGCCTTCGTCAGCCTGCCGAGCACCGCCGCCGCGGAGGTCGCGGTCGACGGGCCGCGCATGCAGGCGCACGGCCCGGAGCAGATGCGTGGCGCCGAGCGGATGCAGCACCGCGACCAGGTCGACCCGGCCGAGCGTTCCGCGCACATGGCGGAGCTCGCCGAGCAGCTCGGTGTCGACGCGGATGCGCTGAGCGCGACGATGGAGGCGCTGCGTGCGGACATGGATGCCGAGCGCGAGGCGACCCGCGCGACCCTCATGGAGCTCGAGCCCGAGGCGCGGCGTCAGGCGATGAGCGAGCTGGCCGACGGGCGCCGTGAGGCCATGGCGGCTGCGCTCGCCGAGCTCGGGATCGACCCCGCCGTGCTCGCGGAGCACCGGGCCGAGCACCGCGCCGAGCACGGGAGCGAGCACGGTGCGGAGCGTGGTCCGCAGCAGCAGCGTCGCGGTCCGGGCATGCACCGCTGACCTCGACGTCCGAGGC
>LFIK01000196.1_pt1 | contig 42754 bp, 50 predicted proteins | sample 643401 | NCBI WGS metagenome assembly LFIK01 (sample SAMN03777447, study PRJNA286221) | soda lake metagenome | biome: soda lake; feature: Kulunda steppe; material: water; isolation source: sample T5-Br brine of Lake Tanatar-5 | place: Russia: Kulunda steppe | collected 2010-07
GGCACCTGGCCCTGATCCGCGAGCTGGGCTGCCGCCGGGCCCAGGGCTACGCCATCGCCCGGCCGATGCCGGCCGAGGAGGTGCTCGGCTGGATCGCTGCCCGGCAGGTACACGGCTCGTGAGGCGGGCCGGCGCGCGCTGGGGGAACGATGGTGGGCACGGCTGACGACGGTGGGCACGCCACGCAACCGCCCGCACAGAGCGGACGGATCCTGGTCGTGTGCACGGCCAACGTCGCGCGCAGCCCCCTGGCCGCCGTCCTCGTCGAGGCAGCGGCGGCCCGGCGTGGGGCGGTGGGCATCGCCGTGGACAGCGCCGGGGTGCGGGCACGCACTGGGGACCCGGCCGCCGCGGAGACCGCGCGACTGGCCGCACGCCACGGCCAGGATCTCTCCGGGCACCGCTCGCGCCACGTGGACCAGGTCTCGCCCGGGTCCAGCGATCTGGTGCTGACCATGACCCTGGACCAGCGCGACCACCTCGGGCTGCGCTACACCGGTCTGGGCCCGCGGGTGTTCGCCCTGCTGGAGGCGGCGCGGCTGGCTGCGGTGGTGCTGGACGATGGTGCGCAGCCCTCAGAGCCCCCCGGCACGGCACGGCTGCGTGCGGCCGTGCACCGCCTGCACCTCGCCCGTCCGCGCAGCGCGCCGGGCGCAGGGTCGGAGGACGTGGCCGATCCCTACCGCAGGGGTGCGGCGGCGTACGCGGCGATGGTCGACACCGTCGCCCCGGCGGTGACCACCCTGGCGCAGGTGCTGTTCGGTCCTGTGGAGGAGTGACCCGTCCTCACCTGCGCGAGGGCCGGTCCGGTCCGCCGGAGGTGCGTAGCAGGACGGCCGCGGACCGACTGCTCCCGGTCGGCCCCGCTGGCCGGGTCGCCCGGGGTGGGGGTTCCATCGCCGTGGTCGCGACGGGAGGCTGGCGAGGTTCTACAAAACACTACAGTCTTTTGTGTGTGCGCATCACTAGGTTCCCCCCTATGGAAATACCATAGGAAAACCTGCTGATGCAGCACGGGGGCCTTGCTGATGTTCCGTTCCCCGGCGGTCGACCGCCGCTCTCCACGTCGCACCACCGGTGCCGTCCGTAGCCGCCGCGCGGCAGCGGTACGTCGCACCCCCGTGGAGGGCCGGTGCTGACGCTCGACGGTGCGCGCGTCGCGGTGACCGGCGGCGCCGGGTTCCTCGGTTCTCACCTCGTTGACCGGCTGCTGGAGGCCGGAGCGGAGGTCGTCTGTCTCGACAACCTGGTGACCGGGCACGAGGAGAACCTGGCGCATCTGCTCGGCCATGAGCGCTTCACCTTCGTCAACCAGGATGTCACGGAGTTCCTGTTCGTCCCCGGCGCCCTGGACGCGGTCCTGCACTTCGCCTCGCCCGCCTCGCCGATCGACTACCTGAAGCTGCCGATCCAGACGCTGAAGGTCGGTGCCCTGGGCACCCACAACGCGCTCGGGCTGGCGCTGGCCAAGGGCGCCCGTTTCCACCTCGCCTCCACCTCGGAGGTGTACGGCGACCCGCAGGTCCACCCGCAGCCGGAGTCCTACTGGGGGCATGTGAACCCGATCGGCCCGCGTGGGGTGTACGACGAAGCGAAGCGGTACGCGGAGGCGCTGACCTTCGCCTACCACCGCACCCACGGGGTGGATGTTCGGGTGGCACGGATCTTCAACACCTACGGCCCGCGCATGCGCATGGACGACGGGCGGGCCGTGCCGACCTTCATCTCCCAGGCTCTGGCGGGCGAGCCCCTCACGGTGCACGGCGACGGCGCACAGACCCGCTCGATCTGCTACGTCGACGACCTGATCGACGGCCAGATCGCCCTGCTCGTCGGGGACGAGGTCGGGCCGGTCAACCTCGGCTCCGGCTACGAGCTCACCATGCTGGAGCTCGCTGAGGCGGTCGTGGCCGCCTGCGGCTCGCGCTCACCGATCGTGCACGTGGACCGGCCGGTGGACGACCCGGAGGTCCGCCGGCCTGACACCTCCCTCGCGGAGGAAGCGCTCGGATGGAAGGCCCTCGTGCCCCCCCTGGAAGGCCTGGAGCGCACCGTGGCCTGGTACGCCGACCGTCACCGCTGACCGACCACTGCCGGCGTACCGCGGAGGCGGTGTCGTCGGTCGAGACGACCCGAGGGACCTGATGCCGAAGACCGCACTGATCACCGGTGTGACCGGCCAGGACGGCTCGTACCTGACCGAGCTGCTGCTCGCCAAGGGTTACGAGGTCCACGGCCTGATGCGGCGGGCGTCCACCTTCAACACCGACCGGATCGACCACCTCTACCAGGACCCGCACGAGACAGATGTACGCCTACGGCTCCACCACGGCGACCTCACCGACGGCTCCGCCCTGGCACGCCTGATCCGGGCGATCCGGCCCGACGAGATCTACAACCTCGCCGCCCAGTCCCACGTGGCCGTGTCCTTCCACCAGCCGGAGTACACCGGTGACGTCGACGCGCTGGGGGTGGTGCGCCTGCTGGAGGCGATCCGGGAGGCCGAGGTGCCGTGCCGGCTGTACCAGGCGGGGACCTCGGAGATGTTCGGTGATGCGCCGCCGCCACAACATGAGGGCACGGCGTTCCAACCCCGCTCGCCCTACGCCGCCGCGAAGCTGTACGGCTACCACGTGGTCAGGAACTACCGCGAGGCCTACGGGCTGTTCGCGGTGACCGGGATCCTGTTCAACCACGAGTCGCCGCGGCGCGGTGAGACCTTCGTGACCCGCAAGATCACCCGGGCCGTGGCCGCGATCGTCGCCGGTGTGCAGGACACCCTCTTCCTCGGCAACCTCGACGCCCGCCGGGACTGGGGCCACGCCCGCGACTACGTCGAGGCGATGTGGCTGATGCTGCAGCAGGATGAGCCCGTGGACTACGTCTGCGGGATGGGCCAGTCCCACAGCGTGCGGGAGTTCTGCGAGCTGGCCTTCGCCCACGTGGGCCTGGACTGGGAACCCTTCGTGCAGGTGGATCCGGCCTACTACCGGCCCACCGAGGTGGAGCACCTCCACGCCGATCCGCGCCGCGCCTTCGAGGAGCTCGGGTGGACGCCGCGCACCACCTTCCAGCAACTGGTGGAGGAGATGGTGGAGGCCGATCTGGCGGCGAGGGGGCTCGATCTGCAGCAGGCCCGCGCGTCCGTCGCGGACCGCTCGGCGCGGGAGCTGGTCCGTGGATGACGCACCGCTGGAGCTGACCGGCGCCCGGGTGTGGGTCGCCGGCCACCGTGGCATGGTGGGCTCCGCCATCGTGCGCCGGCTGGCAGCCGAGCCGATCGCGCAGGTCCTGACCGCCTCCCGCGAGGAGCTCGACCTGCGTCGCCAGGCGGACACGGAACGCTGGGTCGAGACCCACCGTCCCGATCTTGCCATCATCGCCGCCGCCAGGGTCGGCGGGATCCACGCCAACCGCACCAGGCAGGGCGAGTTCCTCTACGACAACCTGATGATCGCCGCGAACGCGATGGAGGCGTGCCGCCAGGCCGGCGTCGCCAAGGTGGTGGTGCTCGGCTCCTCCTGCATCTACCCGCGTGAGGCGCCCCAGCCGATGCGTGAGGAGCACCTGCTCACCGGGCCGCTCGAGCCCACCAACGAGGGCTACGCGATCGCCAAGATCGCGGCGCTGGAGCTGACGAAGCTGTACCGCCGGCAGTACGGCATGCCGGCGGTGTCGCTGATGCCCACCAACCTCTACGGGCCGAACGACAACTTCGACCTCGCCACCTCCCACGTGCTGCCGGCGCTGCTGCGCAAGATCCACGAGGCGGCCCGCGACGGCCGGGATGCGGTGGAGGTGTGGGGGAGTGGGCTGCCCCGACGCGAGTTCCTGCACGTCGACGACGCCGCGGACGCCACCGTGTTCGCCCTGCGCCACTACGACGGGGAGGACCACCTCAACGTCGGTACCGGGCAGGACCTGACCATCCGGGAACTCGCCGAGACGATCGCCGAGGTGGTCGGTTGGGACGGCGAACTGGTCTTCGACCCGTCCATGCCCGACGGCACACCGCGCAAGCTGCTGGACGTCTCCCGGATGGCGGAGCTCGGGTGGACGGCCCGGATCGGGCTGCGGGACGGGATCGCGGACACCTACCGGTGGTACCTGGACACCGTCACCGCAGGCGGGCGTGCGGCGGTGCGCTCATGACCGCGCTGCAGACCTGCGGGGTGGGTATCGACCCCCTGACGATGGATGACGCCGTCAGCCACATCCGGTCGGCCGCACGGCGGGGCGCTGCGTTGCCGGTGCACCTCATCAACGCCTACACGCTCTCCCTGGCCGTGCAGGACGAGCGGTTCGCCGCGCTCCTGGACGCCGGGGGTCTGCGTCTGGCGGACGGGATGCCGCTGGTCTGGCTCGCCCGGTGGCGCGGACTGGAGCAGCTGTCGGACCGGGTGTACGGCCCCGAGTTGACCCTCGCGGTGTGCGACCGTGGCCGGCAGGACGGGCTGCGCCACTACCTCTACGGCGGGTCGCCCGAGGTCGTCGAGCGGTTCGCCCGCACCCTCCGCGATCGGTTCCCGGGCATCGAGATCGTCGGTGTGGAGTCGCCTCCCTACCGCCCGCTGGGGGCCGAGGAGGAGCAGGAACTGGTCCGGCGCATCCGCGACAGCGGAGCGGATCTGGTCTGGGTCGGGCTCGGTACGCCGAAGCAGGACCGCTTCGTCAACGACTTCGCCGCACGGTTCGGCGTACCCACCATCGCGGTCGGAGCCGCCTTCGACTTCATCGCCGGGGCGAAACGGATGGCACCCCGCTGGATGCAGCGTGCCGGGCTGGAGTGGCTGTTCCGGCTGTTGAGCGAGCCTCGCCGGCTCTGGAAGCGCTATCTGGTCGGCAACACCGTGTTCCTGTGGGGGGCGCTGCGCACGACCCAGATCACACCCGGCCAACGCAGCCGGTGACCGAACGGACGAGGGGAGCAGCAGTGAGACGGATCGTCGACGTGGTGATCGGCAGCATCATCGCAGCCACCGTGCTGCCGGTGATCGGCGTGCTCGCGGTGGTCGGGTGGTGGGTGTTCCGCACCAACCCGTTCTTCGTGCAGGAACGTGTGGGCCTGGACGGCAGGGACTTCCGCCTGTGGAAGCTGCGCTCGATGCCGCCGCAGGCGCCGGCCTACGCGGACAAGTACGAGCTCGAGCAGGTGCAGATCCCGCCATGGGGGCGCCTGATCCGCTCGCTCCACCTCGACGAGCTACCGCAGCTGCTCCACGTCCCGACCGGGCGCATGAGCCTGGTCGGTCCCCGGCCGGAGATGCGGTTCCTCCACGAGCAGATGCCCGAGATGTTCGCCCGCCGCCGTGTCGCCGTCCGCCCGGGCTGCACGGGCCTGTGGCAGATCAGCGTCGCCAGCGAACAGCTGATCCTGGAGACGCCCGAGTACGACGACTTCTACCTCGCCAACCGGACCTGGCGGATGGACGTCTGGGTCGTCCTGCGCACGGTGATGAAGATGCTGCGGCTCGGTCAGCCGGTGACCCTCGGCTCGGTTCCCGCCTGGGTCGCGCCGCGGACCGGGCAGCACCGGTGGGAGCGTCCGGGCGAGGCGCCGGGCGAGGCGCCGGGCGAGGCCGCCTGACCCTGCGGCGCTGCCGTGCGGGTGACCGTGAACCTCTCGACGATGGAGTACACCGATGCAGTTGACCGTCATCGGACTGGGACCCGTGGGCCTGACCACGGCGGCCGCCCTGGCGCACTGGGGCCATGACGTTGTCGGCGTTGACGTCGACCCGCGGCGGGTGCAGGGCCTGGACCAGGGCGAGGTGGCCTTCCACGAGCCTGGGCTTCCCGAACTCGTCACGGCCGCGGTGGCCACAGGACGTCTGCGGTTCACCGCCCGGACCGAGGAGGCGCTCGACCGCGCCGACGTCGCGTTCATCTGCGTCGGTACCCCGTCCCGCGCCGACGGGTCGCCGGACCTCAGCTTCGTGGAGGACGTCGGTCGGGCCGCCGCACGCAACGGCAACGGCAGCTTGCTGCTGGTGGAGAAGTCCACGGTGCCGGCGGCAACCGGGGACCGGCTGGAGCGTGTCGTCGCGCTCGAGCAGCAGTCCCTGGACGCGCCCGCCAAGGTGGAGGTCGCATCCAACCCGGAGTTCCTCCGGGAGGGCTCGGCGGTCGAGGACACCCTGCAGCCTGACCGGATCGTCCTCGGCGTGCCGAGCGAGTGGGCCGCTGAGCAACTGCGAGCGGTCTACCGTGTGGTCATCGAGGAGACCGGCTGCCCGGTGGTGGAGACCGACCGGACCACCGCGGAGCTGATCAAGCACGCCTCCAACGCCTTCCTGGCCACCCGGTTGTCCTTCATCAACAGCGTCGCCCGCGTCTGCGACAAGGTCGGCGCCGACATCGAGACCGTCGCCACGGGCATGGGCCACGACCCCAGGATCGGCCACGCGTTCCTGCGGGCGGGCATCGGCTACGGCGGATCCTGCTTCCCCAAGGACGTCGATGCCTTCGCCCACCTCGCCACGCAGGTGGAGGAGCCCTTCCGCATCCTCGAGGAGGTACGCACCGTCAACCACCAGCAGCGTCAGCAGGTCATCGACCTGCTGCGCGACGAGCTGTGGCACCTCGAAGGCAAGCGTGTCGCCATCCTCGGTGCGTCCTTCAAGCCGGACACCGATGATCTGCGGGAGGCGCCGGGGATGTGGATCGCTGAGCGCCTGCTGGCCGAAGGTGCCGAGGTACGGCTCAGCGACCCTGTCGCCCTGCCGGCCGCCAAGGAAGCGCTGCCCGCTGTCGTCGCGATCGATGACCCTCTCGCTGCGTGCGAGGGCGCCCACGCGGTGGTCCTGACCACGGAGTGGCCGCAGCACCGCCAGCTCGACCCGGGTGCGTTGGTCGCGGCACTGGCGTGGCCGGTGGTGATCGATGGGCGTAACGCCTGGGATCCGGCGGCGCTGGTGGCCGTGGGCGCCCGGTACCACGGGTTCGGGCGCGGTCGGTGGTGATCCGCCGCCTGGTCATCGGCGGCTGTCTGGTCGGTGTCGTGCTCACCGGGTCGTTGCTGGGTGCGGACGCGCTGGCTGCCCGCGCGGCGTTGGAGACCACCCGCTCCGCGCTGTTGGACGCCCGCGACGCCGCAGCGGGTGGTGACGTGGGCCGGGCCCGCGAACACACCCGCAGCGCCCGGGTCTCGGTGGACGAGGCGGTGACCCGCACCTCCGGGCCGCACTGGCGGGTGGCCGCCGCGGTGCCGGTCCTCGGTGAGACCCCGGCCCTGACCCGCGGCATCATCTCCGTGGCGGAGGGGGCGGTCGGTGTCGGCGAGTCGGCGTTGCGGCTGGCAGAGGAGGTCCTCGGCGAGTCAGATGGGTCCACGGCCCTGGTGGCGGACGGGGTGATCGCGCTGGAGCCGCTGGTGGCGGTCGTCAACGAGCTCGACGCCCTGCCCATCAGGGAGTTGGCCGACGACGCGGAGGCGGTGGCGGCCCTGCCCGCCCGCTACACCGCGGAGGTGGTGCGCGAGGCGCGTACGGAGCTACTGGAGGCCACCGATGAACTGATCGAGGTGGTGGAGCGCGTCCAGCTCGGTGCCGGGGTCACTGCGCCGCTGCTCGGTGCGGACGGACCGCGCCGCTACCTCGTCCTGGTGCAGAACCCCGGTGAGCTGCGCGGTACCGGCGGGCTGATCGGGTTCCTGGCCGTGCTGGAGGTCGGCGGTGGCACGATCGAGCTGACCGAAGGGGAGGGCGTCAACCCCGACGCGCTGACCGGTGAGACCGACCTGGCCGTCCGTGGCCGTTTCGGGGAGCGCATCGACCAGCCCGTGGACCGGCCGGAGGAGTTCGCCCGCCGCTACGACCACATGTCCGCCGGAGCCTTCCTGGCCCAGTCCAACGTCCACCCCGACATGCCGACCGTGGCACCGGTGGTGCTGGACATCTACGCCGAGGTGACCGGTGAGCGACTCGACGGGGTCATCGCCCTGGATCCCGTCGGCCTGCAGTACCTGTACGAGACGATCGGGCCGCTGACCCTTCCCGAGGAGGTCGCTGCACTGGCACCCGGCCTGCCGAACCCGATCCCGGCATCCCGGCTCGCACAGGTGCTGCTGATCGACGTCTACGAGACGCTCGGCGGGTCGAGCGAGGAGCGGCGCGTCTACCAGACCGCCGCCGCGGAACGGGCCCTGTCCACCTTCCTGTCCAGCTCCTGGGACGGCCCACAGGTCGCCCGTGCCATGGGCGAGGCCCTGGCGGGGCGCCACCTGCAGATCGTCACCACCGACGCGCAGGAGACCGCGGCGCTGCGCGAGCTGGGGGTCAGCGGCGAACTGGCCCGCCAGGCCCCCGGCGACGATCTGCTGGCGCTGAGCGCGGTCAACGCCGCCGGCACGAAGTCGGATGTACACGTGGCCCACCACCTCGCGGTCGACATCGACCTGGGGGTGCCACGTCGGGAGGGCCGGGGCACCGTCATCGACCGGACCGCCACCCTGCGGGTCGAGGTGGAGAACGCGATCGACCTGGGCAGTGATCCCTACATCACGCGCACCCTGCGTCCCGAGCGACTGGCGGGGCCGCGCGCTGACGAGTCCTGGGCCGGACTGGTGCGCACCTGGTTCAGCGTGTGGCTGCCGGGAGAGACCACGGTACGGGCCGTGCGGGCCACCGACGGGTCCGTCGCGCCCTTCGGTCTCGACCGCATGCACGACCTCCGCGTCGTCGACCACGTGTTGGAGACCCCCCACGGCCGCACCACCGGGTTCGAGACGGTCGCGGACACCACCCTGGACACGACGTGGGACGGCCGCGAAGCGTCCTACGACCTCACGCTGTGGCGTCAGGCCAAAGCCATCCCCGATCGTCTCGACCTGACCGTGTCCCCACCACCGGGCTGGGAGATCGTCGCTACCGAGATGGAGGGGGGTGGACGTCCTCTGGGCCTTGGGCCGGCGGGTGGCGATGGTGATGCGGTCACTGCTCGGATGGAGGGCGGCAAGGTCCGGGTCGTTGGCGCAGTGACCGCGGATGTGCGGCTCAGCATCCGCCTCGCGCCAGGTGACGGGGCCGGATGAGCATCGTGCGTGTGGCCGTGAGGTTCGTAGTTCTCCGATAGCCATGTCTCGCTGGTGTTCCTATGGTGCTGTCGGCATGCAGTCTTTCGATGAGCGCAACCAACCTGGGGGCAGTAGATGCACATCCGAACCGTCACGACGCCGGTGGTCGCGGCCGCCGCGATACTCCTCCTCTCGATGGGCGCGGTGTTCGCGCAGGAGGGCGACTACGCGGACGACGTGGACTTCGGGGTGAGCATCCTCCCCGAGGACCCCGGGCCCGGGGACACGGTGGAAGCGTCGGTCGTCGGCGCGGTACCCGGTGAGGAACTGGAGTTCGTCGCGGAGATCAACCCGGAGATCGCCCGCGGGACGGTGGAGGCCGACGCCTCGGGGAACGCTGACTTCTCCTTCGACATCCCGGAGGACGCCCCCGAGGGTGAGCTGGTCGTGCGCGTGACCGGATCAGAGTCCGGGGACGCTGATGACGCCACTGTCCCTCTCGCCACGCCCGTGGATGTAGACGACGATCCGATCACCGAGGACGACGAACTGCCGGAGACCGGGGCCGACACCTCGCTCCTGCTGCTCGGTGGTCTGCTCCTCGCAGCGGTCGGTGGCGGTGCGGTCATCGCGACGCGGCGTAGGCGGGAGTCCGTCGACACCTGATCCGCTCACGGCGGAGCGCGGGCCTGCCTGCTGGCAGGCCCGCGCTCTTCGTTGCGCTGATCCACCGCCGGTGAGCGGGGACCCCCGCTCAGGCGCGGCCGTAGCAGTCCTCGAGACGTTCGATGTCGTCCTCGTCGAAGTGCCCGAACGCGACCTCCAGGAAGCGTCCGCCGCAGCGGCCCCCGGCAGCACGGTGGGTGGTGCCTCGCGGGATGAAGAACTCATCACCGACCGCCGGCTCGAAGGACTCCCCGTCGATCTCCACCAGGAGGCCGTGGTCGATGATGACCCACAGCTCATCCCGTTCACGGTGTCGCTGCAGACTGAGGGTCTGCCCAGCATCGACGTGGATGAGCTTGACGGTGCTGACGGCGTTCAACGAGTACTGCCGGAAGCTCCCCCAGGGCCGTTCATCCACCAGCACCTCGGAGGGGCGTTGCACTCCGGAGACCGGCTGCGTGCTGTCGCGGTAGGTCGGCACGGATCCCCCCGTGGGTCGCTGACCTGTTCCCGTCGGTCACCGTAGCGCATCTGCTATTAATCCGATAGGGACACCATCGTGTTCTGTCTGGCCGCGCCGGGCCGTGCCCACCGAGCCACCGTCCCATCGCCCAGCTCGAGCAGCGGGATCGACCCGATGTGGGGGCGCAGGTAGGCGTCGGCCGTCCGTCGGTAGGTCGCGTGGGTCGTACGCCGGACACGGGTGTGCAGCAGTGACAGCCAACGGTGCCAGCTTGCCCTCGAGGCCGACGCCGGCCCGGTCGACTACCGCAACGACGTCCCTGGTGCTGGAGACTTCGCCGACCTACGAGCCCGCTCCGTTGAGGCCAGCGCCGCAGGCGTCGTCGTGCGACTCGTCGGACTGGACGACCTCATCCGCATGAAGCGCGCATCCGGCCGCCCCCAAGACCTCCGCGACATCGCGAACCTGCCACCACCCGGCGAGGTCAACGACGAGCGATAGCGGGCGTGATGACTCGGTCGGCTCGGTGGGATCGCGTTCAACGGTCGATGGATGCGTCCTCGTTCGGGTGCACCTCGACCGGTTCACCCGTGGTCCCATCGATGAGTTTTCGCTCGCCCAGCGGTGCCGCGAGTTCGATGTTCATGCCGGCATCCAGGCAGTCGTCGATGGTGCCGCCCTCGACCAGCACGGAAACCTCCACGGCTTCGGTGTCCTCCTCGATCACTGTCTCACGCTGGTCGGCATCGCCACCTCCAACGCCCGCAACAGCGGTGAAGGCGACGAGAAGCGCACGGATCCGCATCTTGAGGCGCTTCTTCGACGTCCATCGTGTGGGGCGTCGAGCTTGCCCGGCTGGTCGTCGTGGGTGGCGTGCCGATCATGTCGGCCAGTGCTGGCCGAGGTACGGATCGGGGTTGTGGGTTGCCCAGCGGTCGAGCAGTTCTGCCAGGACTTGCGCCTGGGCCCCGCCCGAGGGCAGCTTGCGCTTCGGTACGCACACCAGCACCAGGTCGGGTTCTGGCGCGTAGTCGGCGATGTTCTCGGTCACGACGGCACGGTGCTCACTGCGCGCGAACGTCGCGACCGCAGCGTCATCGGCACCGGACAGTCCGACCTCGCCGACGTGAAGCGCATCATGGTCGAACCCATCGCGCAGCATGGTGGCCGCCGTCTGCGGGAACATCTCGTCGAGCAGGAACCTCACGCCAACAGCGCACGACGCTGCTCGGCGGCGTCACGGCTCTCGGCGATCGCACGCTCGTTGCGGACGATCCGGTGTTCGATCTCTGCTGGATGCCGGGCGGCGAACTCCAGCGCGGTCCGCAGCTGTCGAGGATGCAGTTCGGTCTCCGTCGCCAGGACCGCGATCCGCTGCTCCTCGCTGCCTTCGAGTTCCCGCAGCCGCGCGACGATCTCCCAGACATCCGGCCCACCAGCCAGCGCCGCACGACGATCGTGACCCGGGCCCCGGTACACGATCCCCGCGTGCTCCAGGGTGTCCACGCCCTCGATGATGAGCCGTTCGAGCAACGCCGTCGCACTGATCCCCTCGCGCTCAGCGCGCTCGTGCAGCCGTTGCCGCGCCTCATCACCGAGTCGGAACGACGTACTCCTCGCAGCCATGACCAGTCCTCCCTCGGACGGCCTACAGTGTAGCTCGCACGTAGCGCGTAGCAACGGCGCCATCGGGGACCTGTGCGCGGCCGGTCAAGACGCGCCGGACGGCGTGCAGCGGCAACCGCGCCCAAGGACCGGTGGAGTCGTTGTCGCCTGGTGGAGCTGTGTGTTCTTCCCGACGCGACGGCACGGCGAGCGCCGTGGTGCTGGCGCATCGGTGCGTCATGCGAGGGCGCGTCCGATGGCCTCGGCGGCGTCGCGGTCCATGGCTGGCAGGACGTGGGCGTAGATGTCCATGGTCATCGCGATGGTGGAGTGACCGAGGCGTTCGGACACGACCTTGATGGGCACCCCTTGGGCGAGCAGAAGCGTCGCGTGGACGTGTCTGGTGGCGTGCAACCGGATCTTCGGCACCCCGAGGCCGGCGAGCCGTGGCCACTGGCTGCGCCACCGGTCGGTGACGATGGTCGGCGGCCAGGGCGAGGTGTCCGGTCGGGTGAACACCAGCCCGTAGCCGTGGGTGTCGACGGTCCGGGGTTGGCGGTCGATCGCGGCCAGGGTGGCCTGGTCGAGGAACAGGGTGCGGGAGCGTCCGGTCTTGGGCCGTCCGAGCTTGAGCACCCCACCCACCTCGGTCAGCCCGGCGTTGACGCGTAGCTGGGCTGCGGCGAGGTCGACATCGTTCCAGCGCAGGCCGAGCAGTTCCGCCCGGCGCATCCCGGTCCCCAGCGCGACGCGCCACAGGTCGTGCAGGGGGTGGGTGGCGGTGCACGCGAGGAACCTGCGGGTCTGCTCGGCGTCCCACGTCGCCAGCGGGGTCGGCGCGAGGTCCGCCTCCGGGTCGTAGCGGGGCACGTGGGCCTTGGTGGCCACGTTGACCCGTACGAGTCCACGGTCAAGCGCGTCGGACAGTGCGATGCGCAGCACGGCGTGGGCGTGGGTGACCGTGCCACGTGCCAGGCGCCGCCCGTCGCGCCCGCCGCCGACCAGCAGGTCGACGTAGAGGCGGTCGAGGTGGTGCGCGGTGAGCTCGGTCAGCGGGATCGACCCGATGTGGGGGCGGAGGTAGGCGTCCACCATCCGTCGGTAGGTCGCGTGGGTCGTACGCCGGACACGGGTGTGCAGCAGCGCCAGCCACTCGTCGAGCCAGTCGCCGGTCGTCAGGTGCGGGTCGGTCTCCATGCGGGCAAGCCTGCCCGACTCCGACCCGAGGTCGCTGATCGACCACCTTCAGGCTGTGGACAACCCGCGCAGCCGCGCGACCGTGCCCGTCTCCACGGTGCCGCTCGACCGGGCCACCGCTCACGGCGACAGCCGATGGCGGCGCTGCTCCAAGACCCGCAGGTACTTGGCGTTGGACCGCGGCCACATGGACGACAGCTGCTCGGGAAGGTCCGTCGTGCGCGCCAGTAGTCGGTCGATGAGACGCTCCAACGCTGCTGCTCGGACGCCGCAGTGCTCCGCCGCGTCGATGAAGGTCTGCCTCCCGATCCTGGCGACCTTCGCCTCGCCGCAGATCGGCAGCGCCATGGTGTCCGTGTCTCCGTAAGGGTGGGTGAACGTCACGTCGTAGGCCGGCGTCGGCTCCAGGCCCTTGCCGCGATCGAACACGGAAAGGTTCTTGGCGTGCAGGTCGCCGTTGCCGATCAGGTAGGACGCGGCAACCTGTTCGAGGAGGCGCAGCGCCGCCACCGTCGGGTTCGCGCACAGACCCGCCAGGGCGTTGACGACGTCGACGGTGTCGAGGTCGTACTTGTCGGCGGGGTAGCGACCTGTTGCCTGGCAGCCGTCCAGTTGCCGCAGCGCCCTGACAACTCCCGCACTGGCGTGCCGGTCGAACCGTGTGACGAGCAGGGCCTGCTCACCGGTCCTGTCGACCACCACCTCGGCGTGGTTCACCTCGAGCTGCGCGCGTGCGAGCGCCTGGAGGCACGCCTGCTCGTTGGCGATCAGCCGGGGGAGCCCTTGCTGCCCGAACTTCAGGAGGTGGGTGGACAGGGCGCTGTCGCGGACCGGGATCGACATGCGCTCGGAGAGCTTGACCTTCTCCTGGACGCCAGGCACGCCCGAGACCGGCAGCCTTCGCAGCTCGGCGAACACGACCGCGTCGAGGTGGGAAAGATCGACCTTCGCGGCCGTTGATGCTGCGGGAAGGGAGCCGGCGGGTACGAACTGGAGGTCGCCGACCAGGTCGTTACCGATCGCGAGCAGCAGCGCGACCTCGTTGTCCAGGGACGTCTTGACCTGCTGTCGCAGCGCTTCCAGGCGGCGCCCCTCGGGGAGCAGGTTCGATAGCAGCGGAGGGAGCGCACCAGCTGGCCAGGTCGTGCTGCCGGCCGGCAGGTGCGGCACCAGTGGAGCCCGGTCGTAGCTGTCGACGTAGGAGAACCGGGTCGCGTCAGGTAGTCGGGTGACGTGCCCGACGAGGCGACCTGCCGCGTAGACGTCGGCGTCGTTCATCGTGGTTGGATCTGCAGGGTCAGCCCGAGCGCGTCGAGCACCCGGAGGACCTCCTGGAGGCGGACGGTGGGCTTGCCGTGTTCGAGGTCACGAAGGAACCGGTCCGAGACCCCCGCCAGATCGGCCAGCAACAGTTGGTCCAGCCCCTGTTGTTTGCGGGCGTCCCGTACCGCTGCCCCGAGTTCCTGCGCCGTCATGCCCACGACCGCTCTACATCGGATCGGTCGTACCGATGTAGGGCGATACTGCCGGATAGTCCCTCACGGGGCAACGCTTTCGGATCGAACGGACCGAAATCAGATGTGGGACGACCCTTTCGGCCCAGCACGGTGGCCGATCGGAACGGGGCGCGCCGGCTTCGTGCTCGCCCGCAGCCATGACCTGCCGCGCCACGAAGCCGGCAGGGCCGGCGGAGCTCGAGTGTCTCACCTGCGCCCCATAGTGTGACCATCGGGCCCTCAGCCGACGCAGGCGCAGACGGATGTTGATCACGCGTTCGCCCGGATCGCGGCTCGGCTTGACGTCGGCGTCTCCATGCTGGAGTAAGACGAGGGCCTCCCCGAGTGGAGTGCGAACCACGCGACGCGACGGGCTGTTGGGCTTGTGGCCGCCGTGATCGACCGCGAGCTCCTACCGATCCGGGCACTCGATCCAGCTGACGACCTGGAGGTCTCTGCGTACGTTGCAGGGCCTGCCGCGTTGCTGGTCGCGAAGCTCCACGAGCTGGGGGAGCGCCGGGAGCAACCGAGCCGGTTGCTCGATAAGGACGCGTACGACATCTATCGCCTCCTCGTCGCGGTTGGCGCGGACGAACTCGAGCAGAGGCTGCAACAGCTGCTGGATGAGGAGCCCTGCGCGCAGGTCACCAGCGAGGTGCTCGATCACGTTGCGGAGATGTTCGCCGACAGCCCGAACGTCGTCGCCAGCATGATGGCGGGCCCCCGTGTGATCGCGTTGAGAAGAAGTCATGCTTCGATCGGTGCGCAACGACTCCTCTCTGGTCAAGGGGGGTCGTGGCTGGGCGGTGTGGGTGCAGGTCGAGTTGCCCTGGGCCGGGGTGGATGGCGCGGCCGGGTGGGGTTAGGTTGGTGGTGGTCCGGGGAGTGACTCGAACCAAGAGCCGGTGTGAGGGATGTTCAGCCGGTCACGCGGATGTGAGTTCCGTTCCCAGCTGTCCTCCTCGGACCACCTCGCGGGCACGGCCAGGTCGATCTTGCGCCAGGCGGCAGCCAAGCTCGGAGAGGAGTGGTGGACATGACCAACTACCAGGTCAGCGCCACCCGCGATGGTGACTGGTGGTCCCTCGTGGCCTCGGACATCGGGGGACGCGAGGTCGCTTCTCAGTCACGTCGCCTCGACCAGGCAGATGCCGCCATCCGCGAAGCGATCGCGCTGGTCCTCGACGTCGAACACGACGCGTTCGGTCTCGACATCACGCCGCAATTGGAGCGCGTCGAGGTCTCCGAGGAGACCCTTGAGGTTCTCGCGCTTCGCCGTGAACTGGCTGAGCTCAGTGACCGGGCACACGGCAAGACACCTGCCGCGGTTGCCGAACTTCGCCGTGCCGGCCTGACGGTCCGCGATGTGGCGCAACTCCTTGGCGTCACGCCTTCGCGGGTCTCCCAGATCGAGAAGCAAGACCACCTGGCCAACTCCGCGTAACGCCCGTGATAGCGCGGGTCAAGGATGCGTGAAGACGGCCTCGGCCCGTGGGCCGGCGGGCGTCCAGAACACCTGCAAGGGGGCGTGACCCGGCACCGGCAGCCGACACACGATGCCGTCGCGCGTCTGGACGGCCGTTGACATCGACTGAGCTCTGCTCGGGTTGCTGAAGATCAACCCGCACATGACCAGCACGTCGTCGTACATGCCCGGGTCCGCCACCTCAAGCGTGTCCAGTTGCTGCTCAGCGACGGCGGAGTAGTCGTCGAGCCCGTCGCCCATCAGGCGCGGCTACGGCGACGCTTCTTCGTGGGCGACGCCATCGCGCGGCTCAGGAGCTCTTGGAGCTCAGGCGTCTCGTCGTACTCCGCCTGTGCTTCGGTGACCACACGTGCCGGTTGGAGCAGGATGCTGCCGTCCGCGTTCTCCTGCACCTGGAACATCTTGTTGGGGTGGCCAGGCAGGACGACGCGGCTCCTCGAGTCGGTCTGCACGAGTGCGGCCATCTGAACCTCGTTGCGACGGTGGCATGTTCGGCACCGTACGGGAACTACCCACTGTGGGCACGTGGGGTGGGCGAGTGGGTTGGTGGGGCAACTCGTCATCGCCCGGCGAACGCACTACGAGTTGTGGCATCCGCGCTGAGGAGCAACGCCCGCGATCGCTACCCACGCGCGGCGATCGTGGCAGTCAGTCGATACTGCCACGCGGCACGACCCATTCGGTGGGCTGACCGGTCACACTGGAGATCAGATCGAAGTCGGCGTCGTAGTGGAGGATCGTCAGCTCCTCGATGTCCGCGACAGCGGCGAGCACCAGATCTGGGACGCTCACCCCACGGTGCTGCCCCCGGGCCACCAGGTCGCGTTGCAGTTCACGGGCTCGCTCCTCGGCGCGCAACGGCATCGTGACCGGGATCAGCAGGTCGAGCAGATCCTGACGCGTCGTGTCGTAGTCCTGGCTGGAACGCGCCGAGTACCCGACCTCGAGCTCGGTCACCAACGCCACGCCAACCTGACCGGCTTGCACACGCGGGAGCACGGCGTCAGCGACGGCTGCGACATCGACCCGGGCGAGCACCGACTTGTCCACCAGCCAGGAGGCGGGCGTCAACGCCACGCTTCTGCCATCACGTCATCGTCACGGAGGTCACGTGAGGCGGCTGCGAACCGCTTGAGCGCTGCCGTGTCCACATGTTGTCGCCGCTCGGCCGCCTGCACGCTGGCGCGCAGCGCTGCGTTGACGGTGTCCTTCATGGTGTCCGTTCCCAGGACACGCCGCGCAGCCTCGAGGACTTCGTCGTCCACGTCGATGAGTCGTTTCGTCACTGAAACCTCCGGATATACGACTAACACGGAGTATATCCGGGCTGGCCGCGGGCATCCGGTCACAGCCCGCTCGACATGTGGACAACGCCTGCAGTCGCCTGGGTTGGTGCCGTGACTGAACTCGCCGGCGTCGGCTTGTGCCGTGGCTACTCGGCGTGCCCGATCGCGAGGTCGGGTACCGCTCGGGCGAGGCGTCCATCGGTGGTCAGCAGCACGCAGCCAAGCTCGCGGGCAGCCGCGACGTACAGCGCGTCTCCCGCGGCGATGCGGTCCCGCAGGCGCCACGCGGCGTCGAGCAGTGCGCCGGTGATGGGGATCCGGCGGACATCCAGCTTTGCGAGGCGTCGCAGTAGCTCGTCGATCTCATCGGCGGTCAGGTCACCGGCACGGTGGAGGCGTGCCAGCGCGGAGAAGACCTCGGCATCGAGGTGCGCGACGGTGACCAGCACCGTGTCGGGGTCGTCGGTCAACCGTTGACGGACACCCTCCCCGACGTCGCTGCGGATCAACAGGTCGACGACGGCAGCAGCGTCGACGAGGTAGATCACGGCAGCTCGTCGCGGGCGTCCCGGACCGCTGCCGCGCCGGAAAGGTCACGGTGTCGCGGGAGCTGCTCGAGCTGATCGAGCCAGTCGGTGACCGCAGGCACGGCGGTAGAGCGTTCCAGCAGCCGCGCCACGTAGCTCTGGAGGCTGACGCCGGCATCCTGCGCGCGCCGCTTGAGCTCGGCGTGCGTCTCGGGAGAGAGGTCTCGGATCAGCAGGTCACCCATCACCCTCACCTTCGTCCGCTATCGCAATGATAGCGAACGGGTTGGGCGGAGCGGAGCGGTACGCGACACGGCCTGACCTGACGTCAGCGGCCGAGGATGGCGCCCACCCATACATCAACTTGACGGACGTGACCGCTCGGGGTCGGCCGCTTCACGGATGAGCCCGTAACGGAACAGCGCGATCTCGCGCCGTCTGGGGTCTTCCATCGCGTTGCTCCTCACTCGAAGTCGAGCGGGAGCGTTCACCCGATCCACGGTCCCGGGAAGGGCGAGGTCGTGTTGCACAGCAACCTGCATGCGGTCGCTGCCGATGCGAACTCCCACCGACAGCCGATCCCAAGCCAGACGGCGGCCGCCCGGCCGGCCACCACGACCGCAGTGACCGCGTCGGCGACAGGACTGCCGGACGGCGCGATCCGCACCAGACCGACATCGAGCCACAACGCCCACCGCACCAGATGTGCTCGGACCTTCTCGGCAACGGAAGCGAACCGCGACAGCCAGCCGCGCACCGTGGACCGTGACACCCCCACCGTCGCCGAGATGCGGCGCTGCCCCAACCCTGCGGCCTTCAACTCCAACGCCCTGCCGATCGTCGCGGCGAAGTCACCACGACGCGCCAGCATCGACGCAGGCAGCAGCACATGCGTGATCCGGCACCCCCGGCAGATCGACCGCCGAGGACGGACACGACACCGCTGCTCCCCACGCCCCACCGGACGTGGACGGGCCCACCCCCACGGCGCCAACCGGCCACCGCAGGAAGGACATCGCAGCGTGCCAGCTGCCAGCTCGGACTCGACGCGCACCGGATCAGGGCTTACCGTCGTCACGGCTGCGCTCCTATCGCAGCAAGAAGCCCTCCCGGTTTGTCCGCCAAGACATGGGCCGGGAGGGCTTCGCCTATTCACCGAGCCACGAACCGTGCCCCAGCACACACACCAGGGCAACCCCACGGCTGCCCCACCATCCTCACCACCGCTGGCGCACTACAGCCCCACCGTCCTCACCTCACGTGGCGCCCAACACCAGTCGCTGGTCGTCAGGTGTTCGTCGGTCTCCATGCGGGCAAGCCTGCCCGGTTCCAACCCGAGGTCGCCGATCGATCACCGTCAGGCTGTGGACAACCCGACCAGCCGGGGGGCGGGGTCCCCCTGTGACGAAGCGGTACAGCTACGGGTCGTGAAGGCGTCGGATGCGGTCCACGCGTCTCTGTGCATCCGATCTGCGAACGGGATCCTCGAGCCGCCCTAGTCGGAGACCGGCCAGCAGGTAGGGAAGGTCATCGGCGCGATCCTCGACGGCGATGACCTCGCTGACTTCGAAGTTCCCTGCGCCGAGGTCGCGCACAACGATCCGGTATTCGGGCTCGTCGTCCACGGCGACGATGATCTTGCCGCAGTCGGAGAGGTCACCCGTCTTGCCGTAGTCGTGGAGCGCCACCGGAGAGAGCACACCTGCATCGAGCGCCTTCAGGAGCCGGAAGACCTCGACGAGCACCACCTGCGACCGCTCGGCGAGGCTCCGCAGGTCACCCATCGCCGCATCGAGGAACGTGACCCGCTCGAACCGGAGGGTCACAGCGTCTCGAGGTCGATACCGAACTCGTCCGCGGCCTCGGCGAGCGTCGTCCGGGTGCCGCCGTCAGCGGCGTCCCGCTCACGGATGCGCTGCGCGATCGCCACATCCTCCGCGACATCGAGCAGCAGCGTGAAGGTCTCATACGGCAGCAGTGCAGCATCGGGGTGACGCCGGTCACCGAGGACCACCGGCTCGGCGTCCAGGCCCTGCTCACGGAACCGACGCACGTGAGCTGGAAGGCGCGTGCGGGCCTCGCTGATCGTCTCCGGCATACCCACTCCTGTACTTGTTCCTGTACATAGTACGCCGGAGGCGCTCAGGTACCAAGAGGTGCTTCGACCTGGCCCACTCGAGCCCGGTCGAGGATGCCCGCGCGAGGTTGTTGCGAGCGGCGCCCGCTGTGCCGATCGCGAAGGTTGCCGACCGGCGGGTCCCTCTCTGCATCGAGACCCGCAGCCCGAAGCGTCCGAATCGAGGTCCCTGTCCGCCGCAGCCACGCCCACTCCAGACCACACCGTCACCACACGTGACACCCACATCCGCACCAGACCCGGTGCGCAACAGCTTGTGCCGTGACTACTCGGCGTGCCCGATCGCGAGGTCGCGGTGTCGCGGGAGCTGCCCGAGCTGGTCGAGCCAGTCGGTGACCGCAGGCACGGCGGTAGAGCGTTCCAGCAGCCGGGCCACGTAGCTGTGGAGGCTGACGCCGACATCGTGCACGCGTCGCTTGCGCTCGGCGTGTGTCTCGGGGGAGAGGTCTCGGACCAGCAGGTGCTCGCAGCCACCGGCCTCGACTTCATCAACGCCGATCCATCGCGGCGTTGCGATGGCCCGGCGACGAGGTGGCCCGGGGCTACGACGCAGCCAAAGAAGCGGCTGCGGTACGTGAGCGCTACCTCGCAGACAGGCGCTCGTTCATCACGGAGTCCGTCTTCTCCCACCCGTCCAAGGTCGATCTGGTAACGCGGGCCGTTGAGGCTGGCTATCGGGTGCACCTACGGGTGCTGATGGTGCCGGCGGACCTGTCGGTAGCGCGAGTTGCTTAACGTGTCCTCGAAGGAGGACACGACGTTCCCGAACCCAAGATCAGACAGCGACACGAGCGGCTCTGGCCGCACGTGGTCGCAGCCATCGAGCACGCCCACGAGGCCCGCGTGTACGACTCCTCGGGCCAGAGCGGCCGCGACTTCCTGGAGGTGGCCCGCTACCAGTACAGAACCGTGCTCGGCGAGACCCGCTGGCCCAAGTGGGCACCGTTGGCGCTGTCCGGCGAACAAGCCACGTAAGGGGGCATCCAGAACCTGCCACCTCGAACTCTGGACGGCCTCCGGCTGTCGACGGGCACCAGCCTGCGCGGCAGCACCAACCGCGACGTGGTTGCGCGACGTCGGTGCCCAAATACGGTAATATTATCGATACTGAAGCAGCCTTATCAGCTCTCTACGGTATCTGTTCTGATACGGAGCGCGTCTTGGATGTGAGGCTGATGAGCACGCCAGAACTCGCTGCGGAGCTCGGCGAACGTGTGCGCCACGAACGGCTCCGCCAGAACCTGACCCAACGCACACTCGCTGAACGAGCCGGCGTCTCCCGGCTGACCATCACCCGCATGGAAGCCGACGGCACCACAACGCTCAGCAACTTCCTGGCGGTGATGACCGCTCTGCGCCGCCAAGGAGACCTCGCGCAGGTCCTGCGACCCCCAGAGGCGACGACGGTCGAGCAGTTCCTCGGCCACCAGGGGCCGACGCGGCAACGCGGCAGCCGATGAGTGCTGTCGACGTCGTCTACGAAGGCGAGGACGGGCCGTGGGACGTCGCCCGTGTGGCGCAGCGCGGGACGGAGACACTGGTCGAGTACACCGACGACCATCTCACGCGGGACGCCGATCTCGCCCCGGTGCACCAACCGCCGTCCGATCGCAGCCGCCGGTTCCCCGGGCGCCAGGTCGACCACCTTCCGGGCATGATCGCGGACTCGCTCCCAGACTCGTGGGGAAAGTCGGTGTTGCGCCGGGACATGCGCTCGCACGGCATCGAGGCTCCGACGCCGCTGCAGATGCTGGCCTGGCTGGGACGGCGCACCATGGGTGCGCTCACCTTCCGTCCCGCGACGGGACCGGAGACTGCCGAGGTCGCACTCATCGACCTTGACCGCGTCCAGGCAGCGGCGCTGCGACACCTCGAAGGGGCAGGACCCCAGGATGCAGAGGCGGACCAGCTCACGAGGGTCGCAGGCAGCGGTGCAGGTGGCGCACGACCAAAGATCACCGCTGCGTACACCACCGACGGCGAGCTCGTCGTCGATACGGGCACCGTGCCCTCTGGCGCCACACCGTGGCTGGTGAAGTTCCACAGCACGGACGACACCGAGTACCTGTCGGCGATCGAGGCGACCTACCTGCAGATGGCCGCAGCCGCCGGCATCACCACCTGCAACCACCGCCTGTTGCCGGGCTCTTCGGGCACGCAGTACCTCGCGGTCGAGCGGTTCGACCGGCAAGCGGTCCCGGGAGGGCAGCCTCGCCGGATCCACATGGCGACGGCAGCAGGCCTCCTCGAGGCGTACCCCGAGCACGGCCACCTCGTCGGCTACGACCACATCATCCGGCTGGTGCGCCTGGTGACCGGCGACACACGGGACGTGACCGAACTCGTGCGGCGGGCAGTGTTCAACGTGATCGCGCACAACCGCGATGACCATGCGCGCAACGTCGCGTTCCTGTGGACCCGGACGGACGGGTGGCACCTGGCGCCCGCCTACGACCTGACGCACTCGATGGGCCCACGACCGGAGCACCTCGCGGACCAGCCGGGTGAGCACTACCTCGACATCGGCGGCAAGGGCAAGGGCATCAGCCGCGAGGACCTGCACGGACTCGCCCGACCAGCCAGTATCAGCACCAACGACATCGACGAGATGGTCGACACCACCCTCGAGGTGGTGGCCTCCTGGCCATCGCTCGCGGACGCGAACGGTGTCAGCCACGAACTCGTGGAGCAGGTCGCAACGCGGCTACCTGCGCTGGGGCGTTGATGTCTCCGAAGTCGACGCCTGTGCGGCCGATGGCTACAGAACGAGTCACCGGCGGAGCGTGATCCCTCTGGCATGCCTCGGCAGGCCACTGCGGATTGAGCGGCAGGAGTCGCCGTGCTCCGATCATCCCGACGGTGGCTCGGGCGCAGGTGGCAGGTTCTGCATACCCCCTAACCGCTACTCAACGGCCGTTGTCCGGCGAGCGCGGAGCGACAGCTTCTCCACGCGATCACACGGCGAGGTGGGTTGCGCCGGGGCGCTGGTCGGCGATCCGGGCACTGTTGGGAGGTCGGTATCCGTCTTGGCGGCCGACCTGACCGCGAGCATCGCGAGCGGGTAGTCGCATCCGTGCGCTGGATCATCGAACTGGTGCACCGCTCGCGATCGAGTTGAGCGGGCAAATCTGGCCCTTCTCGACGAGAGCAGGCGGGAGCCTGACGACGCCCGCCGAAGTTACCCGTGATTGCACATCGACATCTCCCACCAGGGGTCGGGGTGGCAGAGGATCTACGGTGTGGCAGGCGGGACTTTTGGGTGCCCAGGGTGACGCGGACGGACTCCAAGTGTTCGAGCGTCCAGCCTTGATACGACGGCACTGTAGGGTCAGAAGCGGCCCTTCTTTCAGGTTCCAACTTCGACATTGGTACCCGAAAGACAAGGCCCTTTCGCTCGTCTACGAAGGAACCCGCCAAACACAGCCCCAACCGACACGCTTACAGAAGGACTAGGCCTGCCTGCGCGCCTTGTTCCGCGACGTAGAGGCGGTAGCGTAGCGGTACGGGCCACAAAGCAGCGCCGCGCGGCCATGGACCCGCCGGCCTACAGGCTGCACGGCCGGGCTCGCCGCCCCTGATCCGCAACCGACGTCGACCGCGAGGTGTACGGGCATGTGGACCTCAATCACCCAGGCCTATGACCTGGTGGGCCGTGACCGTCCCTGGCGGTGGGTGCTGCTGCTCGTCCTTGCCCTGCTGGTCAGCGGCCTGGAGATGGTCGGCGCGGTGGTCATCTACACGTTGCTGGCCCTGATCGCCGACCCGGGCGGCAGCATCGAGCTGCCCTTGGTGGGGGATCTGCGGGGGCGGTTCTCGGGCGTGGACGACACGACGCTGCTGCTGTGGCTGGTGGCCACCATCGCGGTGTTCCTCATGCTGCGCAGCGTGGTCAAGATCGGCGCGAAGTACGTGCAGGCCCGGGTGGCCCACAACGCCGGGGTACGGCTATCGGCGGAGTTGTTCGAGGGCTACCTGCGCTGGCCCTACAGCCGGCACCTGACCCGCCCGACCGCGGAGTTGATCCGCAACAGCCACGAGGCGGTCCAGAAGCTCGTCACACAAGTGCTGTTACCTGTGATCAGGATCGCGGCGGAGGGGGTGCTGGTCCTGTCCCTGCTCGTGGTGCTGGTGGCGCTGGCGCCCCTGGCGACGCTGGGTGCGGTGGTCGTGGTCGGCGGCGCTGCGGTTCTGCTCCTGGTGGTGGTCCAGCCGCGGTTGAAGCGCCTCGGCCGGGTCCGCCACCACGAGTCGAAGATGACCCTCAACGCGTTGCAGCAGGGGCTGTTCGGCATCCGTGACGTGAAGGTCCTCGGTCGCGAAGCGGCCTTCGCCGGCACCTACCGAGCCGGTCGGGCCCGCATGGCCCGTTCGGACATCCTGCGTGAGACCGTTGCGCAGTTGCCGACCATCGTGCTGGAGCTCGCCCTGCTGGGCTTCATCCTCGTCTATTTCGCGATCACCTTGCTGCAGAGGGGGGCGGCCCAGGACACCTTGTCCGTGCTGGGGCTGTTCGCCTATGCGGGGCTGCGCCTTCAGCCCTCGTTACAGCAGATCGTGTCCGGGCTGAACGACTTGAAGTTCTCCGCCGCGCCGTTGCAGGACCTCCACGACGACCTGGTGACCATGGACCGGGGGCGTGGACCACAGAAGCCCGCCACCCCGCTGCCCTTCACCACGGCGCTGGAGCTTGAGCAGGTCCGGTTCCGGTACGCGCGCGCGGACCGTGAGGCGCTGCAGGGCATCGACCTGACGATCCGGCCTGGTGAACAGATCGGCATCTGCGGGCCCACCGGCGGGGGCAAGACCACCTTGGTGGACATCATCACCGGGCTGCTCCCCCCGACCGGGGGACGGGTGCTGGTGGATGGTGCGGACGTGCACCAGCACAAGCGCGAGTGGCAGGCCAACCTGGGAATCGTGCCCCAGATGGTTTTCCTCACCGACGACACGCTGCGACGCAACATCGCGCTGGGTGTCCCCGACGACCAGATCGACGACCAGGCGGTCGAGGAGGCCGTGCAGCTCGCCCAGCTGCAGGAGTTCGTCGACCAACTCCCCGAGGGCCTGGAGACCACCGTGGGGGAGCGGGGCGTGCGGGTCTCCGGTGGGCAGCGGCAGCGGGTGGCGATCGCCCGGGCCCTCTACCGGCGCCCGTCCGTGTTGATCTTCGACGAGGGCACCTCCGCCCTGGACAACGCTACGGAGGCGCTGCTGATCGACGCGATCGAGCGGCTGCGTGGCCAGCACACCATCATCCTGGTCGCCCACCGGCTCTCGACGGTGCGCAACTGCGACCGGATCGTCTTCCTCGAGCACGGGCAGATGACCGGGCTCGGCACCTACCACGACCTGCGAGCCACAAACGCCGGGTTCCGTGCGCTAGCGGGGACCACCTGATGCGGAACAGTTCAGGTGTCGTGTCGTCCATGACCGCCCGCAATCCGCTAGTGGTTCGCATCCGATGTCTCGACCCAACGCCGCAACGCTTTGGACCGTTCGCGGAGCCGTGCGGCGGGTCCTGATGCAGCGCTTCCTCATGAACGGGTGGTGTGTCGTGTGTCCTTCGTTCAACGTGCCGCTGGTTCCTCCGCGTGGGTGTGAACCTGACCGAAACCCGGATCCAGCTTGCCACCTTGATCCGCATCCGTTGACCCGACCCCCACGCGCCAACACTGAGCGTGATGCCTCGTTACGAACGGTGGCGGGCCGCTTCCTTCCTCGACTAGCGTCGAGACCCTAGTCAATCCATAGGCGACTGAGTTGCTACCTGCAGCGTTGATCACCGGCATCACCGGTCAGGACGGCTCGTACCTGGCCGAACTGTTGCTGGAGAAGGGTTACGAGGTTCACGGGCTGATCCGTCGCGCTTCGAGTTTCAACACCGGTCGCATCAACCACCTCTATCAGGATCCTCACGAGCACGATGTCCGGTTGAAGCTCCATCACGGTGATCTGACCGACGGTTCAGCGCTCGCAAGGCTGATCCGTGAGATCCGCCCGGATGAGATCTACAACCTGGCCGCGCAGTCCCACGTCGCGGTGTCGTTCAACCAGCCGGAGTACACGGGGGACGTTGACGGGCTTGGGGTGGTCCGCCTCCTGGAGGCGATCCGTGAGGCGGAGGTGCCATGCCGGATGTACCAGGCAGGCACCAGCGAGATGTTCGGTGATTCCCCACCACCGCAACATGAAGGGACGCCGCTGCGGCCACGTTCTCCGTACGCCGCGGCGAAGGTCTACGCCTACCAGATGGTGCGCAACTACCGGGAGGCGTACGGGATGCACGCGGTCACCGGCATCCTGTTCAACCACGAGTCACCGCGACGAGGTGAGACCTTCGTTACCCGGAAGGTCACCCGTGCGGTGGCCTCCATCGTCGCGGGGCAGCAGGATCGGCTCTACCTCGGCAACCTCGATGCGGTACGTGACTGGGGACACGCCCGCGACTACGTCGAGGCGATGTGGCTGATGCTGCAGCGCGACGTGCCGGAGGACTTCGTGGTCGGGACGGGGGAGGCACACTCGGTGCGTGAGCTGTGTCAGCACGCGTTCGGACGGGTCGGGTTGGACTGGGAACGTTTCGTCGAGGTGGACCCGGCCTACTTCCGCCCGACCGAGGTGGAGCAGCTGCGCTCGGACCCGTCGCGCGCCTTCGCGGAGCTGGGATGCGAGCCGAGGACCACCTTCGCCGCCCTGGTGGAGGAGATGGTCGATGCGGACCTCGAGGCGGCGGGCATGACGCTCTCGGGTGCCCGAGAGCTGGTGTCGCAGCGCCCCGTGCAACAACGTCGAGGTGTCGATGCCTGAGCTCCCGTTCGACCTGACCGGAGCCCGGGTGTGGGTAGCCGGCCACACCGGCATGGTTGGCTCTGCGCTGCTGCGCCGGTTGGCCTCCACCGAGGTTGCAGAGGTGCTCACGGCGACCTCGTCGGAGCTCGATCTGCGCGACCAGGGAGCGACCCGTGCGTTCGTGCAGCGTCAGCAGCCTGATGTGGCGATCATCGCGGCAGCCAAGGTTGGCGGCATCCAGGCGAACCGCACCGCCCAGGGCGCGTTCCTCTACGACAACCTGATGATCGCGGCCAACGCGATCGAGGCGTGCCGGCTGGCAGGGGTGGCCAAGGTCGTGGTCCTGGGCTCGTCCTGCATCTACCCGCGGGAGGCGTCACAGCCGATCCCTGAGGAGGCGTTGCTGACGGGTCCGTTGGAGCCGACCAACGAGGGGTATGCGGTCGCCAAGATCGCCGCGCTCGAGCTCGCGAAGATGTACCGGCGACAGTACGGGATGGATGCGATCAGCCTGATGCCGACCAACCTGTACGGCCCCGGCGACAACTACGATCTCGAGACCGCACACGTCCTGCCCGCCCTACTCCGGAAGGTCGTCGAGGCGAAGCATGATGGACGCGACCACATCGAGGTGTGGGGGTCCGGGCGGCCACGTCGTGAGTTCCTCCACGTCGACGACCTCGCAGATGCGACCGTGTTCGCCCTCGAGCACTACTCCGCCGAGCAGCACCTCAACGTCGGTACCGGCGAGGACATCAGCATCGCCGACCTCGCGCAGATGATCGCCGAGGTGGTGGGTTGGGACGGCGAGCTGCGGTTCGACGCGTCCATGCCCGACGGCACACCACGCAAACTGCTGGACGTATCGAGGTTGCGGGAACTGGGCTGGACTGCGGGCACCTCGCTACGAACAGGTATCGACAGCATCTACCGCTCGTACGTCGCCACCGGGGCGGCGAGCCCATGACGCTCTGGGATCTCGATCTCGACGACGACCAGCCCACCGATGACGACCGCGCCTACCTATCGGGTCTGCCGAATGAGCTGCCCGATGTCGAGTGGGTCTGGGCTGAGCTCGACCGGGTCTGGCATGCCCTGGGTCTCGACAACCGGCGTCCGTTGACGGAGCAGGAGGAGGCTGTTGCGGCCTTCTACTCCCATCCTGTGTGGACGATGAACGGCGTATTCTCCGCAACGGACCCGGAGTCGCAGCGCCACCGTCGCGGCATCGCCGGGTACCTCGCGGACGCCGGTATCCGTGACATCGCGGACTACGTGGGTGGGTTCGGGCAGTTGGCCCTGCAGATTGTCCAGGTTGCTGATGCCTCAACTGTCACCATCGTGGAGCCATTCGCGTCCGATGCCGCGCGAGGACGTTTCGCCGAGGTTGATCGTGTCGACCTCGTGACCCCACTCGACGACGTCGAGGTGGAAGCGATCGTCGCGCAGGATGTGCTCGAACACGTCGACGGTCCCATCGGACTCGCCATCCAGATGGCCCGTCACGTCCGCGTTGGCGGCAGGCTGATCTTCGCGAACCACTTCCGCCCGAGCATCGCCTGCCACTTGCCTTCCACTTTCCATCTTCCACCTTCTGCACACGTTTCACTTCGTGATGCGTGCGCTCGGTCTGCGCTTCCAGGGAATGATCGAGGACGCACTCCACGCGCAGATCTTCGAGGTGACCGGACCGCGCCGACCCCGGCGTGCGCGAATCGCCGAGCGCGTCTCCATGGTCGTTGCGCCACTGCTGGAGTTCGCCCGCAGGGTCGTCCCCGCATCGGTCAAGCACCGCTTGAGGGGGCGAACGTGAGGCTCCAGCGCGCCCGAGCTGGAATGAGCGTCCGATGAAGGTGCTCATCGCGAGCCAAGCCGATGGAGATGGTGGCGCAGCACGTGCCGCCTACCGCCTGCACCGCGCACTGCTCGGTTCCGGCGTGACCTCGAGGATGCTCGTCGATAACCGCACGACGGACGATGCCACCGTTTTCGCAGCCGGGTCGCGTCGTGGCGCGGTCCGAGCCGCGAGCCGGCAGGGTCGCGCTTACGCCGAGCGCGCCATCCTGGAACTCCAACGCCCAGCGGACATGGACTACCGCACCGTCGGGGTGGTGCCGGGCCCGAGCGGAGGTGTCCTTCGACGGACAACGGCTGATGTCGTCAACGTGCACTGGATCGGTGCGGGCTACCTCTCTATCCCACAGTTGTCCCGCGTCACCAAGCCGATGATGTGGACGCTGCACGACATGTGGCCGTTCTGCGGCGCCGAGCACTACGCACCCGATGTCGAGCATGCGCGATGGCGAACCGGATACGACTGGTCCAACCGGCATCCTGCGAGCACTGGCCTTGATCTGGACAGGTACGCCTGGCAGTTGAAGCGATTGATGCTGCGCCGGAAGATCCAGTTGGTAACGCCCAGTCAGTGGTTGGCCGACTGCGTGCGTTCCAGTGCGCTCTTCGGTGGATGGCCTTGCGCTGTCATCCCCAACGCGGTGCCCACAGACGTGTTCCGCCCGCACCCCAAGCCGGTTGCCCGGCAGGTGTTCGGACTCGCACCGGATGTCCCCCTGATCGCGTTCGGTGCACCCGGCGGCACGCGCGACCCGCGCAAGGGCTGGGACCTCCTCGAAGCCGCCCTGCCGATCGTGGCCGAGAGGGTTCCGAACGCCCAAGCCGTCATCTTCGGCCAGTCTGCCCCGCCTGATCCCCCAAGGGTCGGGATGCCACTCCACTACGTCGGTCGACTACGCGACGACACGAGCCTCGCACTGCTCTACAGCGCCGCCGACGTCATGGTCGTCCCCTCCCGGCAGGAGAACCTCCCTCAGACCGCGACCGAAGCGCAGGCCTGCGGAACGCCTGTGGTGGTTTTCGGCGCGACGGGGACTCGGGATACCGTTGAGGACTTGCGTACTGGAAGGATCGTTCCGGACTTCGACGTTGGAGGATTGGCACAGGCCGTCGTGGCATCGATCCGAGATGATGAGTGGTGCGCGGCGGCGCGCGACCTCTCTCGCCGTGTAGCTGTAGCGAAGTGGGCTCCGGAGAACATCGCGTCGAAGTTCCTGGACGTTGCTGATGGTGTCCGAGAAGTCGGTGCCCGCTGATGCCGGATGGATCAGAGGGTGCCGAGGTGCCAGTGAGTCGTGGAGCAGACTGTGCTCCCATACTTCTCATTGGCTTCAACCGACCGAATCAGTTCAGGCAAGTCCTCGATGAGATACTGAGGGCCAACCCAGCACGTCTTTATATCGCCATCGACGGCCCACGGGCCTCACACCCCGAGGACCAAGCGAAGGTCGCAGAAGTGCGTGCCCTGGTTTCGGTCGCTAAGGCTTCCGGCATCAACACGAAGGTTCTGATTCGGGAGCACAACCTTGGCTGCCGCGATGCCGTTTCTGGCGCAATCGACTGGTTCTTCGACCAGGAAGAAGCGGGGATCATCCTGGAAGATGACTGCCTTCCAAAGCCGGATTTCTTCAACTACTGCACTGAACTTCTGGCTCACTGGTGGGATGAAGAGTCCGTCTTCACGATCTCTGGATGCGGCATAGCAGGCGGCAGTCGCAAGGTGGCTGAAAGCTATGCCTTCGCCACGATCCCGTATATCTGGGGTTGGGCGAGTTGGAGGCGTGCTTGGCGGCACTATCGAGACGCACTCAGTGCCTGGCAAGAGTTGCGGCACACCGACTGGATCGATGCGCGTTCACAGGGCTATCGGGATCATGAACGCTATTGGCGGAATGCCTTCGATGGTGTCCTGAATGGTCGGATCGACACTTGGGCCACCCAGTGGGCACTGGCCCACTGGGTTCATGGTGGTGTCTGTGCAGTCCCGGTGAGCAACCTAATCACCAACCTTGGCTTCGGTGCAGAAGCGACACACACGACGGCGGAGAAGACCCCGGCCTGGATGTCCGAGGACAGGCCGCTTCTCTTCCCACTCCGCCACCCGCAATACCCCGAGGTTGACCCTTCCGTAGACCGGTACATCGTTCGTCGACACTTCAGAACGATGTACCCATGGTTCCACCCACGAAGCGTTGTCCGGTCGGCTCGTAAGGTCGTCGGAAGCGCATTGAGGGGCGTCGGATTGCGACGATAGAGCAACGGTCATCCACTGCGTTCTTCTCGTAGCGATTGGTGTCGGGCAATCATGAACAGCGTGCGGCACTGTGAGTCTGGTAGTTACATATGACTGTTTCCGGCTGGGCATAAAGTTGTTCGAGTTGGCCAGCTCAAGCGACATAATTTGGGGCCCTACTGCTGTTGCCGTGGGTCATCGGGGGGTGTGTTGGTGGGGTAGGTCGGGGCGGTAGCCGCCGAGGGCGAGCATGGCCAGGGCGATGAGTGCTTCGGGGCGTTTGAACCCGAAGGCGACTCTAGTGAGCACGCGGATCTTGGTGTTGGTGGTTATCTGGGTCTTCCCCACTGAGGTGGGTCAGGCTGCTGTGGTGAGGGTGTAGGTCCTGATCCTCGTGGTGGTGGGCAGCTTACGTGGCTGGCCGGCGTGGATGTGGATGCGGGCCGCGTAGTTGCCCGGGTTGCGAAAGCCTCGGGCGGCTCTGCGGATGGACTTGATCTTGACGTTGGCGGACTCGGTGGCGGCGTTGGTGGCCCGGGTGTCGAAGAACGCGAGCACCTGCTCCTGCCAGCGGTCGATGGTGGTCGCCAGGCGGGTGAGCTCGTCGATGTCGACGTGGACGACCCACTCGTAGAAGGCGATTAGCCGCCGGTGGGCGGTGTCACGATCGGGTGCTTGGTAGACGCGGCGAAGCAGGTCGACCGCGACCCAGGCGGCACCGACCTCGTCGTCGGTGTCGGCTTGGCGGAGCCGGTCGAAGATCTTGGCGAGGGTGTCCTCGTCGAGTCGTTCCTGCGCGACGCGCAGCACCCGCCGGAGCTTGAACAGCGGGTCGTCTTTTTGGCCGCGGTGGCCGTGGATCTGCTGTTGGCGGCGCCGCCGCACCTCGTCCAGGGCTTGCAGACCCAAGCGGATCAGGTGAAAGACGTCCGCGACGATCACGGCGTCCTCGAGAGCGTCCGCAGCGGACTTGTAGCCGGAGAACAGGTCCAGAGCCACGACCTGGGCGTCGGGGGCGAACTTGGCCAGTAGACGGGCTGCAGAGGCTCTGTCACGGCCCTGGGTGACCGCGATGACCAGGGACGTCTCCAGACACACCAGGGCGGTGAGGAACTGCCGGCGCCGGCTGGTGAGCCGCCCGGTGGTCATCACGGTCTCATCGATCCCGACCCGGCTGGCGGTCACCGGGGCGAGCTGTTCGGCCGCGGCCAGCACCGCCCGCATCACGGTGTTCCAGGAGACCCCGTACTCGCGGCGGATCCGGTCGATGGGGATGTTCTCCGCCGATGCGGCCACCGCCGCCCGGGCGGCCGCACGCGTCCACACCGCACCGGGTGCGATCGACGGGGTGCGCTCCACGAAGGTCCCGCACCCTGAGGTGCAGGCCAGCAGCCGCTTGCGCCACTTCAGCCTGCAGGCACGCCCAGCGACGGGCAGGTGGCGCAGGTTGTGGATCCGCCAGTCGTGGAGTGGATGCAGCTCGATGACGCCGCACTCCGGGCAGGCCTGGACGTCTCGGGGCAGCTCGATGTGGGCGACGAGCTCGTTGTGCTCGTCGATCCTCGCGTCGGTCAGGATGAACTCGGGCAGAGCAAGCAGCAGCTCGCTCAACCCCTGGACACAGGTAGAGTCGTTCACGCGTACGGCCTTGGTCTCGGTTGGCTTTAGACACCCCGAGCATCGAGGCCGTACGTGTCTTCACCAAGCAACCGAGACCGGGTCACCCACTACCGAGGGGAAGACCCGCTATATGTTGAGCCACGGGATGTAAGGGAAAACATGAAACTACTACCGGGACTGTCGAAGTACCTGTCTAGACTCGCCAGTATCCGACGTCGAAGGCGCCGAGTAAGGGAATCCGGCCTCCTCAAACCTGGTCACTGGATGCATTATCCCCCAAGTCTTTGGGTACTGTTTGGGAAGGATATTCCAAGACCGATTTTGGCTTCGAAGGGCGGGCAGTCAGGCAAGACGGACGGCAATCATTTGCGCGCCTTTGCACGTTCCCTTCTAGTATGGATCGGATCATTCCGTGTTGCAGATTCGCAAGGACCTTGTGACATCGCGGTCTACTGCTCGGGCTCTCACGGCGAGGTCTTGGGCATCGATACGCAGAACAGTCGCACTTTTCGTACGATGCAAAGCCCCAGTCGCATCACAGGCGAGCAGTTGTACCTTAGACGGGTCTGGCAAGAGTTCATTCCGGCAATCGAGTTGCGGAGCTACTGCCAGTCTGACGGTGTGCTCGAAGAAGAGTTCTTTGCCGGAGCCCAAGTCGCTGAAGTTTCCACACCGAAAGCTGTGTGCGTAGTACAAGACATATTCCTTTCCTATGGAAGGCTTGGAGTTGCACATTCAATGGGATCATCAGTAGAGCGTTGGGACCTAATTGACATAGTCGCCAGCAAGAGTGCCTTCGGAGACACAATCCGGAAGGCGAAGCAACGCCAAGCGGTGTGCAGTCTTTCGCGCGTTCCACTCGTCGCGTCCGGCTCCGATAACTCTCCGGAGAATTTACTCATTTCTAACCTAGGCTACCGTTTCATTGATGTATTCCCAATGAGAGTGCGACCCACCGTCTCTCACGCTCTAGGGATTATCGCTGCATGGGACGGCTTGCACCATCTTGTTCCCAAATTCACTGGCGGCGCATTCGACGAGCATCTGCGTAGCGCAGCCGGTGTCATCGATGTCCCGCAGTCGCCCGTGGACCGAATGGCCTGGCTGGTGCTGGCGTTGGTCATGAGTTATGATGCCAGCGATTCTTCGCCGAGCGGACACCTCGACTGGCTCCTTCAAGCGCATGGGCTTCCCAATTATCAAGAGTTCCAACAGTTGGCCTAATACGCCGTTTCGTAAGAATTCATGCTGTACTTCGGGGTTTGAGAATGCGGGCGCGACGAAGCATGCGGTAGTCATTGAGGTATCCGGTCAGGCCCGATATGCTGCGGCCTCTGGCCTCTAGGGGGACCTTGAAGCGGCAATGGCAGGCTCGTGTGCGGCAAGCAACCCGGCGCTTCGGAGTTGACTTCAGCCGCTACCCCACCTCGGATCTACTTCACTCGACCGTGAGGCTTTTTCAGCACCTTGGCGTCGAGCTGGTGCTCGACGTTGGGGCGAATGACGGTGGGTACGGAAGAGCGATTCGCCGACTTGGTTATGGCGGTCGAATCGTTTCTTTCGAGCCGACCGAAGATGCCTGGAGGCGGCTGTCACAGATGACCGTGGACGACCGATTGTGGGATGTGCGCAAGCTGGCGCTAGGAGACAGAGACGGGACTATCGACATCAATATTGCGGGCAATCGGGCACACAGCAGTTCAATACTTCCAATGCTCAGTCGTCACTCGGAGGCCGCGCCATCATCGGCGTATGTCGCAGTTGAGAGGGTAGACATCGCCAGGCTTGACACGGTGTGGCCTGATCTGTCGACCGAATCTCGGACTTTCCTCAAGATGGACGTGCACGGTGCCGATGGGCTCGTCTTGGATGGCGCTCACGACATGCTCAATGACGTGGTTGGTATTCAGAGCGAGATTGGCTTGGTCGCCCTGTATGACGGTCAGCCCTCGCTCAGTGACATGCTGGAGCGGGTGGAACACGCGGGCTGTTCGTTAGCCGGCTTGATTCCCGGCTTTTCCGATTCTGAGACGGGACGGACCTTGCAGGTTGATGGAGCATTTATTCGAGACAGTCATGCCCCTGAGCGTCCAGCTGAACTATTCGACTTCTCCGACGCGAATCATTGAGTTCTTCTAAGGAAGTCGCGCCGGTACGGCCAGCACGTTCTGAGCGGAGCTTTCCGTGTCATCCTCGGACACGCCGGGGGCGCCACGTGTGGAAGGTCCCTACGCTGGGGATGTTGGAGCAGCTTGCGTGAAGATCGTCGTCAGTGCGTACGCATGCGAGCCTGGCGCCGGTTCCGAACCTGGCGCTGGTTGGACGTGGGCGCGGGCCGCCGCTCTTGCCGGCCATGAGCTCTGGCTCGTAACCCGGGAGAACAACCGGGGGCCCATCGAGTCCGCCCTGCAAGCCGAGCCCGAGCTTCCGATCACTCCCGTGTACCTCGACCTCCCACCGAGCATGCGGCGCTGGAAGAAGGGGCAACGAGGCGTCCGGCTCTACTACGTGCTCTGGCAGCGACTCGCCCGCCGCGAGATCCGCGCGCTGCACGCAGCCGAGCGTTTCGACGTGGCGCACCACCTGACCTTCGCCGTCGACTGGTTGCCCGCGGCAGCAGCGGGCGTGCCGAACCTGCCAGCCGTGTGGGGGCCCGTCGGTGGCGCTGGCTCCGTGCCGCCAGCGCTTTACCGGTGGCTCGGCGCTAAGGGGGTCGGTCAGGAGTTGCTCCGCGAGGCCATCGTCCGGCCGCTTCGTCGCGTCTTCGGCGACCGCAACGCGCGTCGCGCTCGGCTCGTCGTCGCGCAGAACGACGACGTGGCAGCCCGCTTCGCCCGGAAGGGCAGACGTGTGCTCGTGGAACCGAACGTAGGGCTCGAAGCCGAGCCCGTGCCTCCAGCACGTCGAGTGCCGTCCGGGAAGCGGACGGCCATCTTCGTGGGGCGTCTCATCCCCTGGAAAGGGTTGCGCTTGGCCCTCGCGGTGATGGCACGCCTCCCGGACCACTGGTCGATGATAATCATCGGCGACGGTCCCGAGAGGGAGCACTGTGAACGGCTGGCCGTTAGGGACGGGCTGTCGCATCGGATCGAGTTCCGCGGCCACCGGCCACGAGCGGAGGTCCTGGCGACGATGGCCGATGCCGACGTCTTGCTGCTGCCATCCATGCACGACTCGGCCGGCTGGGTGGTCGGCGAGGCTGCCGCCGTGGGGACACCGACGGTCTGTCTGCGCCTCGGGGGACCAGCCACGATGGTCCGCCGCAGCGGCGGCGACGCTGTACCGCCGACCCCCGGAGTCGTGGCTGCCTTGGCACGTGCTCTCGAGCGGTCGGTCGGTCAGCAGGTCGGCCAGGATGTCTGGAGCCGTGATCGCCTGCCGCACCTCGTCGACTCGTGGTATCGCTACGCGACGGATGTGAGCAACGCCGGCCGCGCACCCAACTGATCGACGGCCTCACGCGCCACGTCGTCCACCGTCCGACCTGACGCAGATACCAAGACATCCGGGGACACATTGGACGGTCGCGTCCCGTGGCTGAAGGCGACGCCCGCTCGCCAACGCACCGGAGCGATCTTTCCCGCAAGTTCGCGCATCATCGAGGTCGGGGAGCTGTCCAGGCGGACCGCACAGGAGTGAACGACCGTCCGAAGGAACCGCTCGGAGAGTTCCCGCGCAATCGCTTCGGAGGCCCCGTCCAGGTGGACCCATGCCCCCACGGGGTAACGCAGCCGGCGGCGAACACGGTCGATAGCTTGCATCGACAGTGCCGGTCGCCTGCCGAATCGCCCCGGCGCTTGTTCCCCAACAAGCAGTTGCCGGATGTCGTGTCGAGCTCGGCCGGTCAGCAGATCGGCCGCCCGTAGCTCGGCCTGCTCCTGGGTTCCGCGAAGGGCGGCGACGACCCCGGCAAGCTCCTCGTGCTGTCCCTTCCACTGCCTCTTGCGAGCGAGGTAGAGCAGTCGGTCCAGGTAGTCGATGACCGGGGCCGTTGGGGTGCTCTTCGATCGTTCGAGAAGTCTGGCGTACCGCACCCCGAGTCGCCCGACTCCGGCATCGTCGTGCACGAGATCCAGGTGGACCCCGTCATGCCCGGCTTCGCTCAGGGCGAAGAGGGAGACGGCGCCGATGTCGTATGGCGAGGCGATGACCAGCTGCAGGCCCAGCGGTCCGAGCGCGCGGTCCACGAGATCCTGGATCGTGGCGCGATCGATCGGCGCCTCCCAGACGATGTCGAGGTCGCTGATAGCGTTCCCGTCAGGGACGTCCGGCAGTGGCTGGAGAAGAGCGAACTCGAACCCCGCCGAGCTGCACTGCTCGAGAACCGTGCGGGCAAGCCGGATGTCTGTCGTCGGCATGAGATCGGTCCCTCTGCGGCTGGGTGGTCCGAACCGGGAGAAGCGATGCGCGATGTAGTCCTGGCGATGCCTCGGATACTCCAGTACCGCGCCGCGTTCCTGGAGAAGCTCCGCGCGAAGCTCGCCGCATCGGACGTCAACCTCCGGGTCCTGCACGGGGAAGCGTACGGCCCCCGCAAGCTGCAACAGGACGACGTCACCCTGCCCTGGGCCACGTCCCTGCCGACGCACCCGATCCCCTCGGAGGCCTCGCCGGTCGTCTGGCTACCGATCGGGCGGATGGTCGATAGGGCGCAGCTCGTGATCGTTCCCGAGGCGGCCGGCTGGCTCCCCACCTACGAAATGCTCGCTCGCCGTCGGCTCACCGACATCAAGGTTGCCTGCTGGGGGCACGGCCCGAGCGAGGACGACCAAGCACGGAACTGGGCCAGTCGACGGTTGCGCATGGCGCTCGCGAGGCGCTTCGACTGGTGGTTCACCTACACCGATGGCACTGCCAGTCGTCTACGCGATGCAGGCGTGCCCGCAGACCGGATCACCACCGTCTACAACACCGTCGACGTGCGCGCGCTGCGATCGGACCTCGAGCGCTCGGAGGGGCATCGTGACGAGATCCGTCGGTCGCTCCGGCTGTCCGGGCCAACCGCGCTGTACCTGGGGGCCCTCCGTGCTGGAAAGCGCATCGAACGGCTGCTCGACATCGCCGCCGGCATCGCGGCTCAGCTTCCGGACTTCGTCCTGATCGTCGGAGGGGACGGACCGCTGCGCTCGATCGTCGAACGACGGTCGCTGGAGGTCGAGTGGTTGCGGTACCTCGGGCCGGTACACGGCGACAGGAAGGTCAGGTGCCTGGTCGCTTCCGACCTCATCCTGCAGCCTGCGTGGTTGGGCCTGAGCGTCCTCGATGCGTTCGCCGCCGGTCTGCCGATCCTCACGTTCAATCGAGCGGATCACAGCCCCGAGGCGGAATACCTCAGGGACGACATCGAGGGGGTCCGAGTGCCGTCCGACCGGAACGAGGACCTCGTCGCCGAGGCGGTTGGTCTCTTCCAGGACCAAGAGAGGCTGAAGTCGATGGGTGAGGCTGCCTGGCAGGCAGGTTCCCTCCACACCCTCGAGCGGATGGTCTCCCAGTTCGCGTCCGGAGTTCGGGCGGCGCTCGACAGCAGCTGACTCCGGGCCGGCTGAGCCCACCGGGAGCGAACGGCGATACCCTCCGGCGATCCGGAGGGTGTGATGACGGATCGGCTCTTCCTGGTTTGCGGTGCCGCGATGGCGGCCACAGCCGGGGTCGCACTGGCAGCCTCGAACTGGCTCGCCTTGGGAATCGTTTCGGCGGTCCTGGTTGTCCCGCTGCTCTCGCACGCCAGAGGTCGGGGCCGGGGCGGCAGCAGGCCTGCCAGCACTGCGGTGGAGAAGGCGGCCTTGGCGGCGCTCTGGCTCGCCCTCGCCAGCACCTGGGTTCTCCGTGTCCGGACGAGCGCAGACCTCGGCTCGAACCCGCTCGACGGGGCCGGGCTCTACCGCCTCGGCGCGCTTGCCGCGGCAGGGCTGCTCGCCGGTCTGGTGGTCAGGCAGCACCGCGGGACGCCGGCTGGCCGGTGGGGGCCCGTGAGGATGTACGTGGTCTACGTCCTGGCCATCCTGCCCGCCGTCGTGGTGGCAGTGAACCCGGGTCTCGTGCTCTTCCGGTTCGCCGAACTGAGCGTCTTCCTCGCCGTCTGGTACGCGACGCACCTCGCGTTCGCCGGTGACCAACGCACGGTCTTCCGGCATCTGGGGGCCTACCTGCTCGCGCTGTGCGTCGTTCTCGCGCTAAACGCGGCCCTGGTTCCGGAAGCGCTCGTTCCGGCTCGCGGCGGCCTCCTGCCCTGGCGGCTCCAGTCCGTCTACCCGGGTATCGCCGTGAACACCGTCGGCTTCTTCGGGGTCCTGCTCTTCTGCTTCGGGCTCGCCGGTGGCCGTTGGCGGATTGGGGCTCTCGGCGTCGGCGTCGCGCTCCTCGTCCTCACGCAGTACCGGACGGGTTACGTGGCCCTCGTCGTCGTCGGACTGGTGTGGTTGCTCGCGACCCGGCATCCGCTCTCGCGTCTTGGACTCATCGCCGCCGCACCCGCGCTGGGGCTCGTCGTACGGAGTGAGCGGTTCGGTGACGTCTGGGCGCGGGGGGAATCTGCTGAACTCGTGGGCACCCTGAACAGCCGGACCCTCTGGTGGGAAGCCGCCCTGGACGCCTGGGCCCGCTCACCGTTCGTGGGGACGGGACTGTCGTCCGGGACGAGGTTCGAGGTCTTCGGTGATCTATCGGTCACGTCCAGCGTGCACTCCACCTGGGTTGAGGCCCTGGTTGGCACGGGGCTCCTCGGAGTGCTCCCCCTCGCGACCGCTGCCGCCGCGAGCCTCCTCGTGGCACTACGCGTTGCTCGGAGCGGTGGCCCGGTCCTTCCCCTGCTCGTTCTCGTCGCGCTCCTGGTTCGGTCGATCACCGCCTCGACGATCGAACTCGGAGGCGTCCTCGTCCCGTTCTTCCTCGCGGCTGCCTCGTGGGCAGCACACGAGCGGCGATCCGCCGGCGATCAGCAGGACACCAGATCCCAGACCGCATCTCCGAACTCGGCGGTCCCCGCGTAATACCCGGGGAAGGCGGCCGGGGACAAGCGGCCGCGCGCAGGCTCGTCCATGAGTGTGGTGAGGGCAGCAGCCAGGCTGTCGATGTCGCCGTCGCGGAAGGTCAGCGCACCGACCCCGAGAGCTACACGGCCGAGCCAGCCGTGGTCGGACACCACGCCGCGGAGGTGGGGGAAGTCGATCGCGCTGCCGAGGAAGCCGGATCCTCCCCGCGCCGCCCGGTACGGGAGCACCAGGACGTCAGCCGCTGCATAGCTCCTGCCGAAGTCCTCGAGCGAAGGGCGTGACGAGGCCAGCTCGACCTCGAGCCCGGCACCTTCTGCGCGACGTAGAACCGCCTGGCCCCATTCCTCATGACGTGCCCCGAAGGTGCCGACGATGCAGAGTCGAACACTGGAGCGAACCGCGGGGCGTGCCTGAACGATGGCCACGAGGGACTCGACAAGGAGGTCGAGGCCCTTACGCGGCGACTGTTCACCGGGGACAAGCAACCGCAACCCCTCGCCGTCGCGCTCCGGACCCTCCTCGGGGGTGACAGGGAACCGCTCGATGAGGTCGGGCAGTCGGGCGATCCGGAGGCCTGGAGCTTCGTAGGCCAGCGCCCCGACGCGTGCGCCACTCCGGGAAAACCCAAGGCGCCACCGCATCTCGACCTGCTCCTTGACCATCTCCCTCTCGGATGTAGGCGCCTTCGGAGACCAGAGGTCGACACCACCGAGCCGGAGGTTTGACCGCCGAAGAGCCCTTCGGTGCCGACGCAGCGCTGCCTGCAGATCGAGCAGGACACAGGCCTCCGACTCGCGAAGGGCATCGTCGAGGGACGAACGCGGCTCGATACCCGATGACCCGGCACGCGAGGCGAAGGCTGGCGGTACCAGGATGCGCTCTACATGAGCTGGGCGCTGCGAGAGGACGGCGTCGAAGTACCGGGGATGATGCCCGGTCACCGCATCGTCCCAGAGAGTGACGGTCCGTGGGGGCTCTTGACTAGCCATGAGAGGCCCCTTGGGGCGCGCATGGCGCAGCGCTCAGCGTCCTGCGTCGCGTTCGAAGGCGCCGCGCGGAGACGAGTAGCACGAGTTCAGCTCCAAGGAGGCCAACCGCTACTCCGAGAGCGTTGCCAACCAGGGACCCGGCGGTCGCCAGGACCACCTTCGATATCGTCGAGATCGCGGCTAGCTGCAGCGAAGAGCGACCATCGAGGCGGGACCGGATGATCAACAGTTCTGCAGCTGTGAAACTGGCGAGCACCGAAGCAACGGCGAACGGCACTAGGAGGCTCTCGTACGGTGCGAAGCTCGCACCAAATATCGTCCGCATCGGTGCAAAGCCGAGGGCGGCCAGCCCGATGAGCGCCGCCAGCCAGACAGAGACCGTCGCGACACCGATGCCGGCGAACAAGCGAGACTGGGACGTGACGCGCTGCTCGGAGGAAGCAGCTAGACGTCGAAGAAAGTAGTTCTCTATGGAGGTAGCGGCCATTCGCCCCGGGACCATCAAGTTCTGCGCGGCCTTGAGTCCGCCAACCGCGGCCGGGGTTAGCGTGATAGCCACCAGCCAGACGACAGCTTGTGCACCGGCGCTTGTCGAGACAGCCGATGCTGCGAACGCTGCTGAGGTCCGTGCGTGCGCTCGAAACCAGGCTATGGACTGAGGTCCTCTGAAGTGCAAGAGGCGCTTTCGGGCGAAAGGAAGCAGGCCGAGGATCGCTCCCCCACCCCAGGCCATCACCGCAGTTCCGGGAGTCAACAGGGCTGATAGAGCCAGCGATAGCAATACGGCGAAGGTCCCCGCAATCCACAGGAGGTCCGCTCCGACAGCTCGCCAGGGCTCTCCCACGGCTAGGGATATTGCGCGTAGGCCTTCATGGACGAGCACTGGGACGATTGCGAAGGCCATCCCTGCAAGGGCTCCGGAGAACTCACCCTCGGCCACGAGCGAACCAAGAAGACCGCCAGCTATGGCCACTCCGCCGAGCCACGATGCCAGACTCGTCGCTCGCCCGCGGGCGATCTGAGTGGTGCATGCCTTTTCTCCGACCGCAACGATGAGAGGCTGGACAATGCCCGCGCGGAATATGGTGAGGAGGAACACCCATATAGACATCGTAAGCGCGAAGTATCCGAACGACTCAACACCCAAGGTGCGCGCAACCACCAGAGAAACTGCGAAGTTCCCGCCGGAGGAGAGGGCTTGATCGAGGAGGTAGCCACTCCCCTTCCGGATCAACCGTCCGGAACCTCCACGCGATCTGGCTGCCCGATCTGGCGCGTCAGTCACTGTGGGGGGCGAGGGATGTCGCGTGACGAAGAGCCGCTTCTCCTCGTAGGCGCGCGCCGCACCGGCGCTTCGGCACCGAGCGCGAAGCTGACCCGAGTCCCTCGTAGAGCCGGGTCCGGTTGCGGACCCAAGCTAGCTCAGAGTACGAATCATCGAACACCTGCCGACAACGACGTGGCAGGGACCCGCCTTGATCAACGACTCTATCGAGTGCCGCGCCGAGGTCTCCTAGGTCCGCGGCCACACCGGTTCCATCGTCTTGGACGGCTTCGTACAAGACGTTCGGGGGTGTGGCGACGACCGGGCAGCCTGCAGCGAGCGCCTCGACGTAGGTGAGAGGTGCTCCCTCGAAGCACCGGCTCGGGAAGATGAGACCCGCCACGGATCGCATGAGTTTCAGAACCTGGTCCCGTGATCGGCGTCCGAGGAACTCGACTGCTGGCCGCCCGTCCGACATCTCCTCGGCCTGCGAGCGAAGGGGACCATCCCCCACGATGGTGAGCTGTTCGTCGTCCGGCCAATACTCCATCAGCCGAAGCACGCCCTTCTCCGAGGACAAGCGGCCAACGAAGAGCCAGCGTCGGACCCGGTCTTCGGCTTGGTCCAGGGAAGAAGGAGTAAGAGACTCTGGCAGGAAGTTCGGTGCAACTACGAGCTTGCCGCCATCAAGTCCAGCACTCGCGAGCGCTCGGGACTGAAGCTGCGAGAGTGCGATGACGGCCGTGGCAGCAGCGAAAAGGGGATCGGCCGCAGGACCCGATCGGTTCGCCAAGGTCAGGGGAGCGGTCGCGGCTCGCGAACCGCGATAGCAGGCGTGCCGAAGCCCCGCCCAATGATCTCCGTCGGGACAGAGCGTGCAGACGTCACCGTCGCGGTAGAGGAGTCCGTTCGCGCAGATCGGACGATAGTTGTGAAGGGTCACGGCTATCGGCTGATGGGCGTCCTGGACCCAACGCCGTCCGTAGTTCGGGAACAGGTTGTGGACGTGGACCACGTCGGGGGAGAAGTCCTTGATCGCCTTCAGCGGGTTGCGGCCGTAGCCGGTGGCAACCCGCATACCCGCCCGCAGCTTGTAGAAGACCTCACCCTCGAGCTCGTCGGTGTGCGCGGCGAACA